>OFGX01002205.1_pt1 | contig 10531 bp, 9 predicted proteins | sample 1521831 | NCBI WGS metagenome assembly OFGX01 (sample SAMEA3504080, study PRJEB24116) | mouse gut metagenome | biome: mouse gut; feature: mouse-associated habitat; material: faeces | place: Denmark | collected 2011
GATGCGCTTTACATCCAGGCCCGCGATCTTGCCCGCGTCCTTGGTCGCCTGGCGCTGTGCGTCATTAAAATATGCCGGCACGGTGATTACGGCCTCTGTCACCTTTTCTCCCAGATATCCTTCCGCGTCTGCTTTCAGCTTCTGAAGGATCATCGCAGAAATCTCCTGGGGAGAATATCTCTTGTCGTCGATCGTCACCTTATAGTCAGATCCCATCTCCCTCTTGATGGAAGAAATAGTCTTGTCGGCATTGGTAACCGCCTGACGCTTCGCCGGCTCACCTACAAGTCTCTCACCTGTCTTTGTGAAAGCCACTACGGACGGTGTCGTCCTTGCGCCTTCTGTGTTGGCGATGACTGCCGGCTTACCACCTTCCATAACCGCTACACAGCTGTTGGTTGTTCCCAAGTCAATTCCGATAATTTTACTCATAATTTCTTCCTCCTGATAAAGATACCTTTCCTTACTTTTACATTAATTATCTATGATCATCTGAAAAGAGTAACCGCTTCTTTCACCCGGCTTCTTTTCACAGACTATCCAATATGTCCTGTCGGTCAGCGCACGCTTCCGCGCTTCTTCCCTGCAGACTGCTTCCGGTACGGCGTACTAGCTGACTACCGCCACCATGCTGTGACGCACCACGCCGTCCCTGTAGGTATATCCTTTCTGCAGTTCCTGTGCGATCACGCCTGATTCGTACTCCTCGCTCTCCACCTGCATCACCGCATTGTGGAAATCCGGATTGAACTCTTCTCCCACAGCGGGAATCGGCTTCACTTCCATCTTCTCCAGCTCCGTCATCAACTGCTTGTAGATCATCTCCATGCCCTGTGCGAAGCCGTCCGCCTTCTGTTCTTCCGGCACCGAAGCCAATCCCCTCTCGAAATTATCCACCACCGGCAGGATCTTCTCGATCACACTCTTGGCGCCGGTCTCGAACATCATCGTCTTCTCCTTCTCGGACCGCTTGCGGAAATTGTCAAATTCCGCCATCTGGCGTTTCACTCTATCTTCCAGCTCCTCGATCTTCTCTTTCAGGGCGTCCTGCTTCTTGTCGGCCTTCTCCCTTTTCTTCTTCTCTTTCCGGCTCTCTTTGGAAGTCTCCTGTGCAGTCTCTTCCTCCGTGTTTTCCTTTTCCTCTTTTGCAGCTCCCGCCGTCTCCTCTCCAGTCACGGCTTCCCCGGCATCCGTCTCTGTCTCCGGCGTATTATCACTGGTCCTGTCTTCTTCCTGCAGGATATCTTTCTCCTCTGCCATGATTCTCATTCCTTTCTTTCATGTCTGTTCTTCTATCTGTTCACTATTTCCTGTAAAGGTCATCCAGCTGACTTTTCAGCAGTTTCAGATTCTTGACCACTTTCTCATAATCCATTCTCTTCGGCCCAATGATGCCAATGGTGCCCTTCATGCCTTCATCCAGCTCATAGGTGGCCGTCACGATGCTGCAGTCCCGCATCCCCTGTACCGGTGTCTCATTGCCGATATAGACCTGTATGCCGGTATTGTTCTCATCCGCCAGGTTATCCTGCACCAGTTCGCTTAAAAGCTGCTTCTCCTCGAAGGTGGTGATCAGTTCACTGGCCCGCTCGTGATCCGCCAGCTCCGGATATTTAAAGAAATTCTTCGTACCGCTTGTGTAGATCTCCAGATCCTCGTCGGCTTTGATAGCCTCGGCTACCGCATCGATGACACCCGCCACGATATCGCTGTGAATACCTGCCTGCTGCTTCATCGCGGCGATCATCCCCAGGTTGATCTGCTCCATGGATAAACCGTTCAGATGTGTGTTCAGCAGGATATTCAGCTTAAGCAGCGTCTCGTCGCTCAATTCCTCCGCCACTGTCAGCATCGTGTTCTTGATTACGTTGCCCTCCACCACGATGACCGCCAGGATATGCCTGCTGTCCACCCGGGAAAGTTGGATGAATTTCAGCTTATTGCGATGGTACTGCGGAGCCGAGACCATGACAGCATACTCCGTGTTGTTGGCCAGCAGCTTCGCCGCCTGTTTCAGGAGATGATCCATCTTGTCTTCCTTCTCCAGAAGAATCTCCTTCATCTCCTCCACTTCCCGTTCCTTCTCTTCCATCATCTTATCCACATACAGGCGATACCCCTGATCGGATGGAATACGTCCCGCGGAAGTGTGCGGCTGTAAGATGTAACCCAGCTCCTCCAGATCCGCCATCTCATTGCGGATGGTGGCTGAACTCAGATTTAAGTCGGTATATTTAGAAATCGTTCTGCTTCCTACCGGCTCACCCGTCTCCAAGTAAGTGCGGATGATGGCCTGCAATATTGTATATTTTCTTTCATCTAACTGCATACCATTTCTCCCATTGTTAGCACTCAACCCTTAAGAGTGCTAACATCTTCTAGTAGTAAGTTATCACTTAAGATTTTTGTTGTCAACATCTCCATGCAAAATAATTATTAAAAAAATATGAAACGAACAAAGAAACTTCCTGTATCGTAAAGAAAACAGCCAATCTGAGATTCTTCTCAAACTGACTGTCCATTCGCCATCTTCTACTGCAGCAGGCCGGCCTCCGGCGCCCTGGCTGCATTCTTCTTCAGAGCTATCCCAAAGCTATTTTCTCCGGGAAAGATCAAAATATGTAAATTCGGGTTTTAAATATTGAAGTTCCCCTGCACCTCGCCATTGATCACATAATACACTATGTTTTCTTCCGGCTTCACATACAGCTCAACAGACTTGAAATTTTTTTCTTCCTGATTCAGATCGTAAACCCATACATCTTTCGCAATCTTAACCAGATCCTCTGATGCATAGGACTTTCCGCCAAATTGAATATGAACGGCTTCCTTAACCGCTGCCTTCTTAGCTGCAGGCTCCTTCTTCACAGTTTCTTTCTTAACGGTTGTCTTTTCCGCCGCAGGCTTTCTGCCCGGTTTCTTAGCAGTCGTTTTCTCCGCCGCAGGCTTTCTGCCCCGCTTCTTAACTTCTGTTGTAGTCTCTGTTACTGTTTCCGTCTTTGCTGCAGGCGCTTCCTTAGCTGTCTTAACTTCATCTGTCTTTGTATCTGCAACTTTAGCCGCTTCTTCCTTCGCTGCCGTTGTTTTCTTTGCTGCTGCCATGAAAAATCTCCTTCCCTCGTGTCCGAACTGTCGGACGTAACATGTTACAATACTTACTTTTTCATAATCCCTAAACCCCTGCAGTCCGGGACTCTATGGGGATTCTAACGCAATATCGAGGCACTGTCAATCTACAATCTGTAGCAAATAGTTACTCTTTCCTCTTGTATTTTATACGAAATGACATAAGTAAGACGTAAAAATGTCCATTTTTGCGCCTGCACCGCACAGAAACGCCGGAAGAACAGGCTTTACACCCTTGAAACAATTTGTTATACTTATGACAAAGAGCAAAACAATCTGCCGTTTAAACGCAACATTCGTATCAGGGCTGGCATAAGAACACGTATCATCACAGTCCCAGTCGTCAAAGATCATATCAGGAAAGCAGGTGATTATGTGACATTGGAAGAACAAAGACAGGCCGCCATCATGAATTACGTAAATCTAATGAGGATCAAAGCCTGTGAAACCGGCACAAACAAGGAACTCGATTACCAGATCAAGGTAGCCAGAGTCATCCTTTCAAATTTTGGCATCGATATTTCGGAACTTGAACTGTAAATGCGACTACCGTCAAACGAATATCAGTGGGTGTTAAAGTCCGCTTAAACCGGGCTTTACACCCACTTTTGCAGTCCTGCCTTCCGGATATACATTACTTCCCTACCATCATGCAGCCAGCGTAAAGTACAACAGCACCGCCGCCCCGAGAATGATCCGATACCAGCCAAACACCTTGAAATCATGCTTTTTGATATACCCCATCAGGAACCGGATCACGACCACGGATACCACGAACGCCGACACCATCCCCACCAACAGGACCGTAAGCTCCGCCCCGGTAAAATCAAATCCAAACTTCACGATCTTAAGCAGGCTGGCTCCCAGCATCACCGGGATCGCCAGGAAAAAGGTGAATTCCGCCGCCACCGTTCTGGATACCCCGATCAGCAGCGCACCCACGATGGTCGCCCCGGATCTGGACGTGCCCGGGAATACCGCCGCCAGAAGCTGAAACACCCCGATCATAAAAGCCGTCTGGAACGTGATCTGCTGAAGCTCCGTAATCTTCGGCGACATATTCCTGTTCCGGTTCTCGATCACGATAAAAGCAATACCGAACACGATCAACGCCACCGCAACACAGGTCGGATTGTAGAACAGCGCGTCAAACACGTCGTCGAACGCCAGCCCGATCACCGCCGCCGGGATACACGCCACCAGGATCTTGAACCAGAGCACGAAAATATCGATCCTGATCACCGGTTTCTCCTTGAACCGGAACGGAAAGATCTTGTTCCAGAACAGCAGCACTACCGCTAGGATCGCCCCAAGCTGAATCACCACCAGAAACATCTCCCAGAACTCTTCCGACACATCCAGCTTCACGAATTCATTCAGCAGGATCATGTGCCCCGTGCTGCTGATGGGCAGCCACTCCGTAATGCCCTCCACGATGCCGTAGATGACAGCTTTGACGATTTCTATGAATTGTGTCATTTTCTATCCTCCCTCCTTGATTTTTCCTCCCCCGACAGAAAGTCCAGCAGCTCCTCATACCGCGCCGCCGCGTCCTCATAGCCCTGGCGGTACAGAAGCCGCAGCTTATCCGCGTCCTTCTCCACCCGCTTCACGGAAAAGCCTGCCCTGGGCCGGAGCAGGAATACCTGGCCGCTGGCTTTCAGCCGCTCCACATAGGCCACCTGCTCATTGTAATGGACATAGCGCCGCGCCATCAGCTCCGCCACTTTCGGGTATCTCCAGTACCTGGCCCTGAGCATCCAGAGCATATATCCCTTGGCCCGCCTTCTCACGAACCCGGCCTCTTTGGTCATGACCACCACATTCTTCCGGTTCCCGTCGATGACGGATTTCTGGATGGGAATGGAGTCGCTTAAGCCGCCGTCCAGGTAGAGGCCCCCGTCAATCTTCACATTCCTGGACACCAGAGGCAGCGAGGCGGATGCACGGATTTTCGAAATATCTTTTCTCATATCCCGTATCCGGAAATAGACGGGCTTCCCGGTCCTGATATCTGTGGCCACGCTGTAGGCCTTCCCCCCATACGCCTGGAAGGCCTCGTAATCATAGGGGTTCAGGTACTCCGGCACCAGCTGGTAGTTCATCTGCGCATTGAACAGATCCCCTGTGGTCAGCAGGCTCTCCAGGCTGCAGTACCTCCGGTTGCCCAGATAGTCGATGCACACGTCCCTGGCGCGGCCCCTTTGCTTCGACAGGTAGCTGCACATGGTGCAGGCCCCCGCGGACACGCCGTATACACTGGAAAACGCAATCCCCTTGTCCAGAAAAAAATCAATCACTCCGGCGGTGTAAGCCCTTTCATGCCGCCGCCCTCCAATATCAGTCCTGCCTGATACATAACACTCACTCCTTCATCCCGCGCCGCATCCCCCGGAACCGCTTTCCGCAGGCGCCGGGCCCCGTCCGGGATACCGCGGAAACTAGCGGTACGTCTCCTTCACGAATCTGCGCAGCGCCTCCAGGGACCGCTCTACCTTTTCCGTATCGATGCAGTAGGCCATCCTGAAATATCCCGGCGCGCCGAAGGTGTCCCCCGGCACCAGAATCAGGTCATAGGCCAGGGCCTTCCGGCAGAATTCCCTGGCATCCTCCTCCAACGCTTTCGGGAAGATGTAAAAAGTCCCCCCGGGCTTCACGCAGGTAAAGCCAAGAGCCGCCAGCTCCCTGTAAAGAATCTCCATGTTCGTCTCATAGACGCCCAAATCCGCCGTCTCGTCCAGCACTTTGGACACCGCCAGCTGAATGATGGAGGGCGGGCAGTTGTGGCCGATGCCCCGGGAAATCTGCCCGCACATATTGACCATGGTCTCCGCCTCCGCGCAGTTCGGGTTCACCGCCACGTAGCCGATCCGCTCTCCCGGGATGGACAGGGACTTGGAGAAAGAATAGCACATAATGGTATCGTCGTAAAAAGCGGAGACACAGGGGGCATCCACGCCCTTAAACACAATTTCCCGATAAGGTTCGTCCGAAATAAGATATATCCTGTGCCCGTATTCCCTGGACTTCTGCCCCAGCAGGTCCGCCAGCCTCCGGAGGGTCTCCGCGGAATACACCACGCCGGAAGGGTTGTTGGGCGTGTTGATCAGCACTGCCGCCACATTCTCCGTGAGCATCTCCTCCAGTTTGCCAAAATGGATCTGGAAGCTTTCCGTGTCAGGAGGCACCACCTTCAGCACCGCCCCTGTAAGGTTCACATAGGGCATATATTCCGGGAAATAGGGGGCAAAGGTCAAGACCGCGTCCCCAGGCTCCGTCACCAGCCGGAACGCATGGGCCAGCGCGCCCGCCGCGCCGGAAGCCATAAAAATGTGCTCCTTGCGGTAAGGCAGCCCGAACCGCTCCTCCAGAGAAGCCGCGATGGCCTCCCTGACAGCCGTGATGCCCAGGCTGGGGCTATAGCCATGCAGCTCGTTGCTCCCCTCCCCCTCCAGCAGCCGGATCATCTCCTCCGTGAATCCCCTGGGAACCGGCACGGAGGGGTTCCCCAGGCTGTAATCGAACACATTCTCATATCCGATTTCCTGCCCTCTCGCCGTGGCGAACTCCGACAGCTCACGGATCACGGATTTCCCTGACAGCATACTCCGATATTTCTGAACTAACATCCCATCTCTTCCTTTCTTACCAATCTTACCAACATTTTATGAAATAAGCTTCCCGACATGCCTGCCGGGCGCAAAATATCCTCCTCGATCACGCCTCCTCCGACCAGGCCAGGGCGCATCTGACCGCGCGTTTCCAGCCTTTCAGGAGCCGCTCCCTCTTTTCCTGTTCCATCATCGGCCCGAACACCTTTCCGATCCGCCAGTTCGCCCGGATTTCTTCCCTGTCCTTCCAGTAGCCCACCGCCAGGCCTGCCAGATAAGCCGCGCCCAGCGCCGTGGTCTCGATGCACTCCGGCCTGTGCACCTGGGTGTCCACAATGTCCGCCTGGAACTGCATCAGGAAATCATTGGCGCTGGCCCCGCCGTCCACCTTCAGGCCTTTCAGCCGGATGCCGCTGTCCTGTTCCATGGCGCGGAGCACGTCGGCAGTCTGATAGGCGATAGACTCCAGCGTGGCGCGGATGAAATGCTCCTTGCCGCAGCCTCTGGTCAGGCCTACCACGGTCCCTCTGGCATACTGGTTCCAGTAAGGCGCGCCTAACCCCGCAAAGGCGGGCACAAGATAGACCCCTGCCGTGTCCTCCACTGCCTCACAGTACTGCCGGGACTGGGCCGCGTTCCGGATCATGCGCATGCTGTCCCGCAGCCACTGGACCCCCGCGCCAGCCACGAACACGCTGCCCTCCAGGGCGTACTGGGGCTTCCCGGAGGTCCCCGCCGCGATGGTGGTGAGCAGGCCCGACTGAGAGGCGATGGCGTCCCCGCCTGTGTTCATCAGCAGGAAACAGCCTGTCCCGTAAGTGTTCTTCACCTCGCCCCGCTCAAAGCAGCACTGGCCGAACAATGCCGCCTGCTGGTCCCCGGCCGCCCCCGCGATGGGAATCTCCCCGCCCAGGACGGAAGCCGCCGTATGCCCGAACACATGACCGGAAGGACACACCTTGGGAAGAATGCCGGCGGGAATCCCGAACCGCTCCATGATTTCCTCATCCCAGCACAGCCTGTGGATATCATACAGCATGGTCCTGGAAGCATTGGTGTAATCCGTCACATGCGCGGCTCCCTTTGTCAGATTCCAAATCAGCCAGGTATCCACTGTACCGAATAAAAGTTCACCTTTTTCCGCCTTTTCTTTTGCGCCGGGAACATTTTGCAGTACCCATGCAATCTTGGACGCGCTGAAATAGGCGTCCGGCACCAGTCCTGTCTTCTCCCGTATTTTCAGGTCAAAACCGTCTTTTTTCAATTCCTCTATCATGTCCGAGGTACGGCGGCACTGCCACACAATGGCATTGTACACAGGCTCCCCGCTATTTTTATCCCACAGAATTGTAGTCTCTCTCTGGTTGGTGATGCCGATGGCTGCAATCTGCTCCGCGCTTACCCCCGCCAGAGCCATACACTCCGTTGCCACCGCCAGCTGGGAGGACCAGATTTCCTTGGGATTATGCTCCACCCAGCCGGGCTGGGGGTAAATCTGGGTAAACTCCTTCTGTGACATGGAATGGATATTCCCTCTTTTATCAAATAAAATACAACGGGAACTGGTGGTTCCCTGATCCAGTGCCATAATGTAATTTTGATAATAGAATCCTGTCTTGGATTCTATTATATATCTCTGCATATGCTTCGCCTCCTATTCCAGTTCCGCAAATCTGTAGGTATTTCGACCGCATCCTCAAACAAGTATATCAAAAATAGACAAAAAAGGGAACAGAAAATAAATGATTTCTGTCCCGTAATATTTTTGTAATTTTATAAATTTCTCCCGACGAGGAACATTTCCTATAAGCGCAACACCCTGCTGCATTTCGAAATGGAAGTTTCCCTGTGCGTCACCATGATAAACGTTTTTCCTTCTATCTGCTCCAGCAGAAGCTCCAGTATGCTGCTTTCATTTTGGTAGTCCAGTGCCGATGTTGCCTCATCAAAAATGATGATCTCCGGGTCCTTTAACAGCAGCCTGGCGATCAGCAGCCGTTGGCGCTGTCCTCCGGACAGGCGGATCCCGTTCTCCCCGATCACTGTCTCAAAGCCCTGGGGCAGCCCCTCTATAAACTGCAGAATATTGGCCCTGCTACATGCTTCCTCCATCTCGTCCTCATCCGCATCGCTTCTGCCAAACAGAAGGTTTTCCCGGATAGTCAGGTTGAAAAGGCTTGTCTCCTGCATCAGGAATCCAACCTTCCCATAAAGCCATCCCCTTTCCAGGACATCCATGGAGCATCCATTCCACAGGATTTCTCCCCTGGCAGGAGTCAGGATACCCGCCATGAGCTTGATCAGCGTGCTCTTCCCACAACCGCTCTCCCCCACGATCGCAATGCTCTCCCCCCTGCGGACCACCATGCTGAAATCACGAAGGATTTCTGCATCTTCATAGGAAAATGTTATCCCCCGAAGCTCCAACCGCTCAAATCGCCCCGACGCCTCGCCCCTCTCCGGCTGCGGGAGTCCCATGATCTCCTGAACCCTCCTGACAGACTCCTCCAGATCCCCCCGCATCATGACATTGTCTGCCGCCTCCAATAGCCGGTTCGCAAAATCCCCATAATACTCTATGAAGGACAGCAGCACCGGTACCGTTGCCATATTGCGGATAGCCAGGATGCCCCCCAGCAAATACAGCCCCATCTTTGTCAGGAATACATCCTTGAACGCCAGAAATGTACGGTTCATAAACCAGCACATATGCGCTTTCAGGAACGCATTCCCCATATCCTCCCAAAGCCGCCCGAATTCCCTGCGCCGACTCTCTCCCAGATTGTTCGCCTTTATCTCCTTCCAAAAGTACATATTATGAATCATGAAATCATTATATTCCCCCTGGATCTGCCTTAACTTCCCATATTCCAAGCTGCTCCTGTCTTTGATACGGCGCGTGACCAAAAAAGAAAGCGGCAGCAGCAGGAAACTAACCGCCGCCAGGATCCAGTTCAGGCGCAGCAGAATCACGGCTGTAATACAGATATTGAGAACACCGGTCCAGAAATCCAGCTTCCTTTCGCAGAACAGCACCGCATTTTCCGTATCCTTATGCAGCCTTGCCTTCAGCTCCCCAGCCGTGTAGCCCTGCAGCGTCCCTATATCCAGGCTTCCGTATTTTTGAAAAACTCTCCTCTTCCACGCTTCCCGCATGGAGGGAAAGATGGAATTGTAAATTCTCTTGGAAAAGACCGAGACCACTGTCCTGGCCAAAAACGCCGCCACATATAGCCCCATTACCACCCCCAGCAATTCCAGTTTACGTGCCGTCATAATTTCATCCAGAAAGAGCAGGTAAAAGCAGGGCGGCAGCAGCCCCAAACCCTGGCGCAGGAACTGCAATACGGTATACAGAAGGATTTTCACCCTGTACTCTTTCACTGAATTCCAGAAGAATTTATTCATTTTGCCGTTCCTCCCTCCCGCAGAGACTGCTGATATTCTTCGAACAGGGTTCTGTACAGCACGTTTTTCTCCATCAGCTCCCTGTGCGTGCCGATGTCGCTGATCCGCCCATGCTCGATCACCGCAATCTTCTCCGCCGCCAAAATCGTGGAGAAACGGTGCGCTGCAGACAATATGGTAGTATGCGGCAGCCGGCTGTAAAGAAAGGCATTTACTTCACACTCCGTAACCTCATCCAAAGCCGATGTAGCCTCATCCAGCAGCAGGATCCGCGGATTGCGGAAGATACATCTGGCAATGGCAATCCGCTGCTTCTGCCCGCCGGAAAGGCTTCTTGCCCCGCTGCCCACCACTGTGTCCAATCCATCCTCAAAGGACTCCGCCAG
>OFGX01002206.1_pt1 | contig 10527 bp, 6 predicted proteins | sample 1521831 | NCBI WGS metagenome assembly OFGX01 (sample SAMEA3504080, study PRJEB24116) | mouse gut metagenome | biome: mouse gut; feature: mouse-associated habitat; material: faeces | place: Denmark | collected 2011
CGGTTTCCTCTTTTTTGCTTCCGCCGTCTTCTTACGCCGGAATCTGTGTTTTCATTTTTTTGTGTATTCTGGTATAAATCTTTTGCCATATATCGTCCTTCAAACTATTGAGTTTTGCTTCCGCTTGATTTGCGGCTTGTCCTTTTCTTACATTATCTTCCTGCGTTTCGTCACAGCTTCCCCCGCCAACTGGCAGGAGGTTCCCACATCGGAGCCATTCATTATTATGTAAGATATGTTTTTCCCGGATAAATCAGATTCCATTAAGTAATATGCAACGCCGCACACATTGCTTTGACCGATCGCTGGCCATGTCCCGCTGTATCCCCAAATGCGGACATGTTCTGTCTGAACCATATATAAAAGGGAAGGTCATCTCTCCAATACTTTTTTGGCCCTGTTTGTTGCGATCAGCATGATACAGTAGAAAACAAACAGATAAACCGGAAAAATACCCATGCTGGCGTTCTGCCCCAGAATACCGCAGACTGCCGGTGCGATCATGATCCCCACATAGGAGGCGGCCATCTGCGTCCCAATCACAGACTGGGAAACATCCTCTCCGAAGTTTCTCGGTGTCAGGTAATTGAAATTGGGAAATAGCGGGCCATTGCCCAGTCCGACCATAAAAAAACCGACTGCTGAGAGAATGGCTGGAAGTGGTAAAAGGAGAAGCACGAATGCAACGCCTAAAATACACTGTCCAACCGTTATGATCTGCCAGCTGTCCAGCCGTGCTGCCATGACCCCTGACAGAAATCTCCCTAAAGCCATTCCAATATAGTAATACATAACGATCTTTGCGGCCTGTTCCGGCAGTATATGCCTGTATTCCACCAAATATGTACTGCCCCAGCCGCCGCAGGTACATTCTATGGCGCAGGAAGTCAGAAACAGAAGCCACATCATCCTGACACCGGGAATCCTGGAGATCTCCCGGAGCGTAAGAGTCTTTGTCTTCTCTTCTTCCCCGTCCACACCCTGGCCATGGGCCTTTTTCCAGACTCCCAGCGTGAAGAACAGAATCATCATGATGACGGACTGTATCAAAAAGGCTATCCTGTATCCGCCACGCCACCCATATTTCCCGTCTATCACCAGCGATAGGATATAGGGGCTCACCGACACGCCAACGCCGTAAAAGCAGTGCAGGAAACTCATATGCGTGGCGGAATAATGCAGGGACACATAATTGTTCAGGGCTGTGTCGATGGCTCCCGCCCCGAGTCCCAACGGCACTGCGAACAGGCACAGGAACAGCAGGCTGCCGGAACAGGAGAACCCTAACAGCGCGGCGGCTGTCATGGCAAAGCTCACGGGAATCGCAGGAGCAGTCATAGTATGCACACAGCATCTTTGCCGCGTAGGACTTGCCAAAGCGCCTTGGCCTGCTGATACAGGACAGCTTCTCCCTTGTCCCCAGGGTATGATTGATCAAGGCGATCAAGCCTGTTTTATCCACATATTCAGACTGCAGGATTTCCCGGTATCCATTGTTTCCCGGATTCAAATATGCTCCCATTGGAATCTCCTTCCGCGGCCATGCGTCAGCACTCTTTTATTTATCCTGACAATTGCTAAAACCTGCCATGAATGCCCCTCTTCATCGTGACCCGACTCACGAGCGAAATGAAGAGGAGCATTCATGGCTGCAAGGGACATCGCGCCAAATTACATCACTCGTGAGTATAGTTTATACCAGACCCATCAATAAGACAATACTTTGAAATCGATTTAAAAATTTGCTGTTCCGGTAGAAAATCCAGCACCCCATAACAGTATGCGTATTATGCCGCATATGAAAAGGTGTAACGGATAATATATGTAAAATAATTTTCCAATTCCCTTCATGGAGCCCCGTTTCCCATTATAAAGCCACAAAAGCGGGATTGTCAGGCAGGTAAATAGCTGGATGAATGCGTACACTTTATCAATAAAAACAAAGTAAACAGCGGCATACATCAGTGTCCACAAATTGTATGCAAAGTGGGAGATTGCCGCCAGCAAAAACAATCTGCCGGCGTATTTTTTGACATCGTGTGTGTAGTGATATCCCTCTGCAATAAAGAACCACATGATGGGGGCTGTAAGCCTGCCTATCATATGGAACACAAGTACATACCATTCTGTATTATATCCGGGAAACAGCGTCCATACCAGATGGTCAAGCGTCATTGCCGCAATCGCAATCAACTTCAACTGATTCGCATTGAATCCTTTTTCATGCTCTATGTCCATTATCATTTATCCTCCCAGCTCCCGGTAAATCTGGCTTGTCTGCGCTTTCCAGAAATAATTCAGGGAATCCCGGAATGCCAGCGTAATTTCACATCAAAACAGCCACAAAGGGGCCTGAAATACGCGCCACCGGGCGCACGAATAAAACAGTCGTGAGTCTTTGCGTCATGATTCCGGGCTGTCATTTCAGGAACATGCGGATCAGTCTGTCAATTATGCTCGTAATCTACAAATATTGCGTACTTGTTCAACAGCCCATATTTGATGAGGTAAAAATAGTTTTTCTTTGATTTGCTCAAAAGTTAACCACACCAGATAGTGGTCAGGTTCAGTTGGTTCTGATACAATATCTCCAATTTCCATGTAATAGAAATAGCCGACACCATGAAAATCTGTTTTTGTTTGTTCTATCCAATGATAATAATCACCTTTGCATACAAGCTCTTGGGGCATTACAGAAAGACCAGCCTCCTCCAATGCTTCCCTAATAATACAATCAATATGACTTTCATTATTTTCAATACCGCCGCCAAGCAAGAAATAACCAATTTCCCCATTATATAAATGGGTCATTGCGACAGGTATTTTGCCATCAGCTGAAAAACCAATACCATATGCACCAGTTCGTTCTTTGTATATTGTATCAGGCTTTTTTATGCCAAATGTTTTTTCCAACAAAACAGCACCCTCCTGCTATAGCCGATTCCTCTTGTAATTAATCTCTACTTCTTTTTCCTCTGCTCAGATTGAATTCTTCCTCTGCTAATTCAATACGTTGCTGAATCTGTTCCTCTGTAGGCAGCAGCTTCTTAATCTCCTCTATTTTAATATTATCATAAGATGCAACCCCCATCGGTGTCTGGATTCCCTGAAATGCCCACTGTACTTCGGTCTGATCCTTATCTTTGCAAATCAGTAATCCAATTGTAGGATTTTCATCTGGAGTCCGAATAAGATCATTCACTGCATTTACATAAAAATTCAATTTTCCAGCAAATTCTGGCTCAAAAGAAACGGCTTTCAGTTCAACCACTACATAACATTTAAGACGGATATGATAAAACAACATATCGATCTTACGAGTTTTTCCTGAAACTACAATTTCCTTCTGTCTCCCGATAAATGCGAAGCCTGTCCCAAGCTCCAACAGAAATCTTGTAATGTTTTGTTCCAAAGCATCTTCCAATGCTGTTTCATCATACCCTCTAGGCAAAGAAATAAAGCTGAAATCGTAGGTGTCTTTTACAATTTCCTTTGCAATCTTTCCCTGCATTCCTGGAAGTTTTTCATCAAAATTTGTATTTGCCCTTCCTACCTTATGATATAAATCAGCTTTTATACAATCAATTAGGGCATTTCTACTCCACTCTTCTTCGATTGTTTTCTGAAGGCAAAATAACGCCTCCTCCACAGATTTACATTTTGTGACAATTTCCACATGGTGACGCCACGGCACAAAACCGAAAAAAGCGGGAAATACCATTTCTGCACCAACTTGGTGCAGTTTTTCCCCTCTATCATCTTCTTTGATTTCTGCACCAATCTGCTGCAGTTTTATACTGTCAAAATTGAATTTATTATCTATTGCTTGAATAAGGTCATCAGAGTCTTCCGCTAATGCATAAAAAGAATACCATTTTTTCATATTCCAAAGATTCCTAGCCGAAAAACCTTTCACTTCTGGAAATTCTTGCTGTAAGTCCAGGCTTAACTGCTCAACAATACCATGTCCCCATTTTTCTTCTGATTTTCGTAAAACAAGATCCCGTCCCAGTTGCCAATTGAATAAACGCCTTTTTGTTCAGGTTATGCCCCCACCTGCCAAAAGTCAATAGTCTCTGGCAGGCCATTGTGTCAGTCAGTTGTCATCTGGTCTACGATCTCCACCCGGATGGAGCGGTTCCGCAGCAGCTTCGCGCCCTCTCCCATGCGCTCCTCCATATACCACCGTACTGCGTCCCCGAAAGACTGGCGCCCGGTCTGTACGGGAAATCCCTTTCCCCAGACGAGGCATGGCGCTTCCAGGGGATAGTCGGCTTCCTCCTGCCGCTGCTCTCCGCCTGGTTTTTCTCCTTCCTCTTCCTCCTGGGATTCCCCGTGGAAATCCCTGCGGGAATCCTCCGCCAGAAGCCGCTCCTGCAGCTCCAGCAGATCCAGGTTCAATTCCTCCACATGGCTTGCGGTGAGGGACAGCACGCTCCCCTCGCCCTCCCTGTTCCCCAGGGCCTGGCTGATGGTCAGGACGTTCACCCAGTCCGGCAGACCTTTCTCCAGGGCGGCGTCCAGCCACCTGGCAAAGGTCTCCCACAGCCGGCATCCGCCGAATACGGTGAAATAATCAGCCGCAGTCTGCCTGGTCTCCTGTACGGACTGCTGGAAATCCGTCTCTCTGTAGCAATATTCCAGCCTGTGGTCAAGCCTGGATACGGTGAGGAGCCCTTCATAGGTCTCCACCTCCGTGACGCCCTCCAGCTCCGCGGCCAGGTAGTCCGCCAGCAGCTTGTCCAGGCTGTCTGCACGGTACATTTTGATGGCTCCATCGGCGTAGAACGTGCCGCTGTCCCCCTGGTAGACGCACAGGGGGCCATAATCGGACTGGGTGGAATATTTGAATCCCCATCCGAAACGCCCTATGTAGCGCTTTCCCTCCTTAATCTTCGTCCGGGCGACATCCATATGGAAACGCAGGGTTCTCTCATGCTCTGTGGAATGGACGGCAATGGGAAAGCCGAAGGGCGACAGGGCAGCGTAGAATACCTTGTCGTGGCGGCTCTCCTTCTGCCTCCCGTAGCGGAGCACGCAGTAGCCCTCCGGGTCTTCCGGGAATCCCATGCTCTTTAGGATTGCCTGGGCTTTCTGGAGCAGATCCATGCCCTCCAGGTTCTCTGCCGACATGCGCACTGGTTTCGGCTGGCGCAGCAGCTGCAGGATTTCCCGCACAGCCTTTTCCGCTTCTGCATCCGGTCCTGAAATCTGTGCGGTGGTTCCCTCTAGTGCCGGCGCGTCCCAGCGCAATCCTTTCTCATATAATTCTTTCCAGAGCATTTCTGTCCATGGCAATTCCTTCCAGCCAAACTCAGCCCTTCTGAAGATTCTGTCCTCCCAGCCAAACTCCATCTGGCGATAGATGCGGATTCCCTCCCCGGACACCACCGCCCGGAAGCAGAACCTCTCCTGTTCTTCGTAATAGATTGCTTTTGTGCCAGATGGCAGACGGTCATTGTCCGCGGCCAGGAGCCTGGCCACCAGGGGACAGATGTGGGGATGCAGTGGAAGCTTTCCCAGCCACTGCTGAATCAGCTCCTCCGCCTCCTTCCGCTCGGAAAGCTCAATGGCTGTCACCCCCAGCATAAAGAAAAAATCCTGAACCCGGGCTGCCTGTGTTGAAGCCGTCGTCTCTATTTGGGCTTGCACTCCGGGTCGCCCCTCTGAATCCACGGTTTGTACATGAGCATGCATGCCGGACTGTTCCTCCGAATCTGTCTGCGATATATGGGCTTGCGCCTGTCCATGCTCCGAGGCCCACCGGCGCAGCTCGCCAAAGGTCAGGACAGGGAACAGTACCGGCGCTTCCTCCACAAAGTACAGGCAGTAATGGTAATGGAACTCCACCCGCAGGGTTCTCCCATCCGGCAGGGTGCATGTGGCGCTCACCGGGGCAGGGATGGACTCCGTCTCCTGACAGAATCCGGTAAAGGCCTTCTGCCATGCTTTGGATGGGGCATAGAGATGGCGGATATAGGCCGGAAGGTAGCACTCCCCGTCCATCTCGTAGAGATATCCGTCCTCCCATTCTCCCCGGATTCTCCCATGGCGGAAGCCGTATCCCCGCATCAGGTAGTACTGCCAGAACTCCGGGCTATCCTCCAGCCTTTCCATGTCCACAGGGGGAAAGGACAGCTGGAAGCGGTAGTCAATCTCCCGGCACATCTGCTCTGTGGCCAGGGAGCGCAGCAGGCTTTCCAGAAGTTCCGTGCGCCTGGGCTCCGGGAAATCCCCCTGTTCCAGGGAGCGGATGAGGCCCTCTGTCAGGGAACGGGGCATCACAAGCCGCTTGGCTCCTGCGTAGAGTCTGTCGAACAGGCCTCTGTCCTTCTGTACCTCTTTCCACTCGGGCATGGCGAACAGGGCCTCCACCCGCTCTTTGATCTCAGGGGTTTCCTCGTAGATGGATTTCTCGTAGTTGTTCTGGTTGTCATTGATAATCCGGGAGCAGACACGGTATACTTTCGTGACCTTCTGTTCCAGGCCGTCCTGACCGAAGAGCAGCTCCTCTACCTGGGGGAGCTGGACAAGCACCTGCTCCTTCAGGGCCCCATACAGGCCTCTGGTGCTGCTGCGGTCCAACTCCCGGAAAGAGAATTTCTGGTACAGGAATTTCAGCACACAGTCAGGCAGGCGCTGGTCTTTCAGCCACTGGACGTAGAGCTTTACCACGCATTCGCTGCGGCTCTCGTAGTCTGCCCCTCCCAGCCGTTTTCCATTGCGCTCATAGAGGTAGTGCACCTGCCCGAAGCCCAGGATGTGCTGCCAGGTCTCCTTGTCCGCCTCTGTCAATTGTCCTTTCTGCCCCATTTCCTTTAAGGTCAGATAGTCTGTAAAGGCATTATGGCGCACCTTGTTGGCGGGCTGCTTGAGCATGCGGCGGGTCATGGATTTCAGGTCGCAGTCCCAGCCCTGTCTGTTGAAGATTTCCGCTATCTGTTTCCTGGCCGGAAGGGTCTGCTCCACGGAAACCTTGTACCATTCCTTGGGGTATTTCATGCCCTGGCCATATTCTTCTCCGGCGAAGTGGGGAATCAGGGCATAGGCGATGGCAAGCTCCTGGAGCAGGCCCGCAGGCAGATTGTCGCAGGGGTGAAGCTGCTGTTCCATCAGGTAGGTGTACAGGCCTCTGGCGAAATCCTCTGTGTATTGCTCTCTGAGGAAAGCCTCTGACAGGAAAAAGCGCTTCCAGGTGTCGGCTGCTTTAGCCTGTTTGGGATTTGTGAACAGGGTGATGAAGTCATGCAGGGCGCCTGTTTCCATGCTCTGCTGTATGGCTTTTTGACGGGCATCGGCCAGGCGCTCCAGCAGGGAAGCGGATTCTTCTTTGTCCTTTTCATTTCCTGTGCCAGTATATAATTGGGTAAATTCTGTGTGGTTGCTGTTTCTGTCTTCCTCACCGCTTCTGCTGATTCTGTTCTCACCGCTTCTGCCGATTCTGTTCTCACCGCTTCCATCGGCTTCGGCTGTCCTGGCAAGGCTCAGGGCCTGTCTGTAGGCCTGGTTCAGCTCCACGAAGTATTCCGGCTCCTCCTCCGGGTGGTGGAGCCTGGACTGGGCCGCATAGGCGCTGCGGATGGTCTTTTTATCGGAAGTGGGGGCTATCCCCAGAAGCGTCCATATATCACTCTTCATCGCCATCCCCCTCTCCCCCTTCGCCCCGGTTCTCTTTCCTGCTGTTCCAATCCTCTACCCGGTCATCCTGCTCCTCTCCTTCGCTGTCCCGGCTCTCTTCTCCGTCCACCCAGTCCTCGTCCTCTTCCTCCCAGCTTTCAAAGGCTCTCCCGTCAAACAGCCTCTCCTCTTTTGTTTCCTGGGCCTCCTCCAGCATGTTCAGCCAGGCTCTGGCATTCTCCTGGGCATTCCTGACGGCTTTCTTTCTGCCGCTGCACAGTCCCCGGGTAACGTAGCCTATCATGGCTCCGATCCGCTCCCGCCGCTCTCCGGTGCTGTTCTCGAAGTATGCCAGGAAGCGGGCCAGCATTTCCCGGTTTGCGGGCTGTTCTATGGGCGGCAGCATGATTTTCTCCATCTCCTTTGTGTACCGCTCCAGCTCTTCGGCGGTCAGGGCCTGGTTGGCCAGGAGAATCTGTCTGCGCTCTCCCATCTCATTTTCCACAGACACATGCAGGATGCCGTTGATGTCATAGGTGAACTGCACGTCCACCCAGGCCTGTCCCGCGGGCTTCAGAGCCACCTCTATGGCCACTTCTCCCAGGTATACATTGTCGTCCACATAGTACTCTTCCCCCTGATAGATCTTCACCAGGATTTCCCTCTGGTAGTCGCTGGTGGTGACGAAGCGGTTCCTGCAGGAAGCCGGAAGAGTGGAATTGCGCTCGATCATGGGGCTTAGGACATTCTTGTCCTGGCCGCTTCTGTTGCGGACGCCTATCCCCAGGGTAAAAGGGCACACATCGGTCAGGAGCATGTCCCGGATTTCCTCCCCGCGCCTGCGGATCCCGGCGTAAATCCCCGCTCCCAGGGCCACCACCCGGTCTGTCTGGTCCAGCACCACAGGCTCTTTCCCCAACAGCTCTGCCAGGAACCGACGCACCACTCCCAGCCTGGAAGAGCCGCCCACCATGACCAGGTCGTCTATCTGGGACACTCGGGAGTCCGCGTCCTCCAGGAGGTGCAGGAAGAGCTGTTTCATCTTCTCGAAAAGGGGCATGCAGAGCTCAAAGAGGATGTCCTCGGTGAGCCGGGCCCTGCATGTCCTTCCCTCCACGGTGAGCTCCATATCCGCATGTCCCCCGGCGGACAGGGCGCGTTTGGACTGCTCGGCCAGGTGCCTGATTCGGGCCAGGGCCTCCAGGGGCAGAGCCTCCTCCGCAAGGGCATTTTCACGGCAGAAATAGGACTGGATGGCCCTGTCGATGTCGTCCCCGCCCAGATGGTTATCCCCGGCCACGGCTACGATTTCTATCACATTGTCGAAGCATTCCACATAGGACAGGTCCAGCGTCCCGCCTCCGAAATCAAAGATGATCAATGTCCTGTCTTCCTCTCCCATGGCCATCCGGTAAGCCAGGGCGGCCGCCGACGGCTCGTTGATCAGGCGCTCCACCTTAAGCCCTGCCACCTGGGCCGCCTTTTTCGTGTCGCTCCTCTGTTTGTCGTTAAAATACGCCGGAACCGTCACGATGGCCTCCTCAATCTCCTCCTGAAGCAGGCGCTGGGCATTCCTTTTCAGCCGCTCCAGCACCATGGCCGACAGCTCCATTGGGGTGTACGTCCTGCCGCCCAGCCTGTACTCCTTTGCCGTGCCCATAAAGCACTTGAAAGAACCCACCGTGTCGGACGGGTGGGTCAGCAGCCGCTCCTTTGCCGCCGCCCCTAGCAGAAATCCCTCCCCGCCCACATACCCTACCACGCTGGGGAAGAGCACCTCCCCGTCCTCACAGGGAATCAACTCCAGCCTGCCGTCCCTCCAGCAGACCGCCAGGCTGTTCGTCGTCCCCAGGTCTATGCCTATGATTGCCATATCCATACCTCCCAGTTCTTTTTCAGGGCTTGCGTTGCCATTCTTCCATGGAATTCTCTTCTTCCATTGGAATGCACTTCTTCCATTGGAATGCACTTTTTCCATTGGAATGCACTTCTTCCATTGGAATGCACTTCTTCCATTGGAATGCACTTCTTCCATTTGATTATACTACTTTTGCGCCCTGTTTTCTACTGCTATGCCAAAAGGAAGTTGTCAAAAAGAATCAACAGGAACAAGCAGATAGCCTATTCCCCCCGGACAGCCATTGCGGTATAATGTTGACTCGTAAAGACATCGTGTCAGCTTCTGGTTCCATGCACTGGAACACACGACGAGAAAGGATATGAAAAATGATTCCTGCGATTTATACTGCTTAAGGAATTGTCTACAAATAACTGCTGCAAGTTTATGGCAATTTTTATTGTATTTCCGGGCTTTTGCCTGAAGCAATTGCAGCAGTTATTTTCCGACAATTCCTAACGATTTCACTTGCCGTGAAACCAGACTGCATAACGCTGACTGGTTCAATCGCTTGATTGCATTAGGCAGTATTCAGCGTTATGCAGTATATGTAAAATGATGTACCTGATATCATTAGAGCAGGAAGACTACAGACAAAAAACCGCTCAGATGATTCGTTCCATTTGTCTGATTCCATAAGCCGACAGGCAGACGATCGGACGGCAAAGAGAGAATCGAAAAAACGCGGTGGGGAGAATAGAGATTGCCTGCATACGATACAGATGAAATCAGGATATCCCTCCCGGATATCTTTCAGACGATTTGGGAGCTGCGCGTCCCGGCCATATTGCTTGCGGCGATTGGCGGCATCCTTGGATTTATGTTTTCGGCCGCCCGGCCGGTTTCTTATACCACAACGGCGTCCATGATTGTGACGGCGAAGACGCCTTCCGGCCTGTATCAGGACGAAAACTCCACGCCGGGGACAGCGGATTTCGCGATAGCCCGGAATCTCTCCGCCTATGTGCAGTTCCTGGCGACTACGGATTTGGTGCTGAACCAGGTGGCGGAAG
>OFGX01002213.1_pt1 | contig 10506 bp, 15 predicted proteins | sample 1521831 | NCBI WGS metagenome assembly OFGX01 (sample SAMEA3504080, study PRJEB24116) | mouse gut metagenome | biome: mouse gut; feature: mouse-associated habitat; material: faeces | place: Denmark | collected 2011
ATGAGAGAAACTTTTATTCGAAAGGGCACTCATAAAAGTTCCTCTCGTGCGCCTTACATCATCACATTCACCAGCTTGGGCCTGCATCCCATATCCTTGAGCTTATTGAAAATCCTGTTTTTATGCTCCGTTCCGAATGCCTCCACTGTGATGCGAAGCTCCACGCCCACATTTCGGTTTGTGCTGACAAACTGGTTGTGATCCAGTTTGATAACATTTGCCTGTTCCTTTGCGATAAGATCTGCGATCCGCACCAGTTCTCCCGGCTTGTCCGGCAGCAGGACGGATACGGTAAAGATTCGATCCCTCTGACGCAGACCAAACTGAACCACGGAGGACATGGTGATAATATCCATATTGCCGCCGCTTAAGATGGATACAATCTTCTTATTCTTCACATCCAGATGATTCAGTGCCGCCACGGTCAGAAGGCCGGAATTCTCCACTACCATCTTATGATTTTCCACCACATCCAGGAAGGCCACAATCAGCTCGTCGTCGGATACGGTGATAATATCATCCAGATTTTTCTGAATATAGGGAAAAATCTTCTCTCCCGGCGTCTTTACCGCCGTACCGTCCGCAATGGTATTTACGGCGGGAAGGGTGGTCACCTTTCCGTTTTTCAGCGAAACCTGCATACAGTTTGCGCCGGCCGGCTCTACGCCGATGACCTTGATATTGGGATTCAGCATTTTTGCCAGGGTGGAAACGCCTGTGCAGAGTCCGCCGCCTCCGATGGGCACAAGTATATAATCTACCAGAGGAAGCTCCTTTACAATCTCCATAGCGATTGTACCCTGCCCCGTGGCTACGGCCGGATCGTCAAAGGGATGAATAAAGGTATAGCCCTCCTTTTTGGCCAGCTCGTAGGCATGGGCGCAGGCTTCGTCATACACATTTCCATAGAGTACTACCTCCGCCCCATAGCTCTTGGTGCGCTCCACCTTCATAAGCGGTGTTGTGGTTGGCATCACAATCACGGCCTTTACTCCAAATGCCTTAGCCGCATAAGCCACGCCCTGGGCATGATTTCCGGCGGAGGCGGTGATCAGTCCTTTTTCCCGTTCTTCCTCGGTCAGCGTGCTTATCTTGTAATAAGCTCCCCGGATCTTGTAAGCGCCCGTAAGCTGCATATTTTCCGGCTTCAGATACACCTTGTTTCCTGTCTGATTGCTGAAATATGCACTGTACAAAAGCTTTGTCTCGATTGCTACCTGTTTTACTACCTCTGAAGCTTCCTCAAATTTTTCTAATGTCAGCATTGGTCTGATACTCCTTTTCTAGTCTCTCTATCATAAATTACTTTACCGGAATGAACCGGCGGATAACAGGTCTGGATCTCCGTACGGTTTTTAACATGATCCGGTAAATGTAAATTTTATCTGTTTTCTCTGATGACGCGGCAGGGATTTCCGTATGCGACAGTATTGTCCGGAATATCCTTTGTGACAACACTTCCGGCTCCGATTACGACATTATCGCCGATTGTAATTCCCGGCAAAAGAATTGCTCCGCCGCCTATCCATACATTGTTTCCTATCACAACGGGCGCAGTTCGGGTTTTGCAGAATGTAAAGGAGCCGTCTTCCTTTGGATTTCCGAAACGGTCAGAGGCATTTGCGGGATGAAATGCCGTATAAATCTGTACATTCGGCGCAATCAGCGCATTGTCACCAATACGAATGATGTTATCATCCAAAAATGTACAGTTCATATTTACCTCGCAATTATTTCCAAAATAAATATTGATGCCGTAGTCAACATAAAACGGCGCGGTTATCCAGAGATTTTCTCCCTTTCCTCCCAGTAATTCATTCAAAATCCTGTCTTTTTCTTCCTTATCAGCGGAAGCGGTATTGTTGTAAGCTCTTGCCAAATCCTTGGCCTTGTGCCACTGTTCCAGCAATTCCGCATCGCCGCAGTCGTAAAGCTGCCCTGCCAGCATTTTTTCTCTTTCTGTCATAATCTGCTCCGTCGACCCGTATTTAACGTTTTTTGACTGTCCATTCATCCGTCTGCGCCGCTCTTTTTGCATAGCAGCCACAGGGCATATCCCTCAATGCGCCTACGGAATGGTCCAAGTCGTATACAAATTTTAAGGAAACGATTTTTGCCTCTTCCATTGTATGGGTTCCGCCGCATAAAAACTGCCACATACCATCATCCTCATCATGGAATACATATAAAATCGGCTTTTCGCCGTCGAGCACATGGCTGCATACAATTGCTGCCGTATTTGGTAAATCATAAAATGGAAATTCCATGCGGCGCTCCTTTCCTTAAATCGTATCTCTTTGATATATAACAATAAGTTCCTCGTCTGCTAAAGCAATTGAAAGATTATACAATTGTAAAAACATCTCCCTTTTTCGCGCGCTCTATGTATTCTTTATATCCTGCAATAAAAAACGGAATATTATCCTCCCTGCCATTCAATACACGCCCTCTGACCTTTTCCCAAACCTTCATCTGAACGCGAAAATCCGGCAGGCCGGCAATTAAAACCGGCTGCTGCTCTTTTTCCAGCCAGAAATATTCTCCTCCGTAATTTCTCCGCGCCGTTTCAAAAATATAGCAGCCTATCATAGAAGTAATATTGTAAAGCTGATCCTCGTTCCACTCAAAATCACTTAATTCCTCCAAAACATCGTCAACTGCCGAAAGGCTTTCTATGGAATAATCTAAAGTTCCTTTTTCCACAAACGAAAAAGCCGGATTCTCATGGAAATTCTCCGCAAAATTGTCCGCCGTATGAATGATATCATCCAACAAAGATTTGTGCGGAGCCTCCTTTGCTTTTTCTTTCTTACGCTCCGTTGAGCCGGGCAATATGGATGAGGCAATTTTCTTGATATTCAACATATTTTCTCCTAAAAGTTGCTGCGCAACGGCACTAAAGGGTAAAGTCGTCTTTGAACCCTGCGGAGTTTTTGATTGCTTTTTGTGATTCTTTACAACTGTTTCCTGTCACTTTCTGTACTTTCCGAATGCTTTTTCTTCATCTAAATGTACATCCTTAAAAAATACAAGAAGCCAAACGGCAAAAGCAGCTATCGCCATATATTTTGAGACAAAATAAGACAAAACGGCGCCGATGCCAAGGATAACAGACCATATGAGAAATGTGTTTCTTTGATCGCGGCTCATACTTTTCTTATCATACAAATCTCTTTCCTGCTTGGGCAGCGTGTTGAAACCGCTGATTAAGATTGCCGCTTTTCCCTTTAAAACAGTAAAAATAAGGGCAAACAGCAAACATATCAGGCAGGAAACGCTGCATACAATAGTTCCTGCGTTCAAAAGCCACATCTCCTTTCACTCTTCATCCTATCCGTTTGTTCGTCAAATTCATAGCTTCATTCTCGAAAGCGTCCTGATAAAATCACTTCATGAGATTGTCCGATTTCTTTATCATTATCACACATAAAGGTGCCTTGTACAATGCTAAATTTTTATTTGATGATTTTTTACAGATCTATGCCTTGCCCCACGTAGTCCGCACACACCGATGGGGTATGTATTTATATTCCTCCGCCAAGACGCGCAATAATGGCCTCCCGGTACTGTGTGTGATTGGGCATGCCCCCGCCCACTCCTCCGAGCTTTGGAAGGACAAGCTTGAAATAGCTTTTGTTTTTCATCGTAATGTGGCACTTTACGGAACCCATCCATCCCTTTTTTATCTCGCACTTTTGTATGTCTGTCAGGGAAAAGCATGTTCCGATATCGTCCAAAGACAGCTTTGCGGTAAGCTTTTGTATATCATCTTCATTTACCACCGGGTCGTCCTTAAATTGATAGAAATAACTATGCTTTTCACACTCGGCAATGACCAAAGCGGACTGGGTAATGCCAAGGTAAATATCATATGCGGAAAATTTTTTCTTGTTTAATGCAACTGTTCCGCCGTTTTCATCGGGAATCAGACTGTATTCGGTGCGGATGCACTTTTCAAATATGCCGATGATGCTCGTTTCCTTTGATATTGCATGTATCCCGGCCAACAGTGTTTCTCCCTCGGGTATGTATTTCTCCAAAGTCATTCTCATGTTTGCTTCATTAAAAATATCTGGCATATTGCACCTCCTAATTAAAGTCGCTGCGCGACGGCGCTAAAGGGGAAAGTCACTTCGGCAGCCGAACAATCCTCCGATAGCTGTAATAATGCTTTGACAGCGTGTTTTCCTGCTTGTCAGTCATCTGACGATAAAATGCCGTATAGCAGGGCAGAACAAATATGGCCCCGTCGCCTCCGCAAAGAGAACAGCCGCCGTCGCCGCCCTTCGTATACTGCGTGCTGTCAATGATTTCAATTTTATAAGAATCGTATGCTATAGATAAGCCGAGCATATTGCTCCGATTCAAAATAGATTCTGTTCCTTCATCGGTTTCGTTCACACAACCCACCTGGAAGATTTCTGTTAATACGTGGTCCAATATATCGCCCCAGCGGAATAAGGTGCGTGTTCCTCCATTGCAAAGATACTCCCATTCATCTTCCGTAGCCAATGTAAAAGGACCTTTCTTCAGCGAAGAGACTGCCTCGGCCAAGGAGGGCATGTCTTCCTCAAGATAACGGCTGTCCACCTCCACAAGCATATCTCCGATATCGGCCGTACGCAGCGGCGATAAACACTGAGACAGATGTTCATTCCACTTAGCCATAAAATCCTCCCAGGTCGTATAGCCCTTTTCGCTCATTTCCTCTTTGAGACACTCTATCTCTTCTTCCTGTTCGGAAATCAATTCCTCCGCTTTTGACGAATTATTTTCCTCCCTGGCTTCCTGAATCTGCTGCTGGTAGTCTGTCTCAAGCACCTCCAGTTCTTCCTGATAAAATGCATGCCCCGCCTCAAACTCTTCCTGCAGGCCCTTCAATACCCCTTCGCCCAAGGGACATTGGTCGGTATTCCACCCTAAAGTCACATGTTTCCGGCCGGCCACAAAGACAAACTGGGAACCTTCATATTCCAAAAGCCACGTTTCCCGTTCCATTCCGTTTCCACTGACTTTGATCGTTCCCTTAAATTGAAAATCCAATCCCAATGCTTCAATGCGTGAACGAATATCTGCTAAATATTCTGGCACAATCCCCATCTCCTTTTTATGCAATTCCCCGGTTTTTCATTTCATTGAAAAACCCTTCTTTATCCTCTACGGAAATCATTGTGCCGGCCGTACTCCTGCATTTTATTTCAATCCTGTCAAGAGAGCTTCCGCCTTTCCGCATATTGGAACTATTCCAAACCATTTCATCCTTTCAGCAATTCCTCAAACTCCCCCGCATCCATCACACATTTATGAAATGCAAGGGCAAATTCCTTCAAAAATTTCTTGGAAGATGACTGCATGGAAAATGTATCCGCCTCGCAATCAAAGTGAAACCGCCCCCTGGAGTTCCACCCATAGACCTCAGCAAATGCGGAAGCTGCCTTTTCCCAGTCATACCCGTTGCCAAGCATCCCATACTTTGCAAAGCTGTCCTGATTCAGCGTCCCTGCATCCAAACTAAGGGAATACCGGCCGCGCTCTCCCTGCCACCGAAAGGGCACAAGAGCTTCCTTCAACTTCTTATCCACATCCCGGGGCTTCGGATATTCATTCCTGCGCTCTTCCACGATCTGTTCATAATTCAGATCCATTCCCCGCTCTGTCAGCAAAGAACGAATCTTCACTTCCAGATCCACACCCCCATGCACCACCATATCACACACGCCCGATTCCTTCAAATCCCTGCGTTCCTGCTGTGAAATCCGAATCTTCTCTCTCCCCTTCCACAGCTCCGAATGAAGAAGAAAAGAAATATTTCTATAGTCCGAATCCACCCATTTATCATAATTCGGATCATCAAACAAAAACCTCCAACGTTCTCTGGAAAATACACCCACTACTGTCACCGGTGCAAACATTCGGCCTGATCGGATAAGAATCTTGGGTTCATCCGGAATCCTGCCCACATAAGAAAAAATCTCTACCAGATTCAAATTCCCGGCTTCCAGCTCAATCAACCGCCCGAAAGCAAAAACATCCTCCGAATGAAACTGATATCTCCTATAATCCATCAACTCTTCCAATCCCCGCCACTCCTGGTATGATGGCAGAAAAAGGGGAATCATAAATATATCTCCAGGCATCATTTCATGCTTCATATCTTCTATCCCATTCCATTCTCATTTAATATTACTTTCATAATCTGAACTGTCAGTCAAAAACCCAGCAGCCTGCATATTAGGGATTTAAACTACTCTTATGCTTTTTCGTACCCAAATAGCAATACCGGATTGCAAATATCCCCACATCATTTCTACATCACAAAACAGGCATTTTATTTCCAAATCCCTAAAATATTTCAAAACTGATTTCATTATACCGCCAACAGACCGGCAGATCAATGATATGGCCGGAAAAACTTATGTACTGTATACAAGTGTCGGATACAATAGGCAAAAATCTGACTGAAAAAAACACTGTTTCCACGCTCTCCGAATTATGGTATAATAAAAAAATCAAAGCGGCAAATCAGAATTGTATACCCACTTAAAAATCATCCTACCAACATGTATTGCAGGCCCAAGCAAATATTCTATGATCCGGTATATAAATCCGGAAGCTGAGGAGGTGTTTTATGTTTAATGAAATATGTATCTATGAAGCAAAATTAACAAAATTGGATGAGATCGAAGATTTAATGAAGGAAGTAGCTGAGTTTTATTTGAAGCAAGACGGTGTCATAGACGTACATTATATAAAACGTACTCATCGGCAAAAAGATTTTAATGCAGTTAAAGAAGGCGAATTGCCCGTTCGCCTTACAAGAAATATCGGAAAAGTAACCTATGTCCTATATTGGGTGCTGGAAAACGAAGAAGCACACGCAAGAGTATCAAGGCTTGGCATAGAGAAATTCTATAAACGCTGGAATCGATGTTTGACTGCAATGCCTAAAATAATTTTGGGTGAGAATGTTGTCTGATTACTAAATAAAAGCAAATAGCAGCAATCTTTCAAAACGCCTCATAAACAGCACCTCCTCAAACGCCGATATGGTAATTCCGGTAAAGAGAGGTTCAGTCTGTGTCTCTCTTTATTTTTGAATTGTATTTCTCACATTCTGATTCTAATTTAGGAAAATTCAGGCAGCGGTTTCTGCCTGAAAATGGTTCACTGGAAATGTACTTTTTATACAAGACATTTGCTTTATTACAGATTACTTCACTATTGATCCGACACCATTCTAATTCCTGAACACACAATCACTTATAATATTTGATGTTTTCCCTATCTCTCTTAAAAATAGTTGTATCAACAAGCTGTAATTGTTCTTCTTCAATAGGTATCATTAGATTAAAATTCAGGACCCCTAAAAGCTTCCCATTTATTTCAATCTTTGAAAAATCCATAGAGTTCTTCATTTTTTTATGCTTTTCTTTTGGTAATGAAATTGGTATACAATATTTATGAATACCACAAATAATAACAATTCCAACAAAAACCCTGTTATCTTTTCCCGTCTGTGGTGAAACTGAAAGCACTTTATCATCTATATTATGTAAATTACGGATATATTTCATATCCACCTTGTATAAGTTAAAATCTGTCTGCATATTTCTCCTCATAAAAGATGGCTACGCGTTTCCGCATAGCCATTTGTGTAGTAACTCCATTAGAGTTGCTAACGCTTTTAGCAGTCCACTTTGCGGTAGGACTCACCACTGATAGTATAATACCATATTTCTGAAAATAGTCAATCTTTTTTGCGTAAATACATAAAATCCCCCAAAAATCCGCAAATCAGTGTGCCTTTTTATAGTAGGACCGAAGCACCGGCTCCAGCTCCCGCCATTTAATCTCGTACATCTGGCGGTAGTCCTCCGGGGTGTAGTAGGGCGTGACCAGCCGTTCCTTTCCCCGGTATGTCTCGGTGTAGGGCTTGAACATGTCAGAATTCGGGTCCAGGCCGTGCATCCCGTCCAGCAGCTCCCGGTCCTCCTCCATGTTCCTCAGGATCATCGAAACTTGGGACAGGCCCTCCTCATTGGGCGGTATGAAATCGTGGATGTCCGCCCCGTGCTTCAAAAGCTCGTCCAGCACCGCCTTGAGCATCTCCCGCAGCCTCCGGTTTCCTTCCTTGCTCTCCTCCACATAGTAGCTGGGATAGGAACTGCGAGCGAACTCGTCATACTGCTCCAGGGCGTGCTGCCAGGCGGTGAGGCCGTGGGAGGTCTTTGGGTTGGGGTCCATCCCCATGTCCAGCAGGCGGCGGAGGAGCAGAAAGTAGCCCTTACTGCGCTCCGGGCCGGGGCCGACGGTGTGCCCCGCCCGCATGAAGCACTGGACGATGGCGTCGTACCAGATGGGGGCGCCGAAATTGCTGCCGTAGGGGTTGATGGTGTCCGCGAAGTTCACATCCGCCCCCCGGTCCAGGAGCAGGTGGGCCACCTCCAGGTTGTCGCTTTTGATGGCCACCATCAGGGGCGATTGGCCGTCGTCCTTTTTGGGCGGAGCCTTGGCCAGGCAGGAGATCAGGTCCGGTTTTTTGTCCAGAATGGCCGCGACCTCCTCCAAGTTGCCCCGGCGGATCATGGTAAACAGCTTTTTCATGGCAGCTCCTTCTCAAAGACCAGGTCCATCTCTCCAATGAAGCCGTTACTCTGTATTGTTGGAATCCAGCCTACATATCGCCAGCCATCCTCAGCACGACGGGCAATTACCTCTTTATGATCCTCAATTTTCAGCCGCATAACCCCTTTTGTATAAACGCGCTCATATTCATAGGTATACATAATATTGCCCCTCTTTCCTGTCAACGGAATCCCCCCGCCCCTGCGGGGCACCCCCCTTTCGCAAGGGGGGCTTTGGGTGGAAGCCTACACGCCCAGCGCTCTAACCATTTCCTCCCGCAGGCCGAGGCCCAGAGAATAATAGGCCTGAGCCTCGTAACTGGTATAGCGCATGAGTTGGGCAAAGTATTGGCAGTAGAGGTCGTAGCCGGCAATTTTCCGCAGCTGTTCAGACAGGCCGTCGTAGGCCTGTTTTGCCTCAGAAAATCCGGGTAAGGTCTGACAGAGCCGGGCAGCGGCCTCATCAATTTCAACGTTGCGCCACAGCAGCTCAGCAAGCAGGTCTTGCATTTTCATCACTCCTGTTTTAAAATATATTACGCTCAAAGCGTGCTTTTATTATAGCACGCTTTGAGCGAGTGTCAATAGGTAAAGGAAGAACTTATGAAATTTCACGAGCGTATGCGTTCTCTGCGAAAAGAGAAGGGTATGACACAGAAGGAAATGGCCGCTGAATTAGGCGTTGGATATCGGGCATTGCAATGTTATGAATATAATGAACGTTATCCTGATGCTCCTGGATTGGTTGCCATTGCCGACTATTTTGACATTAGCCTGGACTATCTTATGGGCCGGTCCGATGTGCGGGAGCGGCAGTAGGGGGGCGTAGCGATGAATTTCTTAAGTCTGCTTTTCCCCCCTGGAAACACCAGCCGGCGGCAGTGGGTGCTCACGTTTTTAGCGGTATTTCTTGTTATAATCCCCAGCGCCTATCTGGGTCGGGACGTGGTGGCCCCTGCAGTCTGTCAGGCCCAGGCGGAGAAACAGGGGCTGGACACCTCAACCGGGCCCCAGGGAAATTGGGAGTATTGGAGCCTGTACAAGCGCACCCGGGCACTGTGTACCAGCTGGTGTGCCGCCGGTGGGGTGGTCCTGGGCATTGGTCTGTGCATGTTTTTGGAGCACCTGCTCAAGAAGCGGGACCAGCAGGTCGGCCAGCCGCGAAACAACCTGGAGCGGTGGATTTTGGGGACCTATGCCAACTTCGCCGTTTATTACGCGAGCTTTCCAGACGAGTTGGAGGAGAAGGGACCGATGAAGGCCCTGTCCCGCCAGGCCAACCGGAACGCCTCCTTGGTATACCTCCCTAACACCCCTCTGTACTTGGGCGGGCGGCTCCGGGACGAGGCGAACCGGAAGATGGTCATCCGGGATTTGAAAAAATCCTGGGATATCAACAACCTCCAGGACCTGCTGACTGCGGTGGACTACATGAGCGCCGGTCCCGGCCTGACAGACTGTCCGGACCAGGCGGCGCGGGCCTGGCAGCTGTGCCGGTCCACACAGCTTTTAGGGCTGGCCTACGCGGCGGGTTGGCTGAACCGGGAGGAGATGGTGCGCCGGTCCTGCGGGGTGTGCCGGACCATCCAGACCACCTTCCGGGACTGGGACGAGTTAAATCGGGGCTACCTGGAGGGCTATACCCGTTGGGCCTTTCGGAGCGGCCATTCCCAGAATATGATCGACTTTCGTCGGCGCATCCAGAAGGACCTCCAGACCCGGGAGGATAGCCCTTACCGCCTGAACTGGCATTTGCCGTTGGACCCGGAATACTGGGTCCGGCGGGGCAGAATGGAAAAAAATATGGGCTAAGGAGAGGAGAAACACTATGGCAAGCAATCGAATCGGACGCATCAACGAGGAGGTCCAGCGGGAGCTGGCC
>OFGX01002214.1_pt1 | contig 10506 bp, 11 predicted proteins | sample 1521831 | NCBI WGS metagenome assembly OFGX01 (sample SAMEA3504080, study PRJEB24116) | mouse gut metagenome | biome: mouse gut; feature: mouse-associated habitat; material: faeces | place: Denmark | collected 2011
CTGATATGACTAAATTTAAATACCAGATAAATGAAGAGATAATTAAATAGAAATGGAGTCATCTGTTTATATAAATATCTTTTTAAGAGTATATAAAAGAGGTCCCGCTCGGCTTCTGTCAGGTTGGAAAGAAGCAGTTCCTCGGCTTTGACCCGGTGGTGCATGGCGCTGCGGATACATTCCACGCCTGCGGGTGTGATTTGTACCTGCTTGATCCGCCGATCCGCTGCATCGCCAAAACCCGCCACAAAGCCCTTCTGCTCCAGCCGGGAAATGATTCCCGCTGCCGTGGACTGGGCTACGTGGAGAATCTGCTCTAGTTCCTTTAGGGAATACCGTCCTTTTGGGGCTTGGTTCAGTTGATCCAGAACCTCTAACTGGGCCAAAGTTATATTCTGTAATCGCAATGCATTGTTAGCATTTTTTAACAGTTCGTCGTTAATTTGCTTGATCAGCATTCCGCAGTCCTGTGGCTTTTCCATTGTCTGTCCCTCCTGATAATCATAATGATAGCGTGCTTTTGAAAAAATGTCAATAGCAAGCGTTCATTTTGATCTGCAAAGCTTCCCTCGGGTTTACCGTGTTAATCTTGGACTGCGAAAAAGCACATTCCAAAAGATATTATAAATCAAAGATTTTCAAAAGTCTTGTAAAATATCTTTATTTTTCGGCAACATGGGCTGATACTTGTAACGCTGCTTCCATTTTCTGCCGCACTAAAATTTGAATAAGTGCACTGCCAGACCTCAAAAGAATCTGGCAATCGGTGTGAAATGAATGTATCCCTAATAAAACTGCTGTAATTTTTGCCTTCCTGATTTACTATAGAAAAAAAGTGCTTCTGCGCGTTCAAATGTTGGAAGTTCATTCTCTGTAAAATTATCATACAAATTATTTATATCCGACGATTTGCTTACAGGAACACTAAGTTCCTCTCTGTTTGTCATGAAGCCATTTTCGTCATAAGTAAAATTTCTTGTCCAAATATTTTTAGTGGACAATCTCCATGCATCCCCATTGGGTCTATACCTAATACAGTTGCATAAGAAAGTATGGGAAGTAATAAACACATACTTATTGCTAAAATTAAAGCTGCCAGACTTTTCTTTTTCATTATTGCAAAATCCTTTCTTTTTGCTGTTTTATACTCTTTTTTAATCAGAAATTATTGTTCATTTGCTATGTATCTGCTCTTTAATGCCTTTATTAGAACACAATTTCTATAACTGGATTATGAGAACCTGCACTAAAATCCCCTCCTTCTTGTATTTTCCTTTGGGTTTAAGAAAATGAAAAAGGCAAGGTGTCCGCTTTTACACTTCACCTTGCCATATTTTTGTACTTTTTTCGTACTCAAATAAACTCCTAACCATTTTCATCTTGTCTAATGCTCATTTTTACATTATAATAAAATGGCATAGCAGTGGATAGTCTCCATGTGGCTTAGTGTTCTCGCAAAACACTTTGTCACACTGGTGGTAGTGCTGGTAACACCTCCATCAGCGCTATGCACTTTTTAATTTTCCTTATCCTATCTTATCACGGAAAGCACCGTATTTCAAGATTTATCTTCCCATAAATGCGATTTATCCGTTACCGTTCACGGGGCGGAGAAAACTGGACGAAAACAGACGTCAGGTTCGCTTGTAAGACTATTTTCATCCAGTTTTCCATCTGATTTTACCAGATCCGCCTTCTATAAAAACAGCCGCCCAGTATTCTTTACTTTCTTCCTCCTCATTTTGGTAAAGTGTATTATCCCAATACAGTCAATGCAAATCCTACTGCTGAAAACAAGTTGCATAAGCAATGAAAATATATGCTTATGTACAAATTCTTTTTCTTATATGCCACATACACAACTGGTATAAATGCTAATATACGAAATGCATTATTAAAAGGCAGCCAAAAATGATAGAGTGAAAACAAAACAGCTATAAATATTGGAGTAATCCAACTTTGCTTTTCATAATGAGATGTTAAATATCCTCTGAAATATAATTCTTCTGTTATCGGTCCAATCAGCACATTAAAGATACCATAATATACACAAGTCAAAATCAATATTGGTTTTGAAAATGACTTCATATATTCAAAATTTGTCCAATCAAAGCCCATTGGTAAACTGTCAAGTACATTGCTTCTCATCGCCACAAATATTTGGTTTTCAATAGGCCCAACAAAAACAGACAGCAAGCCTGCAATCCCGAAGAACACAAATGCAATTCCTAACATTTTCCAAACTGCAATCTTTTCCTGCCCTGCAAATGCACTTTTAAAAGAATAAGCCCCATATTCTTTTTTGCTTGCCGATATAATCACTCCTAATTCCATAGGTACTAATGTAAATGTCCCTAAAATGCAAAAAAGCAGTATATGCGGTATATTGCATAAATGCCCCAATAACAAATAACTCAAGCTTAAAACTGCCGCAGGTACAAAAATTCTTAATAAAAGCCCTTTTGTGTCTATTTTATTCATACAAAATATCCCTTGCTAAACTCCGAATCATCGATCTGTTTGCTAATCAGTATAGCACATCTTCCCGTTGAAAGCAATCCGCGTTCTATGCCCGTTCTGGCTATCCAGACGGTCAACTTTCTTAGGTTCGCCTATCAATATGTGGTTAATCAAGCGGCTTAACACCATTTCATCAAGTTCTGTAATGACAGAATAACGCCTAATTTCCTCCATGAACATCTTCACATCTCCCTTGGAATGATGTTGCAAGTATCGGAACGTATCCCCTTTTGGTCCTTGCATATTTTTATATTTCCGAATCCGTCAAATGCAATGTCAAATATCCGTCTGATAACCAGCACAGTTTTCGGTTCAATGATAAGATGTCCGTTGTCAGTTATCAGGATCACGCATCAGTTCCAAAAGTGGCTGTCCTCCGCAGAACTTCTCCTGCCTTAAACGTTTCATGCGCCCAAGCCTTAATGCGTGTAACAAAGCCTTAACTTACATAGATTTAAACTGTATGCAGTCATCTAATGCCGCTATGATTTTGTCAATCGCTTTTTTCTTTTGTTTATTAAATTCCAATGGTGGACCTATGTCAATACTTTGGACAAAAAATCAAAAGATTATGCTGTTTTTTTGAGTTCCTCATCCTCCTCTTAGAAACCAAGTTTATGAAGCAGTTTTTCTATATCTGAAGATCAAGGAAAATAAGCGTGATTTGCTGACAGAGGATGAGGTGTTGTTGATGCCATTTGACTTGTTACTGGACCTTTGGGAATGTCATAAGCAATATCACGGCATGGCAAAACCGAAGCGTGAAATGTATATCGACAACATGATCCCGGACGGAATCTAAGTCTCCCACTTTATACTTGCGACGCAAATGTGGTAACTTTATCATGAACTTTCTGCGGTACTATTGATAATTTGAGAAAATCGTGGCATACTATACAATAAAGTAGCGACGTAATCGTCGCAAGTACGAGGTGACTGTAATGATTAAACGAGATTCTTATTTGAATCGTATGATCCATCATATGTGGAACGGCGAGGTCAAAGTAATCACTGGCATCCGCCGCTGCGGAAAGTCGGTACTGCTGTTTGATTTGTTCTATGAGCACCTTCTCTCACAGGGAGTTCAGGAAGACCATATCCTAAAAATCCAATTGGATCAGAGACGTTACTATAAGTTCCGGAATCCCATCACGCTTTGCGAATATGTGGAGGCCCTTGTTGCGGAAAAGAAAGATGAGAAATTCTATCTCTTCATTGATGAGGTCCAGCTTAACATAAAAGTCATCGACAAAGAAAACGGCGGAATCACGGTTTCCATCTACGATATGCTGAATGAGCTCAAAGCATATAAGAATTTGGATGTGTATGTGACCGGCAGCAATTCGAAAGGGCTGTCAAAGGATATCGCGACAGAGTTCCGTGGCCGTGCTACCCAAATCCATGTATTCCCTCTGTGCTTTGAGGAGTTTTACTCCCATGCTGGCGGCGACCAGCGAAAGGCCTTGGATACCTATATGCTCTACGGCGGCATGCCGCGCCTGCTGGCATTAACGGATGAAAAGGATAAAAAAGACTATCTGTCCTCTCTGTACAGCGAATTGTATGTAAGGGATATCGCAGAGCGAGGCGGCATGGAACGTGAGGATATCCTGAATGATATCCTGGGTTTCCTGGCTTCACAGATTAGTTCACTGACGAACCCCACGAATATAGCCAATGCGCTGACCAGCATGAAGAACGAAAAGGTCAACTCCACACTGGTTTCCAACTATGTGCAGCACATCATCGATTCGTTCCTTGTTTCCATGGCAAAGCGCTATGATGTGAAAGGAAAGACCTATTTCAACTATCCTAACAAATACTACTACACAGATATCGGTCTCCGCAATGCCCGACTGAATTATCGCCAATACGATCCCGGCCACATGATGGAAAACATCCTCTACAACGATCTTCTGCGCCGGGGATATTCCGTTGATGTGGGTGTGGTGACCGACCGTACTGGCGGTGCGAATGTGCAGAGGGAAATTGACTTCGTTGTAAATGACGCAGATAAAAAAGTCTACATCCAGTCAGCCTTCCAGATGGATACTGATAAAAAAGAATCCTCTGAGCTTGCGTCTTTGATGCTCACAAAGGACTTTTTCAAAAAAATCGTTGTCCGCATGGATATTCCTCATAACTTCTATGATGACAAGGGGATTTTCCATTGCAATCTGATAGATTTGCTGCTTGGCCGTGTAGAATTGTTTTGACCAATAAGCCAGGCGGATGCCGTAGATACCATTTAGGAGTGGCCCTTCAAGGCTGCTCCGGGGCCAGGGCCGTGATCGCCATTCGGAGCAATGCCACTTAGTGAGAGGCAGGGAATGAGCCGCCTGCGGCAGGAATGAGACAGCCGCGGCGGCTCTGATAAAACATGTCTCCTGTCAAAGATGAATGTGCTGGTCCGCAAATGACAATAAGTCCAGATCATGAGTTGGAAAAGGCGGGACAGCCGTGTCTCCATTATCAGGCTGAAAAGAGGCAGCGCCAGTAAGGTCGGCATGAACAGCATGACGAACGCGGAAGGATACCGCCTGAATCCGCGGAAGCCCCACAGCGTCTTTATGGTAATGGGGTATTGGTTTCTCGCGAAGTAGTTGGCGAAAAGGCTGAAACTGGCCGCCAGATAACCGAAAATGACAAATATCGTCAGGAGGATGCTGGCAATATGATCCCTCTTAAGCCCTGCCACTCTCGCGGCCACGCCCTCCCACACGGAGCCGGCGAATACGAAACCGTCCATCCCGACTATTTCCGCGAGATAATCCGTAATGTCCATATCCTGCCCGTCACTGTACTGGAAATAAAGGCATCTGGAGGTTCTGGTGAAAGTGCTGGTGGGGTGGAGATTATCTGTATCGACCACCACTACCGGATCGAGGATTCTGTTGCCGTCACTTTGCCTGATGTCAGGCGAGAACGTAAAATACGACTGCCCTGTCTTGACAGGGATCATATGGATCTCCAGCTCTTCCTGTCTGTTCGGATTCCAGGAATCATTGGGAGCGGCGCTGTATATCCGGTCATATATCTCAAAACGGTAAAACATAAAATAATCCAAAAAGCGCTCATTCAGCGCATCGTGGATGGAAGACAGGGACTCAGGGACCAGCAGATTCAATACATTGTCGGCATATACCAATTCCTGCTCCACAGGCACGCCTTACTATAGCTCAATCTGCTCTAATATGCTTTTGCGCATATTTTTATAACAACGCATATATTCTATTTGAAGTTTTTCATCTGGAATTTCTATTTCAAATTCTTCTTCAATGTCAACTATCAGTTGTACAAAGGTCATTGAATCAAGCCCTAAATACTCTACCAAATCTAAATCATCCGATATATCTTGTATCTCTAACTTTATCTTGCAATTCCTATTAATAAGCTGTAAAAGTTTCTGATCCAGCAACATAGCATGCTCCTTCTCTGTTTTATATATCCAATATGAATTTATTTATTATTTCCATAATCCTATCTACAACAAATTCTTCAATTTCCTTGCCTATATCAGGACTCCATTTATTGGCATAAAAGAATACGCCATTTTCGGATAAGTACTCCGTTTTCCTATCTATTGGCGGCATGCTTCTCCAATCTATTCCCAATTTTGAAGGAATCATGTCCTGTACCAGATTCTGGCTGACATAATCGCTATCAATGTGTGCGAGCAGTGATAATTCCTCTGAACCAGCATGTGATTTGTGTTCATTTTCAAAAAATATGTTCTTCGTTAATGCAAACCATTCAATCCAGCAAATATCTTCCATTTCTATAACTTCTTTTAATGGCATGGCATTTCCGCCATGTCCATTGATAAAAACAATTTTTTTGACACCATGTCTCCTTAAATCATTTATTATTGTAGTAACCACGCTTTCATACAAGTCAAACCCAAAGCTTACCGTTCCTGGGAAATTACTATGTATCTCGCTAAAGCCAAATGGCAGACAGGGAAGACTAATAATGTCCATCATTTTAGATATTTTCTTTGCTATATGATTTGCCACAACGTAATCTGCTCCTAAATAGCCGGAAGGGCCATGTTGCTCAAAGGAACCTAAAGGCACAAGCACTATGGGCATCTTCATTATTTTCTCTGCAAATTCAACATATGTTAACATATCCATATTAATCCTTTTTGTGTGCTAAATATATTGTTCTTAGCTTCTTGCCGTTGACCTTTCCATTTTCATTGCAAGGTATATCGTCAATAAACATGACGTCATCTGGCGGAAAAACCCCGTGGGCTTTGCACCATAAAACAACCTTTCTCACATCTAGTTTTTTGGATGTCCTTATAAAGGCTATCGCAATTTGAGAATGCAGTATATTTTCTATACCTATAACCGATGCCTGTTCTACTCCATCCAATTTCATTAAAGCATCCTCAATCTCAGAGCAAGATATGTTGATTCCATCTCGCGCTATCGTTGCATCGATTCTATCTTGGATATAATAATAGTTGTCTATATCAAAATAGCCAATGTCTCCTGTATATAATTTACCCTTTCGCTTCACTCTTCTTGTTGCTTTTGCATCACCCAAATACCCTATCATGATTCCATTACCTGTTACCACCAATTCCCCAGGCCTTCCAGGAACGGTTACTAAATCATCGTTCTCATCCCTAAGCTCTAACTTGACTCCTTTAACAGGCTTCCCAATAGAGATTGTCTTTTCTGTAGGCATATCAATTGGTGTACATGTAACTAATGGTCCTGCTTCTGTGAGCCCATATAATTGAACGATAGGAATAGGTTCCAGTAGATTCCTTGCTTTTTTTAGCAATATTTCTGTGGAGCGCGCTCCACCAACGGCAATAATCCGCAAGGAACCAGGGACTGATACACTTTTATCAACAAACAAAAATAGGAGCGCAGGAATCGTACACCATACCGTAATTTGATGCTCAAACATTATCCTCAAAATTTTATGTACTGAGAACAATCCCCTATCAAGGTAAAGTTCTGCCCCTACCAATAATCCCGCTATAAGTTCAACAGTAAGTCCATACGAATGATAAAGTGGTTTTGTGATTAAAAGCTTATCCGTATCCTTATATTTCATGCAGTCAATTGTAGCCAGTGCATTTGAATATATATTCTTCCCTGTTAGGATTACTCCTTTTGAGGCATGCATAGTTCCCGATGTAAATAAAATAATTCGTATGTCTTTCTTCTCTTCAGCGATATGCGGATAATGCCCCAAAATCGTTTTGCCTTCTCCGAAATCCAATACCTGCACCTTGTTATCTTTACATATTTGAAGCATTTCGCTTTCCATATATAAAGGAGAAAAAATATATATTTCATCCAAGTATAATATAGCCGTTAACAGCTTTATGCAAAACTCAATAGAATTAGACATGCATAAGGCTATCCTGTTTATACAGTGGCTACGATACGCATTATATTGCTTTTCAATCTGCACTGCCACGTTTCCATAACTAATCTTATCGTGCTCAGTCACAAATGCAGTACATTCTCTTTTATCATATAGCACTTCTTCTAAGGCAGCTCTCAGACATAAAGCATTTATACCAGTCTGCTCGTGCCTTCCACGTTCCTTCATAGAATCCCTTCTTTTCCAATAGTTCATGATTCTTTGTGCATGATACTCACATCTTCGTTCCAGAATCGCCCTATCACTCCTCCAGGACCTTATACAGCCTATGGAACACCCCTTCCCTCTCCATCAGCTCATCGAAGCTTCCCCTCTCCACGATCCTCCCGCCGTCCATCACGATAATTTCGCTGTATTTCCGCATCAGCGTCCTGCTGTACCGGTGGGTGATGCTTATTATGGTCATGTCTTCGTTCAGCAGCCTTTCCTCAATCTCATAAGCGGTGGCATTGTCCAGGCCGGAGGTGATCTCGTCCAGGAAGGTCATGGCTTTGTTCCGCAGGAACAGCCTGGCCAGGGCTATCCTCTGCAGCTCGCCGCCGGAAAAGTTCTTCCCGTTCTCCTGGATCTCCTCCTCTATCCCCCTGGGGAGCCTGCGGACGGTATCGTAGATGCCGGCCTTCTCCAGGGCCTCCGCCACCTGCTCTTTGGTATAGTCCTGGTACAGGGCCACATTGTTGAAAATCGTGTCGTTGAAGAGATAGGTCTGCTGGTAGCACACCGGGCTCACGTGCATGACGCTCTCCCTGTCGAGCCCCGAAAGCTCCCGCCCGTTGACCAGGATCCGGCCTGTGTACTCCGGCCCGTATTCGGTGAGCAGCCGGATGATGCTGGATTTCCCGCTTCCGCTCCTGCCCACGATGGCGTATTTCCTGCCCTTCTCGAAGGTCAGATTCAGCCCCTCCAGGGAAAAGCCCTCGCCGATCCTCTGGCCGACCTGCTCCAGGCGGATCTCCCGGATGTCCTCCCGGAGGGCTTCCTTCCCGTGGCTCTCGCTCTCCAGCGCCAGCAGGGCCTCCAGCTCGGCCTTCACCTTCTCCATGGCCTTTATCTGGATCATGCCGTTGGCTATGGACATGCACGGGGTCAGGACGAAGTTCATCATGTTGGTGATGGCCACCACCTCGCCCACGGTCATCCTGCCCGCCGTCACGAAGAACATGCAGCTTCCCAGGACCACCAGGAAGGCCCCGTTGTTCACGAAGGAGGCCAGGGCCTGGGCGCTGTACAGGGTCTGGGAGGAGGCCTCGTTCTTCCTGCAGACGAAGTCGCTGAGCTTCTCCTGCTTTCCCAGGATCTGCCTTATGGCGTCGAATGTCCTTATGACCTTGTGGCCGCCCAGGTCGTTCTTCACCCCGTCCAGATAGAGCTCCAGGGCTTCCGTATACCCCTTCCTGGAGGAGGCGATCCTCTTCTTCAGAATGTTCGGCACCGCGAACTGCAGGGCGCTCACCCCTGCCACGATGAGCAGGATGATCGGCTCCACACAGATTAGATAGGCAACGGCCACCACCATGAAGACTGCCTGCATGATCATGCCGTACACATTGTTCACGCCGTCGTCCAATATGATCTTTATGTCCGTGGTGAACTTGGAGAGGTAATATGCCAGGCCCTTTTCCTCGAACTGGTTCGCGGAGATATGGAACAGCCTGCCCATCAGGTCGTTGCGCAGGTTCTTCTCGATGCGCCGCACCACGATGGTCTGGCTCTTCTTGCTGCCCCATTCGAAGAGGAATACCCCCAGGCTGAAGACTGCGGCCACAAGACACCTCTCCAGAAGCTCCTGACGGCCGGAGGAATCGATTAGGAGCTGCATGAAATAGGATCGTAGCGGAGCCATGATGCCCACGATTACCACCGGTATCAGGCTGAGCAGGAATGCTTTTCGGTTCTTTTTCAGTATGCTTTTCAACATTTCTTCTCCTTCCATGCTTTTTTGTCTGTTCATTAGCATCATCGTTTACATCGGTAAAATCTGTTGATTCTGTGTCCCTCTCCCCAACTCCAGGCTGTACCGGATCATCCGCCCGGAAGCTTCATCGTGAAAATCCAGAAAAGGAACGGAAATCTTTTCATTCACTCATCTATATCACTCATCTATATAATACTGCGCCTGCATCATGTACAGGTCATAGTACAGTCCCTTCTGGCCAATCAGCTCTTCATGCGTCCCCATTTCCATAACGTTCCCTTTACCACTCATTTTCTATTTCTCCTTCGTTATCGCAAATATTGTTGCGTGTAATAGGGCATATAGCTGACTTACGATGAGAACATTTTACCATATATCATTATCCGGTACAAGGGACAGAGTTGCCAAAAGAACCGTCTTGATTTTTTGACAACTCTGTCCCTTGCAAAGATTCGCGCTATGCTCATACTGTTCTGCTAACAGGGCAATATGCCTCCCCTTTTCCCCGTCCTCCCCTTTCGTCCAGTTGACTATGGAACTGTCGCAAAATAAAATGTACTATTTGAACCCACGTATCACATAGTTCCATGATTCATTTGGCCCAACTGCTTCAATATCAATTCTGCTCATCATTTCATCATTTGCTTTTAAACCAGTCT
>OFGX01002216.1_pt1 | contig 10501 bp, 8 predicted proteins | sample 1521831 | NCBI WGS metagenome assembly OFGX01 (sample SAMEA3504080, study PRJEB24116) | mouse gut metagenome | biome: mouse gut; feature: mouse-associated habitat; material: faeces | place: Denmark | collected 2011
TATGGGCAAATACTATTTCATGCGTAAATTATATCTTTGTCATAATAAGACAGAATATCTACCTTTATTACAGATTTATGTTTAACTTCTTGTTTTTCTCCAATATTCGTGTTAAAATTAGTAAATAAGTTTACACAAATATGGAGGGAAATATGGCCTTTTTTGATGAGAAGCATAAATACGAAATCCAAAAAATTGAACGCCTATGGGCAAATTTATCAGAGCTTAATAGCATGGCTCAATCATATGGAATATCAGATATTTTTCAAGATAACGGTGCCAAAGTCTTACAACAGCTCGTCTATCTAAATATGTCTATCCTACCTGGTAGAGAAGGAAATGACTGTATATCGGCCAGCGGGACAGAATGGGAAATGAAATCAATTAATTTAGAAACATCTGCTTCCGGTTTTAGCACTAATCATCACACGAACCATGATATCATAGCAAAGTATCGCCAGGTGCCTTGGACGTTTGCAATTTATTATGGCATACGCCTTTCTGAGATATATGTGATGACACCAGATATGTTAGAACCCATATATCGCCACTGGGAAGAAAAACTCCAAACAATGACTCATCTTAATAATCCCAAAATCCCTGTAAAATATGTTCGCGAACACGGCATCAAGGTTTTTCCAATTAATCCCCATCGACCTATTGATCCAGATTCCATATAAGGGTATCTACCATCTACGTTTATGTAATTAATAACGTAGATGGTAACTTTTATAATTCCACCATTTTCCCTTCTAATATTGCATTATAACAAGCCTCCGCTTCTTCCTCATCTTTAGTAAACCTAAAGACAGACGAAGCAACATATTCTTGAGAAAGCTCGAAAGTCATCCATCTTCTCTTTAAACCCTCGGCTGTCATTCCCGTAGTATTGCTCCCCCCAAATATATCAACTACCATATCTCCTTCAGCAGTCAAAAATTTAATAAAGAATTCTGGCAAAGCCATAGGAAATCTAGCTGGATGTCCCTTAACTCCACACTTTTTACAGTACCTTAAATATTGACTATTACTCTCAGAATTCGGAAATTGAAGCATATTAGGCGGAATAGCACCACCATTATCTTTTTGCCATGAAGATATAGTTAAAACATGCCCCGATGGTCTTTCAACACTATCTCCCTTAATGTAATTTTCAGGATGTTCTATTAAATTTTGCATCCTGCTGGAATATGGTGTCAAAACATTCCTTACATCAGCCTTACACAGTTTAGAGTTTTTACATAACCACCAAACTGTATTTACTGATGTCTTAGCTCTAAGTTTTCGCTTATTTACCCATTCAATAGGTGCAGGCAATGCCGAAGGATTATGCCAATAAAAAGGCTGAGCAAGCTTAAATCCAATATCATCAACTATTTTGATAAGCGTTCTAAATTGATACAAGCTATACGATGGTTCGCCTTTTTCGTAGGCACCCCCGATATCAATAACAAAACTTCCATCATCCCTGAGTTTCTGATAAACTAATGCTGCAAACTGGCATAACCAATCGACATAATTATCTTGATCTTCATTCCCATATGATTTTTTCCTTTGAAGCGCAAAAGGAGGACTGGTAACAACCAAATTAATACTACTATCCTCCAGTTTTGAAAGCTCAATCAAAGAATCTCCACATATGCAACGACCAAATTCAGTGCTATAACCGCTCATAATCAAGTTCCTTCTTTCTGATCGCGTTTTTTTAATACAATAGTACCTTCATCTATGTCATAAAATACATCAAAAAATGTTTTTCCCTTAACAGCACCAGTATTTTCTAAAATCGCCTTTGGCATTCTTATTCTCATATCTTGCTGTAAAACGTAAGTATCTAACAAAATCCTACTAGAACTCATATACTCACCTCCATAGGCTGATTTTAGTCTATTTTTAGTCTAAAGTCAACTACAAACATTGTTTTCTTAAAAAAATTATCTCTGAAGATTTTTCTGCATCTACAGATGAAGAACTATAATCCCAAAGAGTCTTTATAATACTAAAGTTTTCCTCATTTACTGCTTCGATAGCTTTTTCCCAAATGCCATATTTATCCTTTCCCGAAAGGCCAATACTCATAGCAACCCACTTTTTTTGAATATCATTAGTAAGTGTCTTATATACATCAACCAAAGTTTCAGCTTTCACCACATCTGCCTCAGTTAATATTTTCAGCACAATGCCACCGCTGCAATCATCATTTATTAATTTCACTAAATTAGATGTGTATTCATCCCCGAAATTATCGATAACATGGGCTAAAGCATGAGAAGCTACTGTATTAATCTCAGATTTTGCAATCTCAATCAAGCCTGGAAGCGTTATATTATCCACTTTAATTCCCCATGCTGCTGCCGCCCTTAATTCTGCATTAAAATTTTTGTCCGCTGCTATATTCTGTAAAATCTTAGAAGCTCTTTTTTCCTTTTGCAGTTCGCCTAATATCAAAACAAACTCAAGTCTATACTCCTCCTTTATATCAGACATAGCAAACTTATAAAACTCATCCCAAACATCAACACCAAGTCTGATCAATGATGAATATATCTCCAAATGAATTCTATCATCTGTTTCTATATCCTTCATCCTCATTAATTCATTTATGTATTTTGATTTCTTATCAAGATAACCTAATGCTTTTACTCCTGCATATCTAATTTCCTTAACATCACTCTTAAGGTCATCAAGAAAATCATATCCTGCATCACAAGCATCCAATTTCTCTTTCTGCAACGGAACACCAACTATTATCGTTTCACCCCCGATAACTTTATCTCCTACCGCACAATAGGAATTATAGCGTTGTTCTTTTGTGAATCTACCCTTACTACCATCAATGTATTTAACAGTAATTCGCAATTTCCCATTGTCCTTAATAATTTCCTCTATCGTTCCGTCTTTTGAAGGTATCGAGCTAGACCATGTTCTGTCTTTTTCGGCCCCTTCGTTAGCTGATTTGGCATTACCTAATTTACTGTCATAATATGATTGCCTTAAGCTTTTCACACTAAACAAATTAACATCTTCCCCTGGAATCCATTCTCCATTAAGCTTCTTACACTTTATAAATGCAATGAGGTCTTCATCTCTCATACCAGCATCCCATCTTCTGTCAGGATTATTTTCATTATCAGACATTTTAATTTCTAATTTTGATTTTGCCCTCGACTCAATCCTCTTGCCACATTTTAAACAAATTAAATCAGGCATTCTAAGTCTTTTTATTTTTGTAGCCCAAATCTTGTTACTTGTGCTATACCTTTCCAACTCAATTACATCATGCCCAGCATCATTAAGTAGTTTAACAACCTGCTTTGAAGAAACTGCACCCATGCTAATTTTTTCCAAAAAACTCCAATCTGCCTTAAAATTCATATGAATGACCTCCCATCTTTATGTTTTATATATTTTCGTCAATCCTCACAAATATATCCTCTATTATAGGTGAAATTCATTTTAATTACAATAAATAGTTTAGCAATGATGTTACCGCATGAATGCGACTCATATCTGCTTACTTTCTAAACAATTAACGGTACTACATGATTTAACGAACTCCTTTTTAATCGTTAAGACGGTATGCAAAATCCAATCACTTGCACATGCCTCTGGCACAATCAATTTTCCAAACAGGACAAAAGAAAAAGACTACTGTGTGCAGCCTTTCCTGAATATCACTGTTTTTGCAACTTTTCGTTGCTCTTAACTTTGTTAAATTGTATCAATCACGCAACTGTCTCATCAATGACTTTCAGCTGTTCCGGCGTGAGTACAGCGTATTCCTTACGGATTTCTGCAAGCTGCTCCTGTACTTCCGTCTCTTGTTCGGCTTCTTCCAGATAGTAATACCATTTGGTATCTTCCGGCTCACGATTTCCGGCTACATAGGCAGACTGTTCTTCCTCTGTCGGCAGAAGTTGCTCTTTTGCATCCGGGTGTCCTTCCAACCACAAACGACCAAGGCTGTTCTCTACCATATAGCGAACAATCCAATCCGGTGTAAACAACTGGGTAGCAGCAGGGATATTCTCTTTTGTGATTTTCACATTCTTTTTCAGAGCTGCAAAAACATCGTCCTTTTTTTCGCTGTTATAATACTGATACAGCCAGCCAATGATCTGCACCGCATCTTTCCAGTCATCCTCCGGGATCAGCTCGATCATCTGCTGAATCACACTGCCCTCTCTCAGCAGATTGTCCGGCAGAAGAAGCTCGGTGTAGTCGCTGATTTTCTGGAACATTCCCGGCAGAATCTTGTTCAAGGCGTTGCACTGCACAATCAGCAGATATTTATACAGTTCTTCGGTCTTTTCAGCTTCTTTCAGCTCATAGACCTTTTCCATATCCAGACCATCCAAATCCAGATGAATGGCTTCGGTAATAATCTGCGGTTTAAAATTATTTTCCTCGTCCGTAAATACACGCACATGGGAAGGGAGGTAGCCGTTGACCTCCATAAAACGCAGGGCAGAGAAACGGTTAAACCATGTGTAGGCAACCTCCTCCATAACCTGCTTGTATCCTTTATCGTTAATCTCGGCAATACAAGCCATCCGCTGTTTTTTCTCAGTATCAGTCAGGACTTTTCCGTTGATGCTATCAGCTGCAACATCAACAATATTGTCCTCTGTGATACCGTATTCCACACCTTTCAGTGAAACACGGGCGATCAGCTCTGTTCTTGCCCAGACAGCAAACTTTTTAATCGCATTCTTATCCATGCGTTTTATTATTCCTCCAAATTTTCATATGCCATTTTTAGCAGAAAGAGACGAACTCCATCATAAGCTTCATACTTATCTTTCTCCATGATTTTCTGTAAATCATGTTTTAGCTGTTCCTTTGTCAAGTTTCCCAACTCATATAATTCTTCTATGTAGGCTGCGCACTCCTCGTAGGCATCTTTTCGATTCTTTACCAAGGATGTCTTTGTATCTCTTTTTACAATTCTCGTCTCTTCATCATAAACTCCGTTCAATTTTAATGTCTGAAAAAGATCCTTTTTTATTGCTCTTTCATAATCATCGCTATCAGACTTGCTCCGCTCATAATAAATAATTCCATCTGACAGATATCTGATCTGATTCATTTGCTGCTCATCAAACGGATTCACACATCGAAGTTCCTGATTGCCTTTACTGGCATCACAGCAAATACATCGACTTCTATTGCGCGGGAGGTCTGCACCACCTTTGCAGACCCCTAAATAATTTCCGTAATCCAGCACCTGTTCTTTGCATTTGCTCAATGGAAGCAGATGCTCAATCGACATATGAAGTTCTTCATTTTTGATGGGACTCATACAATATGCACATAAATAATGCTGCTCTTCCAAAAGACATTGGCGAATTTCTTTTTTACACGATAACCCGTCAAAAACTGATCGCATAGCCGCTGTATCATTTTCTGATATATTCTGCCACTCCGCCGATTCTGCTTTTTCCTTCAGCTTTTTTCGCACAACTTCTATTGGTTCTTTTTTCTTGATGTAAATCATTGGACTATATTCCTACCATCCTTAATCTAAAATGACCTTTTTTTACCAAACTGTTTTCTGTTCCATATTGAAATTCCATTTGCTGCAAAGTTGTCTTTGCCTGCTCATACTGTTTTGCATTCAATTCAACCTCAAACTGTTTTGACAATCTTTTCAATTCATCAGGAATCCCCGAACTTCCCTGCCGATATGTGAGCACATCTGATACGGAATATGCATAGGCATCTGACAATATCGAAATCTCCTGATTCTGATCGATTTCCAGTAATTCTGCATCTTTACAAGAAGAAATAACAATCGGAGAATGCGTTGCAAGTATAAACTGAACTTTTGGAAAACTTCTTTTCAATGCTTCTGCAATCTTCCATTGCCACCTCGGGTGCAAATGCATATCCACTTCATCAATCAATACAATTCCTTCACATTCATTCAAAAAACTTTCTCCGGGATTTAAAATCGCCATCCGAAATGCCATATCCATAATCATCCACAACAATGACTGATATCCGGCACTCAAGTAATTAACTGGTATCGTTTCTCCATTTTGTGTATAGGCAATATCTTCAAATGCTCTTGAATAGGAAATTTGTGGTTTTTCCTCCAATTCATTCATATAGCTCATAAAATTTGCTACAATTTTCTTGAATGCCTGATATTCCGCAATTTCTTTTTGCTGTTGAAAAGCAGCCATTTCCATCTTAAGACACCAGGCTTTCAGTGCCTTAATATCAAGATTATTCTCCATACAGCCAATATACCCACACCTTCGGTCATTCAGTTTGTTTTTGCTGGCGGTCCCAAAATCTTCTCGTTTAGGAGGCGCAAGTCTGGATGTACTATAATAACAAAATAATGGCAGCTTTTCCTTCAGATCATTTATTTTCTTATTTGCATAGTCAGAAACTTCCTTACCCGTAAATCTTGTTTTTGACTTCCCGGTTTCATCTCGTCTGGTAACTTCTCCTTTTTTCTCTCCTTCTTCTGTTCCAAATACTGTTTTCATTGTGATTGGTGTAAAGTGAACAATTCCCTGCGAAGCATCCGAGATCATTTTTGTATCAATTCTTACATCACTTGATGAAATGCTTTTCTTGGCAACACCTGACATTCCATTGATAAAATCACCAAAAGCTATCGTAATTGCTTCCAGAATAGATGTTTTTCCAACTCCATTATCTCCTATCAGTAAATTCATTCCTGGTTGAAATTCTATATTCATCTCATGAATTGCTTTATAATTAGAAATTGTAATTTTTTTAATCCACATATAGATTCTTCACCATACTTTCATAAAATTTTATTTCTAGTTTAACCGAATTTCATCACATTTTTTCAATAATTCTTTCAGCTGAGAACGAATCTTTTCTACATAATCATCAATGTCCGCATCCGTCTGTAAGGTTTTTGCCTGGAATACTACCTGACGGTTATAGGCACGAACTACCTTTTTCTTTGCCGGAACCGATTCTTTTCCTGTCTGAGTCGGCTGAATCTGCGGCTTCGGAGCCGGCGGTGCGAGAACTGTTTCAATATGGCTGACCGTATCATCCTTATACTGGCACATTGGCAGGAACATGGCATCCAGAAGGGCAAGACTCTTTAATTCTGCAATTTTCTCCTTGCACTGGCTGAAATACTTGTCTGATTTTTCAATCAGATGAGATGCCTTGGAATCTCCATTTGCGGCAGTATGGGTTGCTTCCATACACTGACGAACTGTTTCCAGAACCTCGGTACGTTTTTCTTCCAGCATCTTATCATGGGCAGTACGAACGGTATCCATCAGTGGATTCAATTCCCGAATCCGGTTATAGTTGAACTTGCTGCCTGGCTGAACCATCGTAATCAGACGAATGGTATTCAGTGCCTTATGAGCTTCTTCATTTTCCGCAATACGGTCAAGATCATCATGCAGAGATTTTTCAAACTGCACTGCCTGGTCAAATACCGTTACCTGCGTTTTGAAGAAATTCTCAATGCCGTTGCTCATGGATTCTTTGTTTTCAAACAAGTCATCCTCTTTTTTCAGTACACGCTCAATCAGTGCGATATTGTCTTTCTTCTGAGAAAGAACATCATCCATAAGACTGATAGCTGTCTGCACCAGTCCACGATCCGGGTATTTATGTCCTTCGTAACGGTCATTCAAAGAAGCATAGTAATCCCGCTGTTCGCTGAATTTTTCGGTTACAAAGCGAATCAAGCCATCTTCATCATCCGGCACATCCATAATATCGAAATACTCACGGAGCATTTCTTTTACATCCCGCATCATGGTAGCGGAAATGGTTTTACGTTTGCTGATGGAAGTCTTGCCGATTTCACTCTTTTTACGGAGCATATCCGGCAGTTTCGGGTCATCCGGCTGAATGGTATTGCCTGCATATTTGATGGTTACTTTCTGGGAATAAATCAGCTGTGCCGCAACCGCAGCAATGTCGATTTCCTTCCAGCCATACGGAATTGCACTGTATTTGCTCTGCACATCTGCCATAGAAGTCGGCAGCTTTTTCGCATCCTGCATTTCCAGATATTCTTCCATTGCAGAAGCAGCATCACGGTTCGGCTCCATGCCTGGGAGCATGGTAACAGTACCAGTCAGAATAGCAATAATATCTGCATCACTGCCCGCATTTTCTGTAATCAGATCGAGCTTGCTATATACATGAGCAACCAGATATTCCAATGACTGGTCAATTTTACTCTTGGCATTTCCACCTTTCATTTCCAGATGTTCCCCATCTACATAGAACTGTGCCCCTTCGATGGCATTTTGCAATTCTGTCATGGCACTCAGCTCGTATTTTCCGGCTTCATCCTGCTGATCGCTGATGATTTTCTGCACACTCTTTGGAAGCTGGCTTACGTTTCTCTGCTTTACATATTTACGAATCTTCATGGCAGATTCCAGCGATTCATAGTATGGCGTATCAGCCAGAACAACAATGGCTTCGTTGCCTTTGGATTCTGTCATCAGACGGAACTCTGTTTTTTCTGCGGCATCGGTTGCAACGGTCAGAAAACGCAAACGCATACCGCCCATAGCCACGCCGACCGTAATGCCATCTACCATCTGGTCGAACGCAAAGTCATATTTTCCATAGCGGAATTTCTTGGTTGTAAAAATATCACCGTAAATCATCTGGGCAATACGCTCCACGATAGAAGCGGTATCCACATTGGTATCCCGGATTTCACGCTGAATATCCTGTTCTTCATCTGTCAGGAAGTTATAAGTATCGCCTGTTCTGCCGATATAGTTCTGGCTGATCAGACGGTCAAGGCAGCCACGGACAGCTTCACGCATAATAATTTTATCCACACGAATATCATCTGCCATCAGAATAACGATATTATCAAGATTAGAAGGAATATCATCAATATACCGAATCAGATACAGAAGTTTCAGCACATCCACATCCTGCTGTTCGATACCATCACCATTGTCTGCGGCTTTCTGGCAGCGCTCAATGACTCGGCGAATAGAACCGTCCAGGAAAGTATGTACGGTATCATAAAAACGAAAGAATGGAACAAGTGCATATTCGTCCTTCTCCTGAATTTTCTGTGCCGCCTCCTGGAAGCCGGAAAGCATGGAACGCTCACCGCCGGAAAGATGCTTGCCAGAATTTCCGTGCTTACGGATTTCTGCAAATACTTTCTGCATAATGATAAACTGATACGGCACGAACGGGAAGTTCTCAGTGAACTCCCTCGAACCAGAATACCCTTTAATATCCAGAATGGAACCGCTGAAGCTGAACAGGTTACGCAAAACGGAATCATTCTGCTCATAAACATTTTCCAAATCAGCAGCTGCTTCTGGTTTCTTTTTCAAAATACGCTTCTGGATGACTTCATCCACAGAGGAAGAAGATAAGCTCAGTCTTGTTTTGAAACGAGCCTGAATACGGGAGAACTCATCGGCACGAACTTTGATGATTTCATCAATCGCTTCCTGTCCGGTGCAGATGACCCAAATCTTACCTTCGCACTCACTGCCAATCTTTTCTGTCAGAGACTGGAGATTCAAAAGCATATCGGTATCTGTACCAACATACTGACCAACCTCGTCAATCATAAACAGCAGACGGAAGTTCGCCGGTTTGGTATCCACATAGGCTTTCATATCTTCCACAAGCTGTGCGATAGAAATTTCTGTTGCGGTTTTATCATTGAACCAGCCTCGTGCATCGTCTTCGCTCATATCCAAAACTTCCATCAGAGTTGGAATAATGAACTTGCCATTGAACGCAAATGCACGACGCATTTCCAGCCAGGATTTTCCTTTTTTTTCCTCAAAAACTCTGCAAAACTCCTCCGTCTTTCCCTGTTGGTCAATATAACGCTCCATCATGGCAACTTTCAGATTTTCACCGTAAAATCCCAGATGGTTATAAAACATTTTTGCGAAAACACGAAGGACAGCAGTCTTGTCTTTATTGCTGAATCCTTCGATGTCGATATTAAACAGAATTGTCTCTGTCTGTCCCTTGGTGGCACGATCAATCAGCATAAAGGTTGCCGGATCATCTTCAAATTTTTTACGGAAACGCTCTACACTGCGGACACCTTTTACTTCTTTATTTTCCAGAAGATAAGAAAGCATTTTCAGGAAATGAGATTTACCACTTCCAAAGAAACCGGAGATCCACACACCCATATCGGCTGTGGGCTGATCAAAGGCATCCCCGTAATAATTGAAAAATGTAATAAAATGTTTTTTCAATTCTCTGGTGATGACGTATTCATTTAACTCCTGTTCAATTACATCGTCAGCAGCCTGATCTACTTTAATTACACCATTGATTTTGCGGTTGATGTCATCCGCAAACATATCTCGAATCTTCATGGCTTTATCCCCCTTAATCTATTATGGACTTTGTCCATAATTATCGTTCGCCGCTCGCCAAATATGCAAGCATAGTTTTCTCGCTAACACTCACTCTATCACATTGAATGCCCGGTAATAATCATTTGGTGTCAGACGATTGAACAGTTTTA
>OFGX01002218.1_pt1 | contig 10491 bp, 9 predicted proteins | sample 1521831 | NCBI WGS metagenome assembly OFGX01 (sample SAMEA3504080, study PRJEB24116) | mouse gut metagenome | biome: mouse gut; feature: mouse-associated habitat; material: faeces | place: Denmark | collected 2011
CACCCATTCAAGCTGGGTATTGCGGCTGTCCGAGGAAGCCGTGATGTCCAGGAACACCACCTCGTCCGCCCCGGCCTTATCGTATGCCGCGGCCACGTCCGCCGGGTCTCCCGCGTCCCGCAGATTCACGAAATTGATTCCTTTTACCACCCTGCCGTCCTTGATGTCAAGACAGGGGATCACCCTCTTTGTATGCATCAGCCCTCCCCCATACAGATTCTGCAGAAATTCCGCAGGATTCCCATCCCCGCCCCGGAGCTCTTCTCCGGATGGAACTGGCAGGCGAACACATTCCCTTTCTCTACAGAAGCGTGTATATGTGTCCCATATTCCGTACATGCGGTAACGATGCCCTCATCCGCAGCCTGCAGATAATAGGAATGGACGAAATAGACATACGGATTTCCCTCCAGTCCCTCAAACAGCCGCCCCTTCCGGGGAAAGCTCAGATCGTTCCATCCGATATGTGGAATCTTCAGCCCGCCGGAAGCGGGTATCCGCAGGATCCGCCCCTCCAGGACATGGAGCCCCTCCGCCCCAGGGCTCTCCTCGCTGCTGTCGAACAGTAGCTGCAGCCCCAGGCAGATTCCCAGGAAGGGCTTCCCGGACTCCACGCACCGATGGATTACATCCACCAGTCCGTAAGCCTGCAGCTTCTCCATGGCATCCCCGAATGCCCCCACCCCGGGCAGGATTACGCCGTCAGCCCCCAGGATCGCTTCCGCGTCCCTGATGACTGCCGCCTCCTGTCCCAGATGGAGCAGCGCTTTCTCGACGCTTTTTATATTCCCTGCATCATAATCGATAATCGCTATCATATTGCATCTTCCCACATTCTGCCGCTGTATCCTTCCCTCTCGGCGGACGCGGCATATTCCGGCATCGGTCTGCGAAATTCCCCTCTTCCGTCCCCGCCTTTTCCGGCGTCAGTCCGCAAAATTTTCCTCTCCCAGCTCAGCCTCTTCCGGCAGTTCGTCCACACTGGCATCAGCTCCGTCCTCGGGCGCTCCCCCGGGCTGCCCTTCAGCCTCCCCCGCATCGCTGGAATCCCCTTCCGGCTGCTGGGGCACGGCGGGCGTGCTCCCGGAACCGTATCCCTTTCCTTCCGCCAGCGCGGTGACGGCTCTGGTATACTCAATGCGGCTCCCCAGTGCCGCGATTTCCTTCGCCTGCTCCTCCGTGATGCCATACTTGTCGGACAGGATGCCCAGGATGCCGGCATAGAGCTGCTCTACCTCCGGCAGAGCCTCGCACTGGGCGGCATATTCCTGGACGGCCGGAAAATCCGCCACTGTCCGTAGCAGACTGTCCACCGCCTGCAGCTCGGTGCCGTTTTTCAGGACGATTTCGTACTTCCTGCACTCCTGTTCCATATAGAGGATGCTCTCTGCCTTTCCGTACATCCGGGCCTGCTCCTCATCCAGCTTCTTGCCGTACAGGTTCTGGTAGCAGGTCTGATAGTCCCCGTTGCTGAAAGCCTCCGCGGCCTCCTGCTTTACGGAATAGTCCGTAGCCAGGTTCACGAAGATGAACACCACGGCGCCTACCGTAGCGCCCAGCAGCAGCATGGGCAGGGACTTTTTGAAGGTCAGCTTCTTGCCGGTATAGGGCTCCGGCTCCTTTTCCTTCTTCGGCTTCTTGGGTTTCGCCGGCTTGGCAGGCTTAGGCGCCTTTTTCTTCTTCTCTTTCTTCTTGGCGGGTTTCTTCGCCTTTTTCGCTTTCTTGCCGCCATTCTTTTCTTTGTCCAGGTCCTTCAGGATCTCCTGGTTCTCCTCAGACATGGGGATATCTTCATTCTCCGGCTCTTCCTCGGTCAGCATGGTAATGATTTTGGACATGAAGCCGCCCTTGCGCTTTGCTCCTGCCTCTTCCTGCGGCCCGCTGGAGATGTCCGGGATAAAGGCATCTATCTCGTCCATATCCAGCTCCATGATATCGGATTCCGCTGTCTTTTCTTTTACTGGCGCCACGTCCTCTTCCTTCATCCTTTCCGCTTCCGATGCTTTCTCCCGCTCCCGGGCAGCGTCATATTCCTTTCCCAGCTCATTGACGCTGAATCCACCGGGTTTCCCGGCGGATTCCCTCTCTTCCCCGCGTCCCACATTGCCCGCGTCGGAGACGATGCTGTCCAGCAGGTCCCTGTCCAGAAGCATGTCGAACTCCTCAATCTCCCCGGAGCCCTCCGCCTTCGTCTCCGATGGCTCCGAATCCTTTCCGCCGCGCTTCTTTCCCCGCTTCGCCGCCTTCCCGGCTTTGGCCGCCTCCTTTTCCGCTTTCCGTCTGGCTGCCTTTTCCGCCTTTTCCTGGGCCTTCCGCGCTTTCTTCTCCGCTTTGCGCGCCTTGGCGTCAGCAGGCGGCGCCACCGACTCTTCCGCCCCTTCTATGTCCGCAAGCAGCCGGTCTGCCGGGCCCTGGCGAGAGCCCGTCTCCTCCTCCGCTCCCGCGTCGATTGCCTCGTTCCTGTCGGACTTCTTCAGCATGTCCTGAATGTCCAGCAGATCGTCGTCCTCATGATCCCCTGCTTCCTCCAGCATGTCGAGGACGTCCCCCTGGGGCACATCCTCAGGCTCCTCCGGACGCGTCCCCGCGCCCTCTGCCAGGAGCTTTTCTATCTCCTCCGCAGACAGCTCCGTGAGGGCATCTATCCCCAAGCTGTCCGATTCCGCATTTCCGTTTCTGTTCCTGTCCTCATTGGAAGGCATGTTCTCTCCTCCGGTTTCTATGAATGTCCATCCCTATTTTATCACAGCTCCCCCAGCCAATCAATCGCATTCTTTGAAATTCCGCATCCCTTTTCTGACAATTCCTTGGTCAATTGATACAACTTTTCATGGATCCTGCAAAAATATGCCTTTTGGTTAAAAAAAGCCACCTTTTCAAAGGGCCAGCGCACCACGGAGGGGAAGCGCATCCCCACCCCCAGCTCCAGCACGAACAGCCTGCGGTTCAGGGTCCCCTGGAGCCATTTTCTGTAGAGCCCCCACTGGTCCAGATACCCGGACTCGTCATAATTCTCCGCGTACACATTGTTCAGCACAAGGGCGGCCCCGCACTGCGGACAGGCTCCGAACAGGGGATTCTCCTCCGGGAGCCGCCCCCGGTACAGTTCCTCAAAAAAATGCCACAGCCTGTCCCTGTCCTGCTCCGTCACCTCCGAGAGCGCTCCCCCGCAGCCCCCGGTGCACTGCTTCATCTTCCAGGAGCCGCAGGGCATCACCACCCTCCCCAGGTCGGCCGCCCTGCTGTCGGTGGATACGCTGACTGCGAAAAAATTCTTCCCCCTGAGGATTTCCCCCAGCCTTTCAAGGGCAGTCTCTACTGAGTTGTTCCCCGACTTTTCCGCGCAGTACTCGTTCCACGCAGGCATGAGCCAGCGGAATCCGGCTTCCTTCAGCTTCCCGCACCCGGCCAGATACCTTTCGTCCTTCCCCAGGAAAGCGCTGCCGTCAAAGTCCTCCCCCAGGCCTGCCAGCACCATGTCCGATTGCCCGATTTTCTCCAGAATCTCATGATTATCCATCTCAACCACCCTGCCATCCTCATCCTGCGTTCTATGGAACAAGAAAAAAGCCGGGACATCATCCCAGCCTTTTTCAGGACTTTACATATCCAAGTGCCTCTCCGCCACAAGCTGATCTATGATTTTTACCAGATTGCCGATCTCCGGCTTGGACAGCTGCGCGTCCGCTCCAAGCGACTCGCCCTTCCGGCGCATCTCCTCGTTCACCAGGGAGGAGAACAGGACCACCGGAATCTTTGCCGTGGCCTCGTCCGTCTTGATCAGCTTGGTCAGCCTGTGCCCGTCCATCTCCGGCATCTCTATATCGGATATGACCACACGCACGTTCTCGTGCAGGGTTCCCTGATCCTTGTAGTGGGTTATGATATCGTAGGCCTGTTTTCCGTTCTCCACATGGATCAGGTTCTCATAGCCGGCCTTCTTCAGGCAGTCCACAATCAGCTTGTTCAGCAGAGCGGAATCCTCCGCGATCAGGATGGGAACCGTGCTCCTGTGCCGCTCTCCCAGGTCATTGATGTCGGAGATCTTCAGGCCGGTCTCGGGGTTGATGTCCGTGACGATCTTCTCGAAGTCAAGGATGATTATCAGCCTGTCTTCCTTCTTGACGATACCGATGGCTACGCCCTCCTCCGCGGTGGAGATCGTGACCTCCGGCTTGATGATCTCCGTCCAGGACACCGTATGGATACCCAGGACGCTGTCCACATGGAACGCGATGTCCAGCTTATTGAAATTCGTGATGATGAACAGTCCCTTGGAATCCGACTCGCCGCGGCCCAGGCAGTTCTTCAAATCGATTGCCGTGATCATCACGTCCCGGGGCATGAACACGCCCTCAATGCTGGGATGCGCGTTGGGAATCGGTGTGACCGGCTCATATTTCGTGATCTCCCTGATCTTCGCCACGTTGATGCCATAGTAGTTGTCGCCCAGCTTGAACTCCAGAATCATCAATTCATTCGTGCCGTTTTCCAATAAAATCTTGCTGTCGTCCATATTTATCCATATCCTTTCCCGGCCGGAGCCTTCCAAAACAGGAACAGTTCCGCTATTTATATGCTATTATCTTAACATACTTGCGTGGAAAAGGAAACTATAATCTTCAAAACTTACCAAAAAACTTACTAAAATTTTTCCGGTCAGTCCTTCCTGTCAGATATTCTCGTTCCGGATGGTGTCGATGATGTTCCTCCTGTTGATCTTGGCCATGGAATAGCGCATGATGACGTACAGCAACAGGGCCACGGCGGCAACGGACAGGACGATCCCCATCCAGGGAACCCGGTAGTCCGTCACGAACCTTATCCCGAACCCTCTGTGGAACAGCAGGGAAATCAGCAGCCCTGCCGGAATCCCGATGCACAGCGCCTTTCCTCCGTAGAACATGCCCTCCAGCCATATCATGCGCCTGAACTCCCGGCCGGTCATCCCCACGGAGCGCAGCATGGCGAACTCCGGCGCCCGAAGCTCCATATTGGTGGTGACGGTATTGAAGACATTGGTGATTCCGATCAGAGCCACTACCGCCAGGAACCCATAGAGGAAAATCGCTATTACCAGAAGCATGCTGTGTTCCCCTCTATATATGGACTCGTAATTCGTCAGCGAATAATACTGCAGCTGCGCTTCGCTGCGGATGCGCTGCTCTGTCTCGTCCGCGTCCCGGCACTTCAAATAGACCTTTATGTCATCCTGTCTCTGTAGCCCCGGCGCGCTGTCCATGAACGCGTCGTCCACGATCAATGTCATGCTGTAACCCGAGTCCGCAAGATACATGGGCCGCACAGTGGTCTGTTTCAGGACTTCTATGTCCGTCCCGAAGGATTCGCCTGTCCCCCGGAGGATGTCTCCCGGCTTGAAATCTGCGATATTCCCCTCTTCGATGTAGGTCTTTCCGTCTACCGTGGTTTCATAATGATAATCCGCTATCACAAGGGCCTTCCCCCTTGCCTCCTCCACGGACACCCCCGCCTCCCTGCAGTAGCGGGCATATGCCTTCTCTCCCAGAGAGCATACGACTATCCTGTCTTCCCCTGTGTCTTCCTCCTCCGCGAATTCCCCCTGCCACTCTATCGTATAGGGTATCTGGCCCTTCTCCACTGCCAGGCTTGCCTTTCGCACGATTTCTCCCTCTTCCACGCTGTCCATTTCCGCAATGGCCACCGCTTCGTCATAAAAATCCCATTGAAAGATACTGATGTCTATCTGATAGGGCAGTTTCTGGAAACGAGTGCCCACAGCCAGGGATATCAGATCCACAAAGGTAGTCATGCCGATGAATATGGCCACGCTCACCACGATGGACACCACTGTGGTGCGGTACTTCACCCTGGCCCTTCTCAGATTCTTGTAAGCGATCTTCCCGCCGATGCCGAACATCCCCCCGATCCATCCCGGACATCGGATGTGTTTCCCAGGATTCACAGTGTCGTTGGCCCGGATGGCGCTGATAGGCGAAATCCTTGCCGCCTGCCTGGCGCTGCCCCTTGCGGAAAGGAACACTGTCACTGCCGCCAGAACCGCGGCCAGCAGGATCATGGGCAGTGATGTGCCGAATATCATTTCGAAGCCTAGGGCATCCTTTACCAGGATGCTCACCCCTTTCACCAGAATCACCGCCGCGGCCAGCCCGCCTGCCACCCCCAGGGGGATTCCCACAGCGCTTAAGAACCTGGCCTCATAATAGACGATCCTGCGCTGCTGCGCCGCCGTAGTCCCCACAGAGGCCAGCCTCCCGTAAAGCCTCATTTTCTCCGTCAGAGAGATGACGAAGCTGTTGCGGATACAGAACACGCTGGTAACGATGATGACCGCTACGGCCACTGCCGACATGGCGTATATCATGCGCATCATGCCATCGGCAAAAAGCATCAGCTCCCATTTCAGCAGCCAGTAGTTCTCCTGGACGGAGGAGGCTACTGTCTGAATCTCCTCCCGCTCCTGCTCCGTGCAGTCCTGTAATCCCTCTTTCCAGCGCACGTACAGCTCCTCGGCTACGCCCAGGATTCCGGCCGTCACCCGGTCTCTATGGCGCAGCCCCTGTTTCGTATAAGTGGCATACACATCCGCTTCCGCCGCCTGCGCCGGATCCTCCAGGCGGGTAAAGGCCGAATATCCCGGTGCCGTCACAGGCTCCACCGAGCTGCCGGGCCGCTCTATGATGCCCACCACGGTGAATGTCTTCCCGGCTCCCGGCCGGAATGTCTCCTCATCGCCGTGGTAGGGATCCCACTGGCTCAGCGTAAATCCGCCATCGGAAATCCGTTCTCCCAGGGACAGGTTCAGGCTGTCCCCCACCTTTATCTCCACCAGGCCGTTGCTGCCCGTATGTCTCCCCCCCACCAGCTCCGAGCCGTTCTCCGGCATGCGCCCTGACACCAGCTTTAAGGACAGCGCGGTCTCCGCCTCTTTGTCCATGGCCGTGACATACAGATAGGGCTTATCCGGATTCTGGCAGCCCTCCAGGACAGCATAGCCCGTTTCTTCCGTCAGGGCGTACTTCTCTATCTGCCTGTTGTTCTCAAAATATTTCAGGTACTCCTGCTTCACGTTCAGGAAATGATAATGGAAATCCCCGTTCTGCTCCTTCTCATAGGCGATCAGGCTCACGCGGAAGCTCACCACCAGACAGGCCAGCGCTGTAATCAGCGCCGTGGCAAGGATGATTCCGATGATGGTCACCGCCGTGCGCTTGCGGTTCCCTCTCATGGAGCGGTAGCAGCATCTCTTCAATACATTCATCCCGCCACCCCCCAATATCCCTCGGACACATAGCCGTCCTCGATGCTTAAGACCCTGTCCGCCTGCTTCGCCAGCTCCAGATTGTGGGTGATCATGATCACGGTCTGCCTGTACCTGCGGTTGGAGACTTTCAGCAGCTCCATGATCTCGTTCCCGGCCCGGGTGTCCAGGTTTCCCGTGGGCTCGTCCGCCAGGAGGATGGCAGGCCTTGTAATCAGCGCCCTGCCGATGGCCACCCGCCGGAGAGCTGGTTGGGCAGACGGTTCAGGACTCTTTTCAGCCCCAGCATCCCCGCCAGCTCCTGCACCAGCTCCGAATCCGGCTCCCGGCCGTCCAGCTCGCAGGGCAGCGTCAGGTTCTCCTCCACCGTCAGCACAGGAATCAGGTTGTAGAACTGGTAGATCAGCCCCACCTGCCTCCTGCGGAATATCGCCAGTTTGTCATCGTCCATCCGATAGATGTCCTCGTCCTCTATGAACACCCTGCCGGAGGTGGGCCTGTCCACGCCGCCCAGCATGTGCATCAGCGTGGACTTCCCGCTGCCGGAGCTCCCCACGATCGCCACGAACTCTCCCTGTGCCACGGAAATGCCGGCATCGTTCACCGCGATGATCTCATTGTTCCCTGTCCCGTATACCTTGCGCAGATGCTCCGTGCGCAGGATTTCCGCCGGACGGGCGGAGTCCCTTTCGGGCATTCCCTCCTCTGCTTCCCTATAGCCTTTCCGTCCCATATTTCCCATATTTGCCTTCCTTTCCTGAAATCATTTTCAACCGTTCCTTACGCTTCCAGTATAAAAGGCTAAAATGACATTTCCGTGACATTTTACATTTTTACTCCATCTGCATCCTCACGCATTTCCATGCAAGAACCGCAGGATGAAAACGGTGCCCCCTTCCCTGTAGGAGTCCACCGTTATATAGCCATTCTGCTTCTCCAGGATTTCCTTGGCCAGGGACAACCCGATGCCCATGCTGTCCTCCCTGGCGGAATTTCCCTGGTAGAAGCGCTGAAACAATTTTCTTTGCTCCTCCCGTGTCATCCCTTCCCCGTGATCCCGGACGGCTATCTGGACGTAGACCTCGTTCGCCTCCCCGCTTATCTCCACGATGCCGCCGTCAGTGCTATGCTCTATGGCGTTCTTGACAATGTTCAGCAGCGCCTCCTCCGTCCATTTCCTGTCCACGAACAGGCTGACCTGCTCCGGAAAATCCAGAGAAAAGGAAATCCCCCTCCACTCCGCGGCGATCTCCAGCCGCCGCACCACATCCTCCACCAGAGCCTTCCCCGAAATCCAGGCCCGCTCCAGCTCCACCATCCCCGCGTCCAGCTTCGACAGCTTCAGCACCGTGGTCACCAGCCAGGACATGCCGGTGAGCTGCCTGGTGGCCTCTGCCAGAAAACGCTGCCTGGTGGCCCGATCCATGTCCATGTTCTCGGACAGATTGTCCAGCAGCACTGTGGCGGAGGTAAGGGGCGTCTTCAATTGATGGGAGATATCTGCCAGAGCGTCCGCAAGCATGCGCTTCTGCGTCATCGCGGCCTCTGCCTGCTCTTTCAGGTAGACCGTCAGCTTATACAGCTCATTACGCAGTCCGCTGAGCTCATCGTCAGCATTGTCCTCCACCTCCACCCGGTAGCCTCTTCGGTTCAGGGCCTCCATATACCCTGCCAGCCCTGAAATCCTCTCCTGACGATTTTTAAAATATCGATAGAGCAGAATGCCCATGCAGGAGAAAAACAGAATCAGGAAAAGATTCAGCCCCGCGTACAGCATCCCGAGCTGTCTCTCCTGTCCCGCAAAGGACGCGCCCGCATATCCCTCCAGGATACCGTACCTCCCAAGGAGTTCAGCCCCCAGGGCCTCATTGCCCTCACGGTTCAGGATGGATACCAGCTCTTCCTCGGCCACTTCCGGATAGGCCTCCGACACATTTCCGAATACCGCGGCCAGCAGGCTGTGATATTCCGCCCGCATATGGCTCCCATAGACTGCCACGCAGAGGTTCATGGCCAGGACCCCTGTACAGAAACAAGCCAGAAACATCCCTGCCAGCCACTTCAGCTCCTTATTCCAGACCATATTTCCATCCCTTTCTGTCTTTCCACTGCTCTTGCGGACTCCCGCACGCTCCCTGCTGTCAGGCATCGAATCCAAGCCATCCCTTTCTACAGTACCACCGTCAGCGCTCCAGCCTGTATCCCATGCCCCGCACTGTCTTTATGAGCCGGCCGTCGCTGTCCCCCAGCTTCTCCCTCAGGCGCTTCACAGTCACCGACAACGTATTGTCGTTCACGAAGTTCCCGGATATATCCCAGATATCCGACAGAATCTCATCCCTGGTAAAAAGCTTTCCGGGGCAGGACATCATATTGCTCAGAATCTTATATTCCAGCTTCGTCAGCGCAATCTCGCTGCCGCCGCGCGTCACTTTTCCTGTCTCCGTATTCAGGGCGATATCCCCGCAGCGCAGCACGGACGTGCCCTTTCCGCTCCTGCGCAGCACGCTCCTGATACGCGAGACCAGCTCCCTGTTGCGGAAGGGCTTGACGACATAATCGTCCGCGCCCATATCAAGCCCCTTTACCACATCCGTCTCATCCTCTTTCGCCGTGAGGAATATCACCGGCGTCTGTCCTTCCCGCTTCACCTTCCTGCAGAGCTGGAAGCCGTCCCCGTCAGGAAGCCCGATGTCCAGGAGCACGAGCCCCACATCCCGCCTTGCAAGGAGCTCCTCTGCCTGCGCCATGTTCCTGGCCGTCACCACCTGATATCCCTCCTGGGAAAGCAGGTACTCCAGCCCCATGATAATCGCCTCATTATCCTCCACCAGCATAATCTCCATGCGCTTCCTCCTCTGCGGACGACATATCCTGTTCTGAAATCCATATACAAAAAAAGAGTATTTCGATATACGAAACCTCTTTTTCCTGTGTCTTTATAACAGAATCCCAAATAAGATTCTAACTGTGCCCTCAAAACCGAATACTGACAGGCTATGCAACCACCTTGCGGTGCAATCGCCTTGCGGTGCGACCGCCTCATGAACCGACATCCCTTACGCCTTGGTTAAGCTCACGTCCTATTAGTATGCGTCAGCTGTGCACATCGCTGTGCCTGCACCCCGCACCTATCTACCCCGTAGTCTCCGGGGGGACTCCTGGCTCTCGCCTCGGACACCTCATCTCGAGGGGGGCTTCGCGCTTAGATGCCTTCAGCGCTTATCCCT
>OFGX01002221.1_pt1 | contig 10479 bp, 8 predicted proteins | sample 1521831 | NCBI WGS metagenome assembly OFGX01 (sample SAMEA3504080, study PRJEB24116) | mouse gut metagenome | biome: mouse gut; feature: mouse-associated habitat; material: faeces | place: Denmark | collected 2011
ATTATCGGCCAGGAGGATTTTCACGGGGCAGTTTATTATAAAGAAATGGAACAGGAAGATCTGTCATATGATTTTATTGCATCCATAGAACAGGAATTTGATTTTTGTCTGCCGGCAGAAGAAAGCCGGAGCCATTTTGTTTCTGATGTAAAAAGCAGGACAGAAAGCGCAGGACTGCGGGAAGTCAGAGCCATTGGCCGTAAATTTGGAATTTCAGATCTGAATCTGATCAAGCCGGGAATTGGGGAAACCACCAGAGTGCTTCTCAGGCGGATCCCATGGAAAATATTAATCAGCAGCCAGTGCAGGAAAGACCGTTCCCTGAACCACATTGTAAGGCTTGCGGAAGAAAAACAGGTGCCGGTGGAATATTATCCCCTGGTGCGCTATAAATCCTGCGGAATCATAAAGAAGCTGGCAGATACCTGATATTTCAGATATTCTGCCGGGGCTGCCTGGTTCATTTCAGGCCATAGGCTTCTGCCAGTGCAAGGGTCCGCAGGGCCCAGTTGCAGTGGGTTTTATATTCATTCATACGTTCTTTTACAATACTGCCCGATACCAGGGAAGGGGCATCAGCGTCCCAGTCCAGAATGGATCTGGCGTCATTGTAGTCTTTGAGAGGTACTCTGTAGGCCTCGTTTACCAGTGGAATCTGCCGGGGATGAATCACAGTTTTGCCGATAAATCCGCATAACCGATCGTCATTCAGTTCCTGTTTCAGTCCGCTGTCCCAGTTTTTTCCGCTGTAATATTCCCAGACAGGACCGGAAATGACATAGTCCATACCGAATACTGTGACAATATCAGAAAAAATACTGCCGATGGGCCGGATTTTGTGAATGGATTCCGTACTGTGCCTGCGGAACCCGAACTGATGGCACAGGTCGTTACCGCCTACCCGGATATTCAGCACATACCGGGAAACAGAATCCAGCTTTTCCTTTAATTCATACAGAATTCTGTATCTGTTCCGTAAATCAATGATGGAAGGGCTCTCCAGAATGGGCATCATGTAAAAGGTCTGATTCGCATTTTCGTTGATATCGCAGATTGTCCGGATATAAACATCTGCATTTTCCGGGGAAAATTTCGGAATATTAAATCCTGCGATAAGTTTCCCGGAATCTCCCAGACGGTGCAGCAGGCTTTTAATCTGGGTGTGGTTTCGGACTCTGATAAAGAGTCTGGGCATGAAAAAAGGCTGGCGGGACCGGATGCGGTCCAGGGACTTTACAGAGGCAATCAGTGTCTCCTCTGCTTCGGCCACCCGGTCGTCCCGTATGGCGTCCTCCAGACACAGGGCCAGGGAAAACTGTCTGCCGAATTTTTCATGGGTCAGTGAACTGACAATGGTTTCGTTGCTGGCGGGGCAGTAGAGCAGCGGGCCAACACGGTATGCGTTTACAGAATGATTCATATGAAATTCCTCCTCAGAAGAGGATTATACCACAGATGCGGGGAAAATTACAGAGCATGAAAGGACGGATATTTTCCCGGCCCTTGAATTTGAGCCAGGGGAGTGTTATCCTTTAGACAGTGGAAAATTCATAAGATTCAGGTAAGATAATGATAAAAGGTGGCCCAAAATGCATACAGAGAAATTTAAAACCAGAAGAAATGTGATAAAGCTGTCTTCTCCGGAAGAGTTCCGGAATGCGAAGGGAAGCTGCAGCCAAAACTGCAGAGAGGTTTACTTTTTACGGATTGAGGGTCTGAATGGACAGGTGCTTCAGGAAATCCTTTCCATGGACCGGATTCTGACAGAAGATATGTATTCAGGAAACGGGTATTATCACAGATGGAGCAGTCTGCCCAGACTGGCAGACACAGAAGATGCAAACTACTATGGAGGCTGTTATGAGGAGTGGAACAGGAACGGAAGACAGAGAATTCCATTAAAATTTGCGGAACATCAGCAGGAACTTTCTCATATTCTGAGCTGTGCATGTGAAGAAGCCCTGGATGTACTGCGGAAATGCAAACCCGGACTGAGCGTTTCCATGGAAAAAAATTTTGTTGTGAAGCTCCTGTACTGGCTGGACCATACCGTAGCTGCAGCCCTGGAGAACTGGAAGCTGCAGGACACCAGGAAGGTGGTATTTGAAAATATCTGCAGACAGCAGGAATATCTGTTTTGCTTTCTGCTGACACTGCTGGGATTTGATGTGCTGCTTATTCAGAGCCATCAGGATATTGACCGGGAACTGGAAGATCTTGGCCTGTCTGTCCTGTGCAGAACAGAACACAGAGAGGAGATTTCCCTTCCGGAATACATGGACCGGTCCCGCCGGATCAGTCCGGGGCAGGGGACAGCTTCTGCCTGTCAGCCAGAAGGAAAGGCCAGTCCGGGCCCGGCCCGTGTAAAGGTGAACACCAGAGTGCCGGAGCGGGACAGAAGAACCAGAGAAATGATGGACGCCGGGCAGGAGAACACAGTGGCAGGCACCGGACGGGGGCAGAGTGTTTCATTGCAGCCTTCCGGCAGTTTGCAGGGAAATCATACAGGAAATGCACAGCGAAGAGAGCTGTCTTACGAAGAACTGGCCACGCTGGCTTCTTCTGTGGTGCAGATTATGATACATGATGACAGGGGGGACGTGATTGGCGGGGGGTCCGGTATTATGATTGGCCGGGATGGGTATATTCTTACCAATAACCATGTGGCCTGCCGGGGCAGATACTATTCCGTGCGCATTGAAGAGGATGAGAAAGTATATCAGACGGACGAGATGATTAAATATAATTCCGTACTGGATCTGGCGGTTCTCAGGATACAGCGGAAACTGCAGCCCATTCCCCTTTACGGAGGAGAGAAAAAACTGGTCAGAGGCCAGAAAGTAGTGGCGATTGGAAGCCCGCTGGGACTGTTTAATTCTGTATCAGACGGGATTATTTCAGGATTTCGGGTAATCGAAGGAGTGGACATGATTCAGTTTACCGCCCCCATTTCCCACGGAAGTTCCGGAGGGGCAGTGCTTAACATGTATGGTGAGGTGATTGGAATCAGTACCGCAGGCTACGATGACGGCCAGAACATCAATCTGGCAGTGGGATATGAATACATACGGGCCTTTGTACAGGGATTTATAAGGTAATTTTGTGAAATTCTTGAAAAAAACCCGGAAAAACGCTATAATGATAATCATACCTGAAAAGGAGATGAAATCTGTGTCAGAACATAAAAAACTGAAACTGTCTTTTAATTCTCCGGTTATTCTCAGCTTTACCATAATCTGTTTTCTGGCAATGCTTCTGAATATTGTCACCGGAGGAGTTACCAATCACATATTCTTCAGCGTATACCGTTCCTCCCTGCTGAGTCCCCTGACCTGGCTGAGGTTTTTTGGTCATGTACTGGGCCATGCAGGATGGGAACATTTTTTTGGAAATATTACGCTGATTCTGGTGGTGGGACCGCTGCTTGAGGAAAAATACGGTTCCGCCAACCTGCTGTTTGTCATACTGGCCACGGGGCTTGCTACCGGGGTGGTTCACTTTATTTTCTTTCCCGGTGTGGGACTTCTGGGCGCCAGCGGCGTGGTGTTTGCCCTGATTCTTTTGTCTTCCTTCACCTGCGTGGAAGAAGGGGCCATTCCCATTACCTTTGTGCTGGTGGCGGTAATCTATATGGGCCAGCAGGTGTATCAGGGGATTTTCATAAAGGATAATGTATCGAATCTGACCCATATCCTGGGCGGTGTGGTGGGAGCAGCACTGGGATATGTTATGAATAAAAATAAAATGACAAATTACAGTAAAAGCAGAAAACGCTGATTTTTGCTGTAAGGACGGTTCCGGGCCGGGCAGATGTCAGGCAGAGCAGATAAGATAAGGATAAGCGGAAAGCGATTGTGAAAGTATATGTTTGAGCGAAAAGAACTTCAGGATTTACAGGATTATTTTCTGAATCTGGACAGCAGGGGAGCACAGGGAGTATTTTTCTGCCGTATCAACGGATACAGCAGTGAAATACAGGCGTTTATTCAGAAATATTACGAGGCGGCAAGAACTGCAGGTGTGGTGATTGAGGGGAGAATTCCGAATCCGGATGAGCGGAATCTGGATTACTATGAGGAAATCATGGGAATGGAATTTCAGATGAGCACGGGGTTTATTTCCGCAAGCCTGAAGAAGTGGCTTCCCAGAATGAGAGACTATCAGAGGAGCCAGATGGCCCTGTCCATTTATGATACACTGGAGGACATGCGCAGGGAAGGCAAAAATGAAAATATGCTGAAAAATGCATATATCAAATTTATGTGCTGGCTTTACTATAAGTTTGAGCGTATTGTCAACCGGCTGGGAGAAAATAACCTTCCCAAAATACTCTATGAGGGAGAAGTCAGCAATTATGAATTAAAACTCCTGACCATACTGTCCGGTGCCGGCTGCGATATTGTGCTTCTCCAGTACAAAGGTGATGAAAAATATTTAAAACTGGATACGGCATCCAGATTTTCCCATGCGTATCAGGGAGACCATCTGGTTCCCTTTCCGGAGGATTTTTCTCTCCGTCAGCTTCGGCAGCAGATGGAACAGGAGAGGAACATTCAGCGGCTTTACGGGCCGCCTCCGGGAATTTTGCCCTGTACCAATGCCTGGATTGAGGGACAGGTACTGGAGAATATCCGCAGGAGTCCCGGAAGCCGGGGGAAGGATGAAAAACTGTTTTATAACTGTTTCTGCCGGATAATCGGAGTGGAAGATAAACTGACGTATCTGAATGAGTGGTATCAGTTCGGACAGGAAGTAAAAAAGAAAGGCAGAAACCTTCTGATTCTGGAACATGGGATTTTGGCGCCTTCTCCGGAGGAAGTCAGCAGAATACGCAGGAAAACCTATAAGGATGAGGAACAGATGCTGCTGGATTTGTCAGTGAGCAATATAAAGTCCGGTGCAGAGCCGGAACTTCAGAAACTGATGCACCGTGCATTTCTGGATGTGATGCTGGAAAAATCCCCTCAGCCGGAGGGCGGCAGCAGTCAGGCAGACAGAAATCTGAACAGGCTCACCGGGCAGGCCGTGTATCTCCTGTGCTGGCTGCAGAGGTATCAGTCTCAGTTATTTTCCCACTGGCACATGCCGGAGATTGGCTGCGTGATTTATCTGGGGGGATGCAAAACGGAACAGGAAGCCATGTTTCTGCGGTTTCTGGCAAAACTGCCCACAGATGTACTGATTTTAAATCCTGATTTAAGTACCAGGTGCTGTCTGGAGGATTCCTGGCTCTGTGAAGTCCATTTTACCCAGTCCCTGACTGTGGACAGATTTCCCCAGGACAGCTCCCAGGTTCAGATGGGGACTGCCGCCTATCATGCGGAGCGGGAACTGGATGCCATTATGTATCAGGATTCCGGAATTTACCGGAATCAGCAGTACGGAAAAGCCAGTGCGGTAACGCTGCAGACCATGTATGAGGAAATCGGGCTTTTGTGGGACCAGGAGCTGAAATACCGGCCTGGTTTTGGCGTCACAGAAGGCGTGGTCAGCCTTCCGGTTATTTTTGCCAAAGTGTCCGGGGTGAAAAACGGGGTTTCCGAATACTGGAGCGGTATCCGAAAGCTGGTGACAGAGAGCACCATTGTGGTGAAGAAAGCGCCTTATATCAGTTCCACCGAGGCAAATCCCATGAAATCTTATGCCACAGAGTTTTTTAAAAACGGGAAGCTGCAGAGAAATAAAATAAAAAACCATCCCAGATATCCTTATGGGTTTCTGCGGGAGGAGATGCAGGAGCATATTCTGGACAAGCTGCAGCTTCTGATTGAACAGAAGGTTATAAAGGGGACGTTTGAGAATGGAATGGAGTATACCATTATTTCCACGGTTCTCAATCTGAACAAAGAGATACTGCGGCTGATACAGAAATTTGATTTTACCAGGAAAAACCCCAAATTTATATATATCAATACAACGGAGGAAATGATTTCCCTGGAGGATTCCATTCTGGTGTCCTTTCTGAACCTTGTGGGATTTGATGTGATATTTTTTATTCCCACAGGCTATCAGTGTATCGAAAAGTATTTTAACAGGAAACTCATGGAAGAACACCAGACAGGCGAGTATATGTATGATTTGCAGATACCGGATTTTGGAAGGCTTCCATCTAACCCGCGTCAGTCCTGGCGCGACAGATTATTTAAGAGAGGTAGTTGAATATGGGACTTGATTTTAGCAAAACCGCAGTGCAGCAGCCCGTAACCGTACCGGACACCAAAAATGAAATCGAAGTGGTGGAACAGTATGACATTGCGGCGGACCGGCAGCAGATGAATGATACGCTGACCAATTCTGCGGAGGTGGATGCCCTTGTCAGCACCATTGAGGTGCACAATCTGGAAACTATTGTGTCTTTCGGCTCGGAAGCGGCAGAGGAGATTTCCAAGGCTTCTGATGTGGTATTGAACAGTATGAACATGTCGCAGCTTGATGATTCCAGCGAGATGCTGAATACTCTGGCAAAAGTGATGGCCAAATTCGATATTGATGAGCTGAAGGAAAATCCGGGGCTCTTTGGAAAAATGTTCGGTAATCTGAGAAAACAGCTGGATAAAATTCTGGCCAAGTATCATACTATGGGGGATGAAGTAGATAAGATCTATGTGCAGCTGAAGCAGTATGAATCAGAAATCAGACAGTCCAACCGGAAACTGGAGCAGATGTTTGAAGCTAACGTAAATTATTATCATGAACTGGTAAAATATATTCTGGCAGGTGAACAGGGCTGCCGGGAACTGGAGGAATACATTGCAAAGCTGCAGGCTGATTTTGAGGCCACCGGAGATAATTCCATTCAGTTCGAGCTTCAGAGTATGCAGCAGGCTCTGATGATGTTAGAGCAGAGAACCCAGGACCTGAGAACTGCGGAAAGTGTGGCCATGCAGTCCGTTCCCATGATCAGGACCATGGAATTCAGCAATATGAACCTGGTGAGAAAAATTAATTCAGCATTTATTATTACCCTTCCGGTGTTTAAACAGGCGCTGGCACAGGCAATTATGCTGAAAAGACAGAGAATTCAGGCGGAAGCCATGTCTGCGCTGGATGAAAAGACCAACGAGATGCTGGTGAAAAATGCCAGAAATACGGTGGAGCAGTCTAAGATGACCGCACAGCTTGCCTCTGGCAGCTCCATCAAAATTGAAACACTGGAAACAACCTGGAAGACCATCGTAAACGGTATTGACGAGACAAGACAGATTCAGGAAAATGCCAGAAAACAGCGGCAGCAGGATCAGATGAGGCTTGAAGGTATCAAAACAGAGTTTAACAGGATGTATCATATGCCGGAAAAATAAAACTGACCATAGTAAAGGAGGATTTGTACTATGCCAATTAATTTAACCAAAGGACAGAAAGTTGATTTAACCAAAGGGAATCCCGGTTTAAAGAGCATTATGGTGGGACTGGGCTGGGATGTGAATGCATTTGATTCCGGTGCGGATTTTGATCTGGACGCAGCAGCGTTTCTGTTAGGGCCCAACGGAAAATGTCCCAGTGAAAAAGAATTTATTTTCTACAGCAATCTGGAGCATTCCAGCGGCTCCGTAAAGCATATGGGAGATAACCTGACCGAGAGGGTGAGGGAGATGACGAACAGATTCTGATTGATCTGTCTCAGGTGCCCATGGGAGTTGACAAAATCGCATTTACCGTAACCATTTATGATTCTGAAACCAGACGTCAGAACTTCGGACAGGTATCCAATGCATTTATCCGGATTGTGGACGACGCCACCGGACAGGAGCTGATCCGCTACGATCTGGGAGAGGATTTCTCCATTGAGACGGCAGTGGTGGTAGGAGAGCTGTACCGCCATGGCGGAGAGTGGAAATTCAATGCCATCGGAAGCGGATTCCAGGGCGGACTTGCCGCGCTGTGCGGCCATTTTGGCATTGAAGTTGCATAATACCTGGTCAGGTATACAGACAAGGAGGAAAACAGATGTCGATTAGTTTACAGAAAGGTCAGAAAGTCAGCCTGTCAAAAGACAACGCGGGACTTTCCAGGATACTGATAGGATTGGGCTGGGATGAGGTGCAGCGCAAAAAGAAAGGGCTGTTTGCCCCAAAACCCCAGGAAATAGACTGTGATGCCTCCGCACTGCTTTTGAGCAGCGGCCGACTGGCAGGAAAAGAGGATGTGGTATTTTTCGGCAACCTTCAGCACAAATCCGGTGCAGTGCTCCATATGGGAGATAACCTGACCGGAGCCGGAGACGGGGACGACGAACAGATTGTGGTGGATCTGTCCCGTGTGCCTCAGCAGTACGACAGAATTGTGATTGTGGTCAACATTTATCAGGCAGTACAGAGAAAACAGCATTTTGGCATGATTCAGAATGCGTTCTGTCGTCTGGTGGACGAAAGGAATAACAGAGAGATGTGCCAGTACAATCTGACCGAGGATTACTCCGGAATGACCGCCATGATTTTCGGGGAAGTTTACCGTCATAACGGAGAGTGGAAATTCAATGCCATCGGGCAGGGAACCACGGATACGGGAATCGGTGAACTGGCCGGCCGGTACACATAAACACCACAGGGACAATACAGTCATGGAGTCCGCAGAAAAAGCGGGTCCATGACTGTTTCTATGGAATATTAAAAAAGAAAATGGAGATACAGAATGAAGTTTAAAGGACTTACAGATAAGGAAGTGGAACTTTCCAGAGGGCAGTATGGCTCCAATGAGATTCCGGATTCAGAACCAACCACTTTCTGGGAGGAATTCAAAGAAACCTTTGGAGATCCCATGATTAAAATACTGCTGGCCATTGCAGCCCTTATGATTGCAATGTTTTTCTTTGGATATGCAGAGATTTATGAGCCTCTGGGCACCATTGTGGCAGTATTGATTGTGGCTGTTGTGTCAGCCAAAACAGGGGTAGCCAGCGATACCAAATACCGGGAGTTAAAGGACAGCACCAAAAAAGACCAGTGCAAAGTGCACCGGAATGACATGATTACCGTGATTGACGTGGACGACGTGGTGGTTGGGGACAAGGTGCTCCTGCAGTCCGGGGATAAAATCCCCGCAGACGGGATCCTTATTTCCGGCGCCTTAAGCGTGGATAACTCTGCACTGAACGGGGAGGCGGAGGAATGTAAAAAGAAGGAAACCTCCATAGAAACCTCCTTGGCTGAGGATATCACAGGGGATACTTTTGTGGATTCCTACTCTTTATTCCGGGGAGCAGTGGTTTTTGACGGAGAAGGCGTGCTGGACGTACGGAAAGTAGGTCTTAAGACAATGATGGGCAAAATGGCGGAGGAAATGCAGGAGGATGAGCCGGATTCCCCGCTGAAAGTAAAGCTTGCCAAGCTGGCAAAACAGATTTCCACCTTTGGCTATATTGGGGCGGTTGTGATTGCCGTGCTGTATTTTGTGTATTTTATTGTGTCCGCTGGCGGGGTATCCGCTTACTTTGCCATTGGGGCAGAGGAAGTCATCAAGGACATTGTGGAAGCAGTTTCCCTTGCCGTGGTTATTATTGTCTGTGCGGTGCCGGAGGGGCTTCCTCTGATGATTTCGCTGGTGCTGATGCAGAATACCAGCAAAATGCTGGACCATAACGTGCTGGTGCGTAAGGCGGAAGGGATTGAAACGGCTGGGTCGCTGAACATTTTATTTAGCGATAAGACGGGGACCATTACCAAGGGTATGCTGGAAGTGGTGGATTTTTTTACCGCAGACGGCAGTTCCATCCCAATCCCGGAACTGGGAAGCCATGGGGAGGTAAAGCATCTGCTGGATCTGGCAATTGGGAAAAATACCCAGTCCATGTTCGACGGGGAGCACCGGGTGATTGGCGGGAATGCTACCGACCAGGCGCTGATGAAATTTATCGGGGAGGAAACCTTCCGTGGGTTGGAAGCAGATAAATCCTGTGTGGTTTCCAGGGCCCAGGGCTTTAATTCCACCAATAAATTCAGCCAGGCGAGGATTGACAGCGAGGGGAAAACCTTTTACAAAGGCGCGCCGGAACGCCTGCTGGCTTCTGCTTCGAAATATCTGGATGGGAATGGGGAACTCCGTGACATTGACAAACCTGCGCTGGATCGTAAGATTGACGAACTGGCGGCAAAAGCAATGCGCGTCCTTGCCTTCGGCTATTCTGAGCAGGGGCTGGTGGAAAATAAAATCAATGGGGACATTGTAATTATCGGCCTTGTAGGCATCCGTGACGATGTGCGGCCAGAGGCAAAAGAGGCCATTGAGCAGGTGCAGCATGCAGGCATCCAAGTAGTTATGATTACTGGGGACCGTCTGGAAACTGCGGTTGCCATTGCCAAAGACGCCGGGCTTCTGAAAACGGATACTGACCGGGCGCTTTCCTCTGCGCAGCTCAATGAAATGCCGGATGAGGAGGTTAAGAAAATTATCCCCAATATCCGGGTGATTGCCAGGGCTCTGCCTACAGATAAATCCAGGATGGTGCGCCTGTGCCAGGAAATGAACCTGGTAGTCGGCATG
>OFGX01002223.1_pt1 | contig 10475 bp, 10 predicted proteins | sample 1521831 | NCBI WGS metagenome assembly OFGX01 (sample SAMEA3504080, study PRJEB24116) | mouse gut metagenome | biome: mouse gut; feature: mouse-associated habitat; material: faeces | place: Denmark | collected 2011
ATACGATCTGGTAAATCCGGCCTGCATCATCGACGCCAACCACAACAACTCCAACAAGCAGTTCGAGCAGCAGATCAGGATCGTCAAGGAAGTACTGCACAGCCGGAAGCTGAACCGCGACATTCATACGATGGTAAAAGGCGTTATGATCGAGAGTTACATCGAGGAAGGCTGCCAGAAGATCGGGGAAGGCATCTATGGAAAATCCATTACCGATCCCTGTCTGGGCTGGGAGGCATCCGAAAGACTGATCTACGATATCGCAGACTATGAATAAGCTGCCCTGCGGTCTGTATTTCCGGCAAATGCGGCACTTGTTCCATTCTTTCAAAAACAGAAACAGAGCAGGCGGATTCGGCCTGCTCTGTTTCTGTTTTTACTTCTCTATCCTCTTGGGTGTGCCTTCGCATACACTTCTCTGATATGGCTGTGATTCATATTCGCATAGATCTGGGTCGTGGAAATATCCGAGTGCCCCAGCATCTCCTGTACGCTCCTGAGATCGGCGCCGTTCTCCACCAGATGGGCCGCAAAAGAATGGCGCAGCGTGTGCGGTGTGATATCGGCCTTGATCCCGGCCTTCTTCGCATAATATTTGATCAGTTTCCAAAAGCCCTGCCTGCTCATGGGCTGCCCGGAACAGTTGGCAAAGAGGACATCCGAAGCCTTGTTCTCCAGCATGGCGTCCCTCGTGCCGTCCAGATATCTGGCCAGTGCGTTTCTGGCCGCCGCCCCGAAAGGAATGATCCGCTCCTTGGTACGGTCCCTGCAGAGGATGAAACCCAGCTGCATATTGACGTCGGAAATCCGCAGAGTGATCAGTTCCGTCACCCGGATACCCGTAGCATACAGAAGTTCCAGCATCGCCTTGTCGCGTATCTCCTTGGGCGTGTCGCCCGTCGGCTGCTCCAGCAGCCTGATCACTTCCTCCGGCGACATGATCTCCGGAACCTTCTTCTCGATCTTCGGCGCCTTGAGCTGCTCCGACAGATCTTCCGCCACACACCCCACCTGCAGCATGTAATGATAAAAAGCCTTCAGCGACGCAATATTTCTGGAAACAGTGGCCGCCGCAAATTTATTGTCTTCCAGATATTTAACATAATCCCCCAGATCCTGTGAAGAAACTGCCGACACTTCATGGATTCCGCGCTCCGCCATAAAATGACGCACTTTATCCAAATCTCTTTTGTACGACATTTCGGTGTTTTTCGAAGTGCCTTTGACATTATGTAAATACGTTATAAATGTTGTTATCTCTTTTTCCATGTAGCCGGAAATCCTTCCCCCATATCGTCTTTATGTAAATCATATAAGACGTCTGCCTATCATTATAAGCAGATTCCAGAAGAAAAGCAAATGGAAATTTCCCAGATTTTACGGGCTTTTCAGCCATTTTGCAGACAAAACACAACATATCGTCAGCGTAGAAATTTATGTCTACTATATGTTGGTAGCATAAACGAAAAAATATTTCTAAAAAATTTTTAAAACAAACTGCAGCATTTTAGGATTAACATAACTCTCCAGAATGCATCCGACGATGATCACAGCGATGATCCCCGCCATCTGCATTCCCTTTTTCAGGTAACTCTGTCTGCCGTAGCCGCCGGAGTATTCCCGCCCCATACCATGGGCATAGAGCATCCGGTTAACGCCCACCGCCCACAGAAACAGCGCCGCATATCCCGGGATCAGGAGAATGCCCTGCGGAAAGATGCCGGCCGCCATCAGGAACAGTCCCCGTATCCCGTAGCGGATCACCGCCACCGAAAGCAGACAGCCCGCAGACAGCCCCATGTAACAGACATAACCGCACACCGCCGGCAGGCCGATCATGGTGGTGGCCAGAAGTCCCAGCAGACATACCGTGAACATCCTGTGCTTTAACACATAGCCAAACAGGCCGCTTCCGTCCGGAATACTGTTCTTAAGCCGCAGGATCATGTCCGTACCCAGCAGACTGCCCTCCCCGATCCACGTATCATACCCCAGGTTAACGATCAATATCCCCAGAAATAATCCGATGGTAAACAAATATACGATATAATAGCCGTTCTTTGCCGCTGTCTGCTGCTGCACCGCTCTCCCCACTCCCCACTTTACACGGGCAGGCTCCTGACCTGCCGCAAGTCGCATGTCCTGTCTTCCTATGTATATGTGGGGCGGTATGCCATGCAGAACAAAAAACTCTCTGAAAATATAGAACGTACTAACTGCACAATACTATATCTTGTTATAATCCTGCACAAAAAACATTTCCGGATAGCATATTTTGATTTTCTTTTCTAATTTGGTTCTGCTATGGCGCTGCTTTTTCTCCTGCCGCCCACACCTGTATCTCTGTCCATGACCAAACTGTCTCTGTCAGCACAGACATCAAAGTACCATCACCAACGTCCCTGCCGTGATCAATGTCGCCCCGATCAGCGATTTGGCCGTGAAACTCTCGTGCAGGAAAACAAACGCCAGCACAAGCGTGATCACGACGCTCAGCTTATCGATCGGCACCACTTTGGAGACCTCGCCAACCTGCAGCGCTCTGTAATAACAGAGCCAGGAGGCCCCGGTAGCCAGCCCGGACAAGATCAGAAACAGCCAGCTTTTCTTATCAATAGAGGCAAGGCCGCTCTGTGTATTCGTCAAAAAGACCATCCCCCAGGCCATCGCCAGTACTACCACCGTGCGGATGGCCGTCGCCAGATTGGAATTTACCCCCTCGATCCCCACCTTGGCCAGAATAGATGTCAGCGCCGCAAAAACCGCAGACAGTATCGCAAATACAAACCACATGATATCCGATTCCCCTTCACCCAAACGCACCTGTTATCCGTTTTGTATATGCTGTTAAACATGCTTTTATGCGTTTTTATACATACCTGCTTGTATGCATACCTGTTTTTATGCATACTTATTTTTATACATACTTATTCTTGTACATACTTGTTATGATAAGCGAGCAGTGCCGAGACCGTCTTGCCGTCCTGAATCTTGCAGTCATAGATCATCTGGATCAGTTCCTCTATGTCATGGCTCTCCACATTCAGAAATTCGTCGTCGTCCAGATGCTGATGCCCTTTCTTCAGATCAGTGGCCACATAAACATCGATCTTCTCATTGCAGAAGGCTACCGTCGTATACAGAGAGATCAGCAGCTCCATCTTCCCGGCAGTATAACCGGTCTCCTCCTCCAGTTCTCTGGCCGCAGCAATATCTGTCGGTTCATCCGCACCGTTTAAACCGCCTGCCGGAATCTCCAGCGTCTCTCTTTCCAGCGCATTTCTGTACTGCCTCACCATAAGCAGTCTGCCGTCATCCTTCACGGCCACCACGGCCGCCGCTCCCTTATGGTTGATAAAATCCCATTTCGCGGTCGTGCCGTTGGGGATCTTCATGGTATCCTGATAGTAATCGATGATAACACCTTTGTGTATCAGTTCCCTGTTGATGCGCTCGTAATTATCCATATCCTCTTACCCTCCGCCAATCTGTTGATTTATAATTCTCCCATACCCCGTACAGGACTTACCTCTATGCTGTATTGTAACACAGCTCTGACAGAAAAATCAAAATGTATTGCCACTTATTGTTAACGCCATTAGAAATTTCGTTTTCTTCCTTGCCGGAGCTACCGCATATGGCTTCAACAAGAGCCGGAAACAGAAATTTGTTATGTCGTTTACTATATTTCCCGATATCCTCTGCGATTCTCAAGAAAAAAATAAAAAAGCAGAGCAAACTGTTGTGGGTTCTTTCTGAACTTTGGGTAATCAAATGCTTAAAAAACTGGCATCACACTTTCTGATGCCAGTCTTTTTACAACAAAGCTTGTAGGCTGAATCCATCTGTTTGAGGCATAAATGCCAATTTACATTTTTTTGCCAGATTGACTAATCCACTTCTACCGTATACAATACGTTTGAGGAGTTTGAATTTGTTGTTGTTTCCTTCAACAAATCCAGAACTTTCAGGATGGGATATCGCATTCTTGACCGGGGCGATATCCCTTTTTATTCCATTACAAAATCCTGCCAGCTCTCCAACACTGTACTTTTCCAGAAATTCATCCACTTTCTCAGGGGCATTTCCCATCAGGATTGCATGAAATTCTCTGAATTCTCCTTCCACACGGGAGACTACCGGAAATTTTTCTTTTATTAGCTCTATGTATTTTCCTAATTCTTTATCCTTTTGAACCTTGGGATTGCATGTCAGCAGATATTTTAGGATCTCCGTGCGTTTAAAGCAGATCACATCTGGAGGCATGACATTCTCCATAAGATAATGCGCATTGAAAGGGATTCGTCCTGGAAAATTGTTTTTCCCAATTAAATAAATATACTTTTCTAGTTGCTTTGTGCTTTCTGCGAAATCTTCCCGTTCCCGGATATAAAAATATATCGTTTCATTGCTGTGTCCATCCAGCATCATTTTGAATATGACATTTAACCATTTGTTCATAGGAGATTTTCGTTTTTTATAGTTTTTAGGAGAATCCATGCCTTCGATTTCACAAGTGCTCATATGGATATACCGTTTTGCGGTAGGGACCGATATTTCAAAATGTTCTGCAACCGTTGTTATCTTTTTCTTTTCAAGGGTTTTCCAAAACCGCTGGACTTCCAGTATCAGCTCCCGTTTTTTTTACGGTTCTGGGCCTGATCTTTATATTGCTTTCTGGAAAGGTAGTGGTTTTTATTGTCATATAGCTGTTGCGAACCATCCGGGTTCGTGGGTGGTGTATTATCATAACACAGTGTGGCGAGATATTTTTTGTCAGGTTCCTTTTCCTTCCATATTTTTTCAGGTTCCTGATCGAGTATTTCGCTATCCTTTATGTAGATGCTGGAAGGCATTTCTGCGTTGAATATGTCTTTGAGATATTCAAGCAGATTTTGCAACAGATGGAAACGGTCTGCCACCTGGACACAATCCGGCAGCACAGTATTGATTGCAGTCGCATAAGCACTTGCCCGGTCACGTGCAACCAGCCGTATTTTTTGATGGCTTTTGAGCCATTCCATTAATGTTTCCGCATCCCGCCCCTCAAGAAGTGCAATCAGATGATGGTCTTTCAAATCATAAACAGCGGTCGCGTAAGTCTGTCCTTTCCGTATCGCAACGTCATCTATGCCAACTTCTTCCACATCCGGATGATCGATAAATTCTATTCTGTCATACAGGCGCTGGATTGTATCGTTGCTGACTTTAACGCCGAGAAGAGCCAATACCTTACTGGCTCCTTCATTACTAAGGAACATAGCTACACCAAGGATCAGGGAATTGAGTGCATCCGTGCGAACCTGGGAAGCTTTTGCAAAAGGAAGGTCTTCCATAAACACTTTGCAGTCACAGGAAGGATTTTCGCATTCATATTTGTAAACATTTGCATGCAGGAGAGTTTGTTTGCAATGGATAGGCGTATCCTGAAGAACCCGTTGATAGGTTGCGTGCAGTTTATTGCTTTCCTGACCGCATACAGGGCACTTACAGCTGTGCGGTTTTGATTTTATAAAAAGATGCAGGGTATTCTCATCTTCTTTATGATCATATACATAATGGTTGTTTCCTAATAGAAATGAATAATTATCTGTTTCATGATACTTCATAGATATCACCGCCGATTTTATGATAATACTATTATACCAAAAATAAGAAATATTTGTCCGTAAAAAAACAGGTATATGAAACACCTGTTTTTTCATGAAATACCCAAAGTTCAGAAAGAACCCTGTTGTGTTCGTCCTGCTTTTTTCATTATACGTTTTCAGCCTGCAAAGTGAAAGCGGGTTCCATCTGCAGACATAGTTCCTTTAAATGTGCCTGTACTCTATGCTGCCAACAGTTTCTCCACGCTGACCAGCTTCACGCAGAGTACAAACAGCTCAGCCGCTGCCTCCAGCTCCTGTGCATTTGGGAAAGTGGGAGCGATACGGATATTGCTGTCCTTCGGGTCTTTGCCATAAGGGAAGGTCGCGCCGGCTCCTGTCATGACGACGCCCGCCTCCCTGCATTTTGCTACGATCGCCTTCGCGCAGCAGTCCATCGCCTCAAAGGAAATGAAGTAACCGCCGAGCGGCTTCGTCCACTCACCGATGCCAAGCCCGCCAAGCTCCTTGTCCAATATGCCGAGCACAGCCTCAAACTTCGGACGCAGGATCGCAGCGTGCTTCTGCATATGCGCCTTTAATCCTTCTGCATTCTTAAAATATCTCACATGGCGTAGCTGGTTGATCTTGTCATAGCCAATGGTCATGATCGACATGAATTTCTTCGTCTCCTCCACATTCGCCTTCGAGGATGCAAAAGCCGCAATACCGGCTCCGGAGAATGTAACCTTGGATAAGGAGCTGAACTCATAGACCATATCCGGATTGCCGGCCTTTTCACATTCGCTCAAAATCTCCAGAAGCTCATCCTTATTGTCATCATATAAATCATGGATCGAATAGGCATTATCCCAGTAAATACGGAAATCTTTCGCCGCCGGTTTCAGCGCCGCAAACCTTCTCACCGTTTTATCTGAATAGGTATATCCCTGCGGATTGGAATATTTCGGCACACACCAGATTCCCTTCACCGCATCGTCATTTGCCACAAGTTCTTCTACCATATCCATATCCGGACCGGTGGAAAGCATCGGCACCTGGATCATTTCAATCCCGAAATGTTCCGTAATGGCAAAATGCCTGTCATAGCCGGGCACGGGACAGAGGAATTTTACCTTATCCAGCTTACACCACGGAGTGCTGCCCATCACGCCGTGCGTCATAGAGCGGGAAATCGTATCGTACATAATATTTAAACTGGAGTTTCCGTAAATGATAATGTTATCCGGATGACACTCGATCATATCGCCCAGCAGGACTTTCGCTTCATGGATGCCGTCTACTACACCGTAATTCCTGCAGTCCGTCCCGTCTTCACAGGCAAGATCCACGCCGCTGTGCAGTACGTCCATCATTCCCATCGAAAGATTTAACTGCTCCGCAGACGGCTTACCTCTGGACATATCCAGCTGAAGTCCGCGCATCTGATACTTTCTATACTCCTTCTCCAACTGCTTTTTTTCTGCAAGCAGTTCTTCCTTTGTCATTTCCAAAAAAGATTTCATGTCTTTTCCTCCTGTTCTCGTTCCTTTGTGTTCCTGATATGATTTAAATAAGCCGAAACCTTTCGTTCATAACCGTTTTCGGTCGGCTCATAAAACCGCATGTCTAAAAGCCCGTCGGGCAGATACTGCTGTTTCACGTAATGCAACGGGTAATCGTGCGCATATTTGTAGCCGATCCCCCTTCCAAGCTTACCTGCAGACCGGTAACTGGAATCCTGAAGGTGTACGGGCACTGCCGCCGCCGCTGTCTGCGGCATCGAATCGAGCGCCTGATTGACCGCCAGATAAGACGCGTTGCTCTTTGGAGCCGTCGCCACATAAACGGCCGCCTCCGAAAGAACAATCCGTGCTTCCGGCATTCCAAGCCGCTCTGCTGCCAGCGCTGCAGAAACCGCCACCGTCAGCGCATTGGGATCCGCCATGCCTACATCTTCCGACGCGCAGATCATGATCCTTCTGGCAATAAATTTAATATCTTCTCCCGCATAAAGCATCCTTGCCAGATAATACACCGCCGCATCCGGATCGGAACCGCGCATGCTTTTGATAAAAGCAGATATCGTATCGTAATGGTTGTCTCCGCTTTTATCATACCTCACCGCCCGTTTTTGAATGCATTCTTCCGCCGTCGGAAGCGTAATATAGATGTTTCCGTCGCCGCTGCGTTCTGTCGTCAAAATACCAAGCTCCAGTGCATTTAACGCCGCCCTTGCGTCTCCGTTGCAGACTTCTGCCAAAAACTCCAGCGCATCCTCTTTTAAGACAGCCCCAAACGATCCCATGCCTTTTGTTTCGTCCGACACCGCACGCTGAAGCAGGATCTTGATATCTTCCCGGGAAAGCGGCTTTAATTCAAAAACAATGGAACGTGAGATCAGCGCGGGATTGACTTCAAAATAAGGGTTTTCCGTTGTAGCGCCTACCAAAACCACCGTCCCGTCTTCTACAAACGGAAGAAGATAATCCTGCTGTCCCTTATTAAACCGATGAATCTCATCGATAAAGAGAATCGTCTTCCTGCCGTACATTCCCCGCGTATCCTTCGCTTTGCCGACTACCGCTTCCATATCTTTTTTTCCGGCGGCAGTTGCGTTGATCTGGGTAAAATCGGCGCTTGTCGTAGCCGCAATCACCTTTGCCAATGTCGTCTTTCCCGTCCCAGGCGGACCGTAAAATAAAACCGATGAAAGTTTATCTGCTTTGATCGCACGGTACAAAAGCTTGTCTTTCCCGATGATATGCTGCTGTCCTACCACTTCCTCTAACGAATCCGGGCGCAGCCGGGACGCCAGAGGAGATTCTTTTTCTTTATTCTGTTCGCTCATATATTCAAATAAATCCATCTGTCTGCATCTCCTGCATTTTAAGATACATGAGTTTCCGCCATTTTACAAGAATAAAATCACGTTACGGACACTTTTTTTGCCCGCAGCCTCTGCCGCAGACGCCGCAGTATCTTGATTGCAGCGTAAGGAAACCCTTGAACTGTAACCAGTATAACATACCATACGTCCGCATTCCTGAATATCTTTTTAACTTTTTATGAATTTACCCCACAGTTTCTTACATTTTTTTCTCCCGCCCTGCACAATAGAACCGCATCGTCCCGGGTAACGGCAGTGCGCCGTACATATATGCCAAACACCTGCACGAAGCTTATGCATCCGGCAGGTGTCTGTAGTCATGATACGGCGCAGATATCATCCGTGCCGTTTTGCTATGTAGTCTTTTAATTCATGGATCAATTCGTCCGGATTCTCTGCATTTTCCACTAGCAATTCAAAAAGCAGTTCTTTCGAAACAAACTGATGAAACGGATATATTGCCGTTTTCACATAGGTTAACGCATATTCATCCGGCGATATGGCCGGCGCAAAGCTTCTGGATAACACCGTACCGCTTTGCACGATTTTCGCTACTTTTACTAATTTTTTCTTTAAGAGTTTTCTCAGTACCGACTGAACGGTATTCAAACTGATTTCCGGCTTAATTCCGGGAATCTCCGATGCGATCAACGAATCTTCAGATTCCCACAGCACGTTCATAATATCCAGTTCCCGTTTGCTCATGATAAATGATTCTTTGTTCCCCATGTTCTCCTCCCATACCAAATTTGCTGCGATCTCATAAGTATCGCCGCGCCGTCACGCGTATCTTTTAGTGAATGTTTAATTTGATAATCAATAGTATGATATAAAAATTTTCTCATATTGTCAATGCTTTATAGTTTCAGCCACACAATATTGTTATACTTCCGCTTTATTCATGTCACGAATAAAAATATTCATAACGCGTATAACAGTGAGTTTTGCAATTTATTTGATCATGAGTTTCGTCACTATTCGACAAAATCATCACATTCTGCATGGGAACATTTGGAATGAAAAAAACTGCGGTGCCGGGCATTCCGATATCCGGCAAGTTGATTTTTCTTTCTTATTATGCTATACTGAACTTCAGTAAATCCAACACACACGCAGGATCGTTTACCCAGTACACCGGCAGACGGTCTATTATTTTACAAAAAATAATACCCGCAAAAGAAAGGAATATTCCATGAAAAGAACCACTTGCAAACGACAGCCGCTCTTCATACTGCTGGCAGCTCTTTTTCTCTGTCTCTGCGGCTGCGGAAACCCCGGCGAAACCAAGCAGCAGACCAAAGCGTTTCCCGCAGATACAGAACAGGCAGCCACACAGGCCGAACCGAAAGATACCGAACCTGAAACCGACGATTTCGGAAATGACCTGCCGGAAGAAACGCTCTCGCCGGAAACGGAACAAACAAACGATTCCGAAACGGAGGGTTTTGTATTAGAAACCGCAGAACATCCACAGGATATTCCCGTCACCGAAATTGTCACTACCGATTCGGTCAACCTGCGCATCGGTCCTGACACAAAAGCCGACGTATTTCAGACCGTAAGGCCAAGAACCGTATTACAGAAGGTTTCTGAATCCGACGGCTGGACAAAAATTCTGATCGAAAACGCTTATTATTACGTAAAAAGCGAATATGTCAAAGACAAGCCGGCTCCCGGTGAACGTACGGGCTTCCTTATTGCCATCGACGCCGGACATCAATCGAAGGGAAATAGCGAAACGGAACCGGTAGGTCCCGGCGCTTCGGAACAGAAAGCAAAGGTCGCCTCCGGCACAAGAGGCGTCTCTTCCGGTCTTGCAGAATATGAGCTGACGCTTATGGTTTCCATGAAAGTAAGAGATGAACTGCAGGCAAGAGGCTATGAGGTCTTAATGATCCGCGAAAGCAGCGACGTGAATATCAGCAATGCCGAACGCGCCCAGATTGCCAATCAGGCAGGCGCAGACGCTTTTATCCGCATACACGCCAACGGCTCCG
>OFGX01002227.1_pt1 | contig 10470 bp, 9 predicted proteins | sample 1521831 | NCBI WGS metagenome assembly OFGX01 (sample SAMEA3504080, study PRJEB24116) | mouse gut metagenome | biome: mouse gut; feature: mouse-associated habitat; material: faeces | place: Denmark | collected 2011
AAATAAAATGGAGCAGAAAAAAGTGGAGAACGGCGAAGAAAAACTCGCATTCACTCCGCAGTTCAAAATCATCAAACAGGATGGCGACATCGTCACATTTGAGCTCAACGAACATGTTAGGGATGCAGGTGTGTTCCGTTACGGATACCGCATATATCCAAGCAGTCCCCTATTGCCCCACCGCATGGATTTTGCTCTCACACGCTGGATTTAAGAATCCCATATAAACAAAAACAGTCCGCATTTTTTAAATGCGGACTGTTTTTGTTTTATAATCTACTTTATTGGGGTACGGAATAGACGAGTTAGAAGCGGTGGCAGGAATGTTCCCACTATAGATATGCTCAGCGCGCATATGATGCACGTACGCACAGTGCCGAGACCAGCCACAGTCAGAATGGCGAATCCTACGAGTGCGGTGATAACAAGCGCCACCACATAAGCTATGATTTGTTTACCCATAATTGTTGAGGAGAAAGTGCATCCGCGCCCCGTAAGAGGCGCGGAGCAGGTTTGAATTTCAGTTTTTTGAATAGAGGGAGGTGCAGTCGCAGATACGATTATTTTTCTTCATCCGGGGCAATGAGTTTATAGCCTTTACCATGGATGTTAATGATTTCTATCGAAGGATCATCTTTGAGATGTTTGCGCAACTTCGTAATGTACACATCCATAGAGCGCGCATTAAAGTAGTTGTCGTCAATCCAGATAGTCTTTAAAGCGAAATTGCGTTCAAGTATTTCATTGACATGAGCACACAACAGACTCAGCAGTTCGCTTTCCTTAGTAGTGAGTTTAGTCACCTTGTCACCAATCATCAGCACCTGCTTCTGAGTGTCGAATGTGAACTTGCCGATCTTGTACAAAGTTACTTCTTTGCCTTTCTTTCCTTTCACGCGGCGTAATATGGCCTCAATGCGGAACACCAGTTCTTCCATGGAGAAAGGTTTGGTGATATAATCGTCAGCTCCTATTTTAAAACCTTCAAGAATATCGTCTTTAAGCGATTTAGCCGTCAGGAAAATAATGGGCACTTCGGAGTTGACGGTGCGGATTTCCTGAGCCACAGCAAAGCCGTCTTTTTTAGGCATCATGACGTCGAGCACACAAATGTCGTACTTCCCTTTTTGGAATGCCTTATAGCCACTCTCACCATCGGCATAGAGGTCGGCATTGAAGCCTTTGGCCTGAAGGTACTCGCGGAGAAGCATGCCGAGGTTTTCGTCGTCTTCGCAGAGCAGAATACGCATACGTTCTTCCATAATTCTGTCGTTTAGTTGGTTAGGGGTAATATGATTTTAAATTTCGTTCCTGTTCCAAGTTCGCTTTCGGCTGTGATTTCACCGCCGAGGTCGCACACCATCTTCTTGACGTAAGCAAGTCCAAGGCCGAAGCCTTTGACATCATGTCGGTTGCCGGTGCTGACTCGGTAGAACTTGTCGAATATCTTTTTCAGATCATCGCGCCGGATTCCGATGCCATTGTCGGCAACTATTATCTGTAGCCGCTCTCCGTTTAGGTCGCGGGTAGATACAGTAAGTTCAAGAGGTACATCCTCACGGCGATACTTGACGGCGTTGTCAAGCAAATTGAAGATTACGTTGGTGAAATGCATCTCGTCCACGCTTACTATGGCATCTTCTGCATCAAGGCGGGCATTGATGCGTCCACCATATTTCTCAACTTTCAGTTTGAAAGTGTTCACTATATTATTTATGGCTGTATTGGCGTCTATTTCTTTAAGTTTAAGACTCACCTTCTGCCGATCGAACATCGACATAAGCAACACCTTCTCAACTTGAAAGCGAAGGCGTTTTGTTTCATCGTTGATGACATTGCTTATCTGTTGCATCATTGCAGGCGATTTGCGAACAGCTTCATCGCTTAGCATCTGTGCCGCCAATGATATTGAAGAAATAGGCGTCTTAAACTCATGAGTCATGTTGTTTATAAAGTCGTTTTTCATCTCCGTGAGTTTTTTCTGCCGGAAAGCGACTATAATCGTGAACACGAATATTATGAGTAGAATGAACGTAAAGGCAAATGCCGGAACCATGAACGATATTGACGAAAAAATATAGTCTTTTTTCGTTGGGAAATACACTTTCAGATAGTTGAGGCGCCCGGTGTTGTCGTTTGGAAAGAGCGCCTGTATGAACATGTTGTCACGGTCGGTATGCGACGCTTGAAAGTCGGAGGATTTGTAAAGCACAGTTCCGGCATAATTTGCTATGGCAAACTCAAACGGCATGCGCAGCCCCAATGTATCAAGCTCTTGACGCAGATAACGCGCAACCACTGCAGAATCGGCACGCTCACGTATAGGACGATTGCTTGCCGACGATACTATGTTGAGTATCACATCGTCGATCATGCCTTTTTGGTAAAGATAGCGATTGTGATAGCTGTTCTGCAAGTTGCGATAATGGTCTATCACGTCGTTACCTATCTGCAGTTTTGAAATTTCCTGCACATCGCCTTTTATGGTCAAATCTGCCACAAGACCCGTCGAAGTGGTGAACGAATACTTTACTCCACTGAGATTAGGAACATTGTCACCAAGATATTGGGCTATTATAGAGGAACTATGCACGCTGTTGACATCCTCTTCAAGAAAATATCGCGCTTCATCTTGTTCAAGGCGCTGGGCCACACTTACAAGGCTTTGACGCACTCCCTGCTTGAACTGCTCATACCGTATCTGAACTATATTCTTCATATAGAAAATCTGTATGCACAATAAGCCAATGAAGGTTATTGCCATCAGTATTGCCAGTATCCAGATAGTATGTTTTTTCATTTAAGAATTAACCTTTGTTTTGTTAACAATTAAAATCTCTTATTGTTGAGACGAGTTAAGGCTAAAAATTATGCCGAATATCTCAATTTTAACATTTCGCCTCAAAATTAACTTAAAATGGTTGATTTGACAAATAAGTTCGTCTAAAAAAATCAACGGTTTACGTTTTTTTGACATAAACCGTTGTTCTTTGTTATTTATTGTACAACTATCGATTCTGCCTACGCACTTTTATAAATCGCGTAGGAGTAATCACATAATCTACTGATACATCATGCGGCTCATCTTCTATGCAATCGTCTTCATCAAGCAGCTGGAAATCGTAAGCGACACCTATCGTAACAGCTTTTACATTGGCAAGCAGCCGGTCATAATAACCTTTTCCACGCCCCACGCGCCGTCCGTAAGAATCATATGCCACAGCCGGGACTATGACTATATCCATATCTGACACATCTGCCATATCCTCTCCATCCGGTTCTTCTATATGGAAGGCACCAAGATGCATTCGAGTCCTGTCATAGGGCAATATGTCAAGATCCACACCATTGACACGCGGAAGGTATATGCGTTTGTATCCGTGCCATTTGTCAAGAAATTCACGAGTGGAAAGCTCATCCGGCAAAGAGTTATAGGCCAATACCCTCTCAGCCATCATAAACGCGGCCATGCGTTCAAGCATGGAGAAAACCTTTATGGAAGCATTTCTGCGTTCACTATCGTCGAGGAATGATTTGCGTGCACGCACACGCATACGGATTTCGTTCTTTTTCATAGTCTGCCGTTTGGCTGACGGGTTAGTGTCACTATTCCGATGCCGCAAAGCTTGCGGCTCCGGATTTTATCTGCTTGATGGCCTCAAGCACGGTAGTGTCCGCAGTGTTGTCTATTTCGTAATAGGCTTTTAATCCGAGAACGTCACGTGCGATAAGGGCTTTCAGTTGTCTAACAATCAGGCGACGTGAATTGTTGAGATAGTAGTACCGCAAACGCACTCCGTTCTGCTTCACATACGATGCGAATGCCGAAAGCAGCACTCCGTCCGAAGGAAGCATCGAAAGCAATTCTTCAGTGTCGCCGGCTTTGGAGAGCTCATCACGGTTGAGATCCACATATTCAAAAGCGAAACGGTTCAGAAGACTGGCATTGGCAAGCTCAAGGTAAAATTTATTTATACCGGAAGTATCGGACGGAACAAACACATCAGGCATTATTCCTCCGCCACCGAAGACAGTGCGGCCGCCTGCTGTCTTAAATATTTCAGAGGTATTGATATGCGCGCTGTCGGCAGTGAAGTTTTCGCCATGGTTGTAGCGTTCGAGTATCTCGGCCTCATAACCTTCGTTGTCTCCACGCACAAAATCTTTCTGTATGCAACGGCCGGAAGGGGTGTAGTATCGTTGGACCGTAAGCCTTATCTCGCTGCTATCGGGCAGTTCAAACGGACGCTGCACCAAACCTTTGCCAAAAGAACGGCGTCCCACAATAAGTCCTCTGTCATTATCTTGTATTGCTCCGGAGAAAATCTCACTGCTGCTCGCAGAAAACTCATCAATAAGGACTACAAGCGGCACGTCATCGAAATTGCCAGTGCCGTCGCTGAGCACTACAGAGTTCTCTTTTTCGTTACGTCCTTTTGTAGCGACTATAACACTATTCGGTGGAAGAAATTCGTTCACCATCATTATGGCCGGATCCATGTATCCGCCTACATTTCCACGAAGGTCTATGATATAAGCTTCAGCACCGCTGCGGTCAAGAGCATATATTTCCTGTAGAAATTCAGCGTATGTGTTGCGCCCGAATGTGTTTACCTTCAAATATCCAATATTGTCGTCCACCATATATGCGGCATCAATGCTTTCAATAGGCACTGCATTGCGCACAATCTTGAATTTAAGAACATCGTCGACGCCATGGCGTACTACGCTCACTTCTATTTCCGAGCCTTGAGGACCGCGCAATATATTGCGCACATCATCGGCATTGATACCGGGCCCCGTCAGAATGGAATCGCCTGCGGCAATTATGCGGTCGCCGGGCATAAGCCCGGCGCGCTCCGACGGGCCTCCGGCTATGACTTCCACCACACATACCGAATCGTTTAGTTGCTGGAACTGAATTCCTATACCGCTGAACGAACCATCGAGACGTTGATTCGCCGTGGCACGGTCGGCAGCGGATATATATACCGAATGGGGGTCGAGATTCGACATCAGAATCGGTATGGCACCTTCCACAACACTATCTATGTCTATTTCGTCGACATATTCGTCATTGATTATTTCAAGCACTTTTGCCAACTTGCGTTGCGTTTCGGTAGTCTTGTCGCCGTCGGCCAAACAATAACCAAGCCACACGCCTGCAGCAAGTATAATTGCACCAGCCAGCGGCAAGAAACGCCCGTCAGTTTTATTACTTGCCATTCTGTTGTAGGATTTCAGGTATATGTACGCATTCCACTCCGGAATGCCGCAGCAAGTCAATGCCGTCGCATATGCGGTATAGTTCGTTGAAAACCACTCGGCGGATTCCTGCCTGTATTATAAGTTTGGCACATTCCATACAAGGTGATGCCGTCACATATAAAGTGGCCCCGTCGCTGCTGTTATTGCTGCGTGCCACTTTGGTAATGGCATTTGCCTCGGCATGCAACACATATGGCTTAGTCAAACCGTCATTGTCTTCGCATACATTCTCAAAGCCTGTAGGTGTGCCGTTGTAGCCATCCGATATTATCATGCGGTCTTTTACAATGATGGCTCCCACTTTGCGTCGCACACAATAGGAGTTTTCCGCCCATATCGCAGCCATGCGCAGATAGCGGCAGTCAAGCAGGTGCTGTTTTTCATTTTGCTGGCCCATGCGTAGAATATTGTTTTGCAAAGTTAAGAATTATTCGCAGAAAGACAAAACGTTCAGAATAACAGAGCAAGCCTATACACACCCCATGCCACAAGCCATGCTACCAATGTGTTGTACACGATACTGAACAATGCCCATTTCCACGAACCAGTTTCGCGGGCGATGGCTGTCACGGTTGCGATGCATGGGCAATAGAGCAGTATGAACACCATAAAACTAAGAGCCTCAGCCGCTCCGAAATCCGGTTGACCGGTAGACGGATTCACACTTTGCAGACGCTCTCCGAGTTTTGCCTGTGAAACTGCCTCGTCATCTGTATATAGCACACCAAGCGTCGACACTACTATTTCTTTAGCCGGAACGCCGGCCAATGCGGCTACGGTACTACGCCATCCAAAACCAAGCGGTTCCATCACAGGATTAACAGCTTTACCTATACTTTCAAGATAGCTGTCCTGATGTATGTCCGAATCATCGTGTATAGGAAAATAATTAAGAGCCCACACCACAATGCTGGCCACCAAAATGATACCACCCATTTTTTTCAGATATTCCTTTCCTTTTCCCCATGTATGACGCAGACTGGAACGCAGGGTGGGAATACGGTAAGGCGGCAACTCCATTACAAAAGGCGTCTCCTCCTTACGGAAAAGCGACCGCCGGAGCATACGGGCCGTCAACACCGCTACCAAAATTCCGGTCATATACACGCCCATAAATACCAATGCCGCATGTGCCGGAAAAAAAGTCCCTATCAACAGCACATAAATAGGCACACGTGCAGAGCATGACATAAACGGGTTTATTAAAATAGTAATCAGACGGCTTGAGCGGCTCTCTATTGCCCGGGATGCCATAATAGCAGGCACGTTGCAACCGAATCCCATGATAAGCGGGATGAAAGATTTGCCATGTAGACCTATGCGATGCATAACTTTATCCATAATGAAAGCAGCCCTCGCCATATAGCCGGAATCTTCCATGAAAGATATACAAAAATACAGGATAAGTATATTAGGAAGGAATACTATCACTCCCCCTACTCCGCCTATGATTCCGTCGGCAAGCAAATCCTGCAGCGGTCCTTCCGGCAAAATGTCGTTTACGATATTGCTTAATATGTCAACCGTGTTTTCTATCCATTCCATCGGGAACTCTCCAAGTAAGAATGTGGCCCAAAAGATAAAGAACATTATGGCGAAGAATATCGGAAATCCGAGCAATTTGTTGGTTACAATACTATCTACCAAACGTGTAGCCTCTCTGTTATCAACGGGTGTTCTCTGCATGGTTTCAGCTAAAGCACCCGCAATGAATCCGTATTTTGACGATGCCACCTGAGACGGGACATCCTCATCATGCAAAGCGGTAAGTTCTTCGCGAAGATTATCGCGAAGATTCAATATCTCGTCACGCGAATCGCTGCCTGCAATCTGTCGTTCCGCCTCCTTGTCGCCCTCGAGCAGTTTTATGGCCACATAGCGCGGCGAGAAACGTCGTTCTATGCCAGGGGCTTGCTTAAGTTCATCTATCAAACGGCGCACAGAGGTTTCCATATCTGCACCAAGACTCACATGCACATGGCGCACATTCGGTTGCACATCATTGTACACTTCTATTATGGTTTCGAGCAGACGCTCCATACCTTCACCCGTCCGGCCCACCACAGGCACCATGGGCACCCCTATCATCCCGCCAAGTGCATTGTAGTCGAGTTCTCCACCTCCGCTTATCAACTCATCGTACATGTTCAGAGCAATTACCATACTGCGGTCCATATCGATAAGTTCTGTGGTAAGATACAGATTTCGCTCAAGGTTGCTGCTGTCTACAACATTCACTATCACATCGGGAGTGCTGTCGTGCAGGTATTTACGCACATACAGTTCCTCCGGCGAATATGTCGAGAGAGAATATGTTCCGGGCAGGTCCACAATATTGAACGTATAACCGGCATGGCGGAAAACGCGTTTTTTAGCGTCTACTGTCACTCCGGAATAGTTTCCCACATGCTCCGTCGCTCCTGACAATTTGTTGAACAATGTGGTTTTCCCGCAATTGGGGTTGCCGATTAATGCGACATTGATACTGCGGTGCTCATCATGCACTATAAGTTCGGTCTCATCGTGCGCTTCAAGAGTGCCGGCACTTTCGAGGCGTTCGATTTGTTCCGGGTCGTCTACTTTCACAACTTCAATCATATGGGCTTCGGCTGTCCGCAGGCTCACCTCATAATTCATCACTCCGTATTTAATGGGGTCGCGCAGCGGTGCATGAAGCAGCACGCGCACAGGACGTCCCTTTACAAAGCCCATCTCCATTACGCGTTTGCGGAATGCTCCGTGACCGAGTATTTTTACGACCACGGCAATATCTCCCGTATTTAATTCGGATAATCTCATCAGTATTGAAGATAAATAAATGGCACAAGGTCCGTCTGGCGTGTCTGTATTACCATGAACAGAACCATAGTGAGCAATATGGCTTGCAGAAGAATGGGCATGGCGGTATATGTACGTGTAGCTCCAGTTGTCCAGTCACGAGGCATGAAGTGCATTACGTATCCTGTAAAGACAGCGGCAACTATGAGCATATACGCTTCAACAAATTGCGGCGCGATACCCGGGCGGAAGTCATTCAATATCTGAAAAGCCATGTCTCCAAGCGCATCCGGTCCGGATGCACGGAAAAAAGTAAAACCGACAACCACCAAAGCCAAAGTAATAGAGACATTTATGCTCTTTAGCATAAATGTGCCTTGCAGCATTGCCGGAGCATGCCAAATGCGGCTTACTGCCTTATGCAGCACAAGAAGCAAGCCATGATAGGCACCCCAAAGCAGGTACATCCAGGATGCTCCATGCCAGATGCCGCCTATCAGCATCGTGGCCATCAGGTTGACACGTTGGCGATTTTTTCCATGTCGGTTACCTCCAAGCGGTATGTATATATAGTCACGCAACCACGAACTCAGCGATATATGCCAGCGGCGCCAGAACTCCGTGGCCGACTTGGAGGTGTAGGGGTAGTTGAAGTTGCGAGGGTACTCGAATCCCATCATCTTGCCGAGGCCGATGGCCATGTCCGAGTAGCCGGAGAAGTCGAAGTAGATCTGGAAGGTGTAGGCCGCCACGCCCGAGAAGCAGCCGACAAAGCCGATGGCGGCGGCATCCTGGGTGAGCAGCGAGTCGGCAAGCACGCCGGCCGTGTTGGCCAAGAGCACCTTCTTGCCGAGGCCCACGCAGAACAGGCGCAGCCCCTGGGCGAAACCGGCCAAGGTGGCGCGGCGATGATCGATCTCAAATTCAATATCGGAGTAGCGCACGATGGGGCCGGCCACCAGCTGGGGAAACATGGCGATGTACATGCCCAAGTACAGGGGGTTCTTCTGCACCCTCACTTCGCCGCGGTACACGTCCACGATATAAGTGAGAGCCTGCAGGGTGAAAAACGAGATGCCAATGGGCAGGGCCAACTGCAAGTCGGCCAGGAACTCCTCGCCCAGGGCAGCATTGATGTTCTGGGCGAGAAACCCCTGGTACTTCCAGAAGCCGAGGATGGCCAGATTCGCCACCACGGCCACTATCAGGAAGAACCTACGCCAGAGATGGCTCCGCAGGCCGGCCCGGGAAATACAGAGGGCCAAAACCCAGTTCATGAGGATGGAACCCACCATGAGCCACACGTACACCGGTTCGCCCCATGCGTAAAACACGAGGGAGAACGCCAACAACACCACGTTGCGGGCCGGTCGCCAGGGCACAACGAAATATGCCGCCAAAAACAGCGGGAAAAACGCAAAGAGGAAGATCGTGCTCGAGAAGACCAAGCGGCCGTTACCTAGTTATGCTCGTAGCGAATCTGCACTTGGTAGATGATCTTGTTCACCGTGTTCATCTCCTCGCGCTCCACCGCCGTAGGCGCAATGGTCACGCCGAACTCCGTCTCGATGGCCACGAGCAACTCGATGGCGGCCATGGAATCCAGCAAGCCCTCCTCGAACAGATCCACGTCCCGCTCCTCGCGGATAACGTCATCGTCGCAGATCTCCTCGATCAGCTCGAGCATACGCTCCTCAACGGAATTCTCAGCCATGGGTCAAACCTCCTATAACGGTGTGCATCTGTCCGGAAAAGATGGCCATGCCCAGCATGACCACATTAATGGTAACAAACCATTGAACGACCTTGTACCAGTTCTCCTTCTTGTGTCGCTTGTGGAAGGCGGACTTCTTCTGATAGACATCGGTGGCGCCCATGAGTACGCCGTAGTAGGCGCCATAGACCAGGTAATCCACTGTCAATCCATGCCACGCGCCCATGAGCAGAAAATTTGCCATATAGCCAGCGCAAGCTGTATGCAGGCGATCCTTGAACAGCTTCCGCCGCGTGGCCGACTTCACTGCTCGCATGAACACGAAGTCCCGCAACCAGGTGGACAGCGTCATGTGCCACCGGTCCCAAAAGTCGCGCACGTCGGTGGCCAGGAAGGGCGCACGAAAATTGCGCGGCGTCTTAATGCCGAAGCAGTAGCTCGCCCCCATGGCCATGAGCGAGTAGCCGGCGAAATCGAAGAACAGGTAGAAGCCGTACATGTAGGCATCTTTCACCTGGGCGCCGAGTTCGGCCCACCAGGGGCCATCGCCCAGAGGCGCCGGCGTGAAGTAGTGGTGGAACACGGTGCCGAGCACTTTCTGATACACCGCGCCCACGAGCAGCAGCATGATGCCGCGCGCCAGCAGATCGGCGTACTCCGAGGCAGTGTAGGCGCGATTCGCGTCCTCGGTAAATCGCCGGCTGCGATCG
>OFGX01002232.1_pt1 | contig 10452 bp, 8 predicted proteins | sample 1521831 | NCBI WGS metagenome assembly OFGX01 (sample SAMEA3504080, study PRJEB24116) | mouse gut metagenome | biome: mouse gut; feature: mouse-associated habitat; material: faeces | place: Denmark | collected 2011
GAAGCCAAAGGCTGAACTGTTACAGATATCTTGCGGACGGGGCGTTGTAAGGATGGTTATTTGCCAGGAATTGTGCTATACTGGAAGGCAGAATATGTTACAAAGGAGCGAATATACATGAAAAATATTGAAGAATATGTGGTAAGTATTCCGGATTTTCCGGAGGAAGGGATTATTTTTCGGGATGTGACCAGCGTTCTGCAGGATGCAGACGGACTCCATCTTGCCATTGATGAGATTCAAAAGCGTTTGGAGGGTGTTGATTTCGATGTGATTGCCGGTACGGAGTCCAGAGGATTTATCTTTGGAATGCCGGTGGCATATAATCTGCATAAACCGTTTGTATTGGTGCGAAAGAAAGGGAAGCTCCCAAGGGAGACCGTATCTATGGAATATGAATTAGAATATGGGAGCGCTGTGATTGAGATGCATAAAGATGCAGTGAAGCCAGGTCAGAAGGTGGTGCTGATTGACGATTTGATTGCGACGGGAGGAACCATTGAAGCGGCGGTGAAGCTGGTGGAACAGCTTGGCGGCGAAGTAGTAAAGATTGTATTCCTTATGGAACTTGCAGGACTCAAAGGAAGAGAGAAGCTGGCTAAATACGCAGTGGACAGCGTTATTCAATATGAAGGAAATTAAGATTTTGCAACAACCTTTTGTCATAGAGGAGAATTTGTACTATGAAATATGATTTTACTTCGGTTTTGGAGCGCCATGGCAAGGATGCCATGGCGGTAGATAGTTTGGGGAATGAAGACTGGGCTCCGAAAGCGCCGGAAGATGGGTTTGATGCCATTCCCATGTGGGTAGCTGACATGAATTTCCCTACTGTGCCTACCGTCCAACAGGAAATTATGGAGCGGGCGGGGCATCCGGCATTCGGATATTTTACCCCCTCGGAGGAATATTACCAGTCCATCATACAATGGCAGACAGCCAGAAATAAGGTGGAGGGTCTGTCAAAAGAGTGTATTGGGTATGAAAATGGGGTGTTGGGCTGCGTGGTTTCTGCTTTGGCTGCTTTTACATCCCCAGGGGACAAGGTTTTGCTCCACAGCCCTACATATACAGGGTTTACCAATAGCATTGGGAATATAGGGCTTGGAATTGTCCACAGCCCCTTAAAACAGGATGAAAACCATGTCTGGCGGATGGATTATGGGGATATGGACAGGAAACTGAAAGAACACAACATCCACGCGGCGGTATTTTGCAGCCCCCATAATCCTTGCGGGCGTGTCTGGGAGAGGTGGGAGCTTGAAAAGGCTATGGAGGTTTACCGGGCGAATAGATGTGTGGTAATATCGGATGAAATTTGGTCGGACATCCTGTTAAACGGCCATAAGCATATCCCTACCCAGTCCGTCAGTGAAGATGCAAGGAACCGTACAGTGGCTGTTTATGCCCCCAGCAAGACATTCAATTTGGCGGGGCTGGTAGGCAGCTACCATATTATTTATGATAAATACCTTAGGGACAGGGTACGAGCCAATGGTAGCAAATCCCATTACAACAATATGAATGTGCTGTCCATGCATGCCCTGATTGGGGCTTACCAGCCAGAAGGGCATAGGTGGGTGGATGAGCTTTGCCAGGTATTGAGCGGAAATATTAATTTTGCATGCAGTTTCATTGAGGAACATTTTGAAGGTGTGCAGGTAAGCAAGCCGGAAGGGACATATATGCTGTTTTTGGACTGTTCCCAGTGGTGCAGGGACCATGGGAAAACAGTCGGCGACGTGCTGGAAGCTGGATGGAAGGTTGGTGTGGCGTGGCAGGATGGCAGGATGTTCCATGGACCCTGCGCCATCCGCATGAACCTTGCGCTGCCCTTGGCAAGAGTACAGGAGGCTTTCCGGCGGTTGGAAAAATATGTATTTTAACATGCTGGATTTTGTGCAGGCTTTTTTCTTGACTTTCCAACAGTTCTATGGTAGTCTTTGATATAAATCAGAAGATGGAAACACAGTGAAAAAGAGAGTACGCATACCAGAATGGCAAAGAGAATCCCGGCGGGTGGGAAGGGACGCAGGAGGGTATGCGGAAGATGGCTTTGGAGTGGCATTGGTGAACTGTCTTAAATGGGCAGCTAGGCAATGACAGGACCGCCTGTTACAGCGGGAAGTATAGAGGGGCGCTAAGGTTATCTGAAAACGTTAGTTACGCCATATGGAAGGGAGTTTCAAGCGCGTTCTGGGCAGTTCCCAAAATACTTGCAAAGGCCTGTGCTGTGAAGGGCAGGCAAAGAGAAGTGGTACCGCGGGACAGTCCGCCTTCTATCTTATGGTAGGAGGCGGATTTTTTGCTTTATAGGATTAGGGTATCAAAAGCACCTTAATCTATATGGGAAATTACACCCTATAAAGAAAAATGCCCCGCAGGTACCATGATAATTGGAACATTTATGAAGGAGGCAAAAATTATGTGTACAAAATGCAGCAAAGGAAAATACTACCTTACAACGGCTATTGCGTATACGTCAGGCAAGCCCCATATTGGGAATACTTATGAAATTGTATTGGCGGACAGCATTGCAAGGTTTAAGCGTCAGGAAGGGTATGACGTTTATTTCCAGACCGGGACGGACGAGCATGGGCAGAAAATCCAGATGAAAGCCGAAGAAGCCGGCGTTACGCCAAAGGAATATGTGGACAACGTTGCAGGGAAGGTAAAGGATATCTGGGATTTGATGAATTCTTCCTATGACAGCTTTGTACGGACAACAGATGCAGACCATGAGGAGCAGGTAGCAAAGATTTTTAAACGGCTGTATGAGCAGGGGGATATTTATAAAGGGGCTTATGAGGGGCTGTACTGCACCCCGTGTGAATCCTTCTGGACAGAATCCCAGTTGGAAGACGGAAAATGCCCGGACTGCGGCGGGGAAGTGCAGCCAGCCCAGGAGGAGGCATATTTCTTTAAAATGAGCAAATATGCGGACCGTCTGATTGCCCATATTAATGAAAATCCGGATTTTATCCAGCCAGTGTCCCGGAAAAATGAGATGATGAACAATTTCCTGCTGCCAGGACTGCAGGATCTGTGTGTTTCCCGGACCTCTTTTAGCTGGGGCATCCCAGTGGATTTTGACCCCAAACACGTAATTTACGTGTGGCTGGATGCATTGAGCAACTATATTACCAAAATTGGCTATGAAACGGCTGGGGATTCCAGTGAGCTGTTTAAAAAGTACTGGCCTGCAGAACTGCATTTGATTGGGAAAGACATTATCCGTTTCCATACCATTTACTGGCCGATTTTCCTGATGGCTTTAGATTTGCCCCTGCCAAAACAGATTTTTGGGCATCCATGGCTGCTGCAGGGGGATGGAAAAATGAGCAAGTCCAAAGGGAATGTGCTTTATGCAGATGATATGGCAAAGGTATTTGGCGTGGACGCTATGCGTTATTTCCTGCTCCACGAAATGCCGTTTGACAATGACGGGGTGATTTCTTGGGAACTGGTGACGGAGCGGCGCAATTCTGATTTGGCAAACACCCTTGGGAACCTTGTAAACCGGACAATTTCCATGAGCAATAAATATTTTGACGGGATAGTTACCAATGAAAATGTAACAGAGCCAGTGGATGAGGACCTGAAACGGGTGGTGACAGGCGTCGTGGACATAGTTACCGCAAAAATGGATGAGCTGCGGGTAGCCGATGCCCTGACGGAAATCATGAATTTATTTAAGCGGTGCAACAAATATATTGATGAAACAACCCCATGGATTCTGGCAAAAGAGGAGGCTTCCAAGCCCCGCCTTGCCACTGTGCTGTATCACTTAGTGGAAAGCATTACGATTGGCGCCAGCCTGTTAAAAAGCTTCATGCCGGAAACCTCTGAAAAAATCCTGTCCCAGCTGAACGCATTTGAGGTTCCTTTTGACGAGCTGGGCAGTTTTGGGCATTATGGCAGCGGCACGAAGGTGACTTCCCAGCCAGAAATCCTGTTTGAACGGATGAAGCTGGAGGATGTGCTGGCAAAAGTGGAAGAACTGTACCCGGAAGCTGAGGAACCAGAGCAAAAGGTGGAAGATGGGATTGACGTTGAGCCGAAAGCAGAAATTGAGTATGATGATTTTATGAAAATGCAGTTTCAGGTTGGGGAAATTATTTCCTGCGAAGCGGTGCCTAAATCTAAAAAGCTGCTTTGTTCCCAAGTACGCATTGGCTCCCAGGTGAAGCAAATTGTGTCAGGTATCCGCAAGCATTATTCCCCAGAGGAAATGGTAGGGAAAAAGGTAATGGTACTGGTGAACCTAAAACCTGCCAAATTAGCTGGGGTTCTGTCAGAAGGGATGCTGCTGTGCGCAGAAAATGCAGAAGGGGAATTGGCGTTGGTTGCGCCAGAGAAAGATATGCCTTCAGGGGCAGAAATCTGCTGATGGGAAGGCTTAAGGGACTGTGAGGGCATGAGGATCCCGCAGTGCAAAGCCAAAGTTTCAGGTTTCAGGGTTTATCTGGATGGAGTGCTAAGTATGGGTTGTGAATGAGGAACATGCAGTTGTGGAAGGCTGCTACGGAGGAACAGGACATGGACTTTACGAATTATGGGAAAGAGGTTCAGGATTTGGCGGAGGAAATGTACAGGCTCCGTCTTGGGAAAGATGGGGCCTATATGGAAAGCTGCCGCAAGCTGGCGGAAATTGGGAAGAAGGAAAATGATTCCCGCCTGTTAGGCTTTGCCTATTATTATCTGGCGGAAAGCTACCTTTGCCTGAACGACCACCACAATTTGGTGCTTTGCTTGGCGGAGAGCATTGTAAACCAACAAAAGACGTCCCAGTGGGATTTATTAATCCGCTCCCATAATGTGATGGGGGTCGATGCATATAACCGGGGGAACACCACCGTAGCGTTGGACCAATATATTACCGCATTGTCTTATGGGGAGAAATATAAATTTCCTTATGAAACAGCGTTGGTAAATTGCAATATCGGGCGGCTGTATATGGGCTTTGGGGAATACAGTTCCGCCATCCGGTATCTGGAAAAAGCAAGGGATTCCTTCTATGATTACCGGGAGGACTTTTTTGGCAGGGGAAATTTGGCAAATGCCTATGCTTCGTTGGGAAGGTGCAGCTTGTTCCAAAACAAACTGGAGGAAGCCGTGGAATATGAAGGGAAAATCCGCGGGCTTGGCAGGGAAGATGAGGATGGGATAGATTTCTTTGTTTCCCAGGGCCTGTTTGCCAGGATTTGCCATCAGAAGGGAGAGCTGCAGGAGCGGGATCAATATATTAGGGGTATGATAAAAAAGCTGGATGAAGTCAAGTCTTTCACCGGCAGCCATGAGGAACTGTTTGATTTCTTGGATTTCCTTTTGGAAATTGGGAAGTATGAGGAGCTGCGGGAAGTATTTCCACGGTTGGAGGTTATGGCAGAGGAATCCGGGATTACCCATTTGAAAATGGAACTGATGCGCCGGCAGGCGGAGTATTACCGGGCGGTGCAGGATCGGGAAAATTACCTTGAGGTCTGCGCAAGGCTATACGAGGAAGGGCAGATTTTAAGGGAAGAAAATGTAGGGGTCCTCCATTGGTCCACGGAACTCCGCCTGAATTTGGAAAAAGCCCGTAAAAAAGAACGGAAGCTGCTGAAAGAAAAGCGGATGTTAAAGGAACGGTCGGAAAAGGATGCCCTTACAGGGCTTGCGAACCGCTATAAGCTAAATGATTTTGCAGAAAAAGTCTTTGAAAAGGCAAAAGATAACCGGGAAATGCTTTCCGTAGAAATCTTTGACGTGGATTATTTTAAGCAGTTCAACGACACTTACGGCCATCAGGCCGGGGATCAATGCCTGGAGCAGATTGGGAAGATTTTGGACAGGTTTATGCAGGAGGATGAAGACGTATTCTGTGCCCGCTATGGCGGGGATGAATTTATAATCATTTACTATGGGAAAACAGACGAGGAGGTCTTGGCGCTGGCCCATAGGCTGCGGCAGGAGATACTGGATTTGAAGCTGAAAAACCAAGGCTCCCAAGTGTCGGAATATGTGACAGTTTCCCAGGGCATCCGAAACAGCATCCCAGCGTTCCAGAGCCGGATGTGGGATTTCCTCTACGGTGCGGACGGGGCGTTATATAATGTAAAAAGGAAACAGAAAAATGGTATCTGCCTGATAAACAGGAATGAGGATAATGCAGAAGGTGTGATTGTATGATATTTGAAAGCCATGCCCATTATGATGACAGGAGGTTTAACCCTGACCGGGAAGAACTGCTGTCCTCCATGCAGGAACATGGGATTGAAACAGTGATAAATGTAGGCTCTGATCTGGATGGGGTGAAAAAGACCCTTGAACTGGCAGGGCAGTATGAGTTTGTATACGGGGCAATCGGCATCCATCCCAGTGAAATTTCCGGTTTGGATGAGGAAGTATATGAGTGGCTGCGTGCACAGTGCAGCCATCCCAAGGTGGTTGCCATTGGGGAAATTGGCCTGGATTATTACTGGGACAAGGAGGATGAGGTAAAGCGCAGCCAGCGTTATTGGTTCTGCCGCCAGATGGAGCTTGCAAGGGAACAGGGGCTTCCTGTAATAATCCATTCCCGGGATGCCGCGGAAGATACGCTGAAATTGGTGCAGGGCATCCATGGGGAGGAGATACCGGGAGTGGTGCACTGCTTTTCATACTCCCCGGAACAGGCGGAGGAATATGTTAAGATGGGGTATTATATCGGGATTGGCGGGGTAATCACTTTTAAAAATGCCAGAAAATTAAAGGAAACGGCCGCTGCCATCCCATTGAGCCATATCCTGCTGGAAACAGACTGCCCTTATCTGTCCCCAGAGCCGGAACGGGGAAAACGGAATTCTTCCCTGAACCTGGTTTATGTAGCGGAGGAAATTGCACGGCTGCGGGGAATTTCTTATGAGGAGGTTGTGGATGCAACGAGGGAAAATGCCAGAAGGCTTTTCCGGAAAGTGAAATAAATTTGGGGAATGAATCTCAGATATTTGGCTTGGAAGGAAGGGAAACATGGCTGATTTAGGGAAACCGCAAAATACGATAGCGGTGCTGCAAAAATACAATTTTAATTTCCAGAAAAAATTTGGGCAGAATTTTTTAGTGGATGCCAGGGTGCTGGACAAAATTATTTCAGCGGCGGAAATTACGGAAACGGATTTTGTGCTGGAAATTGGACCGGGAATTGGGACAATGACCCAATATTTATGCGAAAATGCAAGGGAAGTCATTGCGGTGGAAATTGACAGGAACCTGATTCCTATTTTGGCGGATACATTGAGCGGATACCAGAATGTGGAAGTAATTCATGAGGATATCCTTAAGGTGGACATAAACCGTCTGGCGCAGGAAAGAAATCAGGGAAAGCCCATAAAAGTGGTGGCGAACCTGCCTTATTATATTACAACACCCATTATCATGGGGCTGTTTGAAAGCCATGTCCCTGTGGAAAGCATCACAATTATGGTGCAGAAGGAAGTGGCAGAACGTATGCAGGCCCAGCCCGGAACCAAAGATTATGGGGCATTGTCCTTGGCTGTCCAGTACTATGCCAAACCGGATATTGTGGCGCACGTCCCTCCAAATTGCTTTATTCCCCGGCCAAAGGTGGGGAGCGCAGTGATACGGCTTACGAAACACCGGGAGAACAACGTACAGGCTAAGGATGAAACATTGATGTTTGGCATTATCCGGGCATCCTTTAACCAGCGGCGCAAGACACTGGTAAATGGTTTGTATCATGCACCGGGCCTTCCATTTGGGAAGGAACAAATCTCCAATGCCTTGGAGGAACTGGGCTTGCGCCCGGATGTGCGGGGAGAAGCGCTGACATTGGGGCAGTTTGCAGAGTTAAGCGACCTTTTGGGAAAAGCAGGCAATGTACCCAAAGGGCACTTTGGATAATATCTATATTTGCATGGGTGTTTGGCAAGTAGTATGGGGATTAAATATTCTGCTTTTTCCTGCGGGCTGTGTGGTTTTGAAATTCTATAATATCTTGCTGGAACCGTTTTGGGAGATTTTGGTTCTGCAGCTTGGGATTTATCCGGGCTTCAACTGCAATGCTTTCAAAGAAACCCTGCCAGAGCCGTTGGTATTCCAATTCTTCCTGGGAAAAGCGGTTCAGCATTTCTTGTTGGAGTCCCTCAGTGCTGGTTAGGAAGAATCCTTTTCCTTTTGGATGGAGTGCGGCCTGCTGGTGCGTTGCGTCAAAAATCATGAAGTTTTCCTGCGGCAGCCGGTCGGAAAAATGTTCCCCAAGAAAGGGAAGCACATGGTTTTTTGGATAGATCCTTGCAAAGAGCAGGCCATTTTCTAATTCCTGGAACCGAAGGAACCCAAGCAGGTGGTGTGCTTCGTTCCCAGCACACCGGGAAAGCTGGAATACGCGGCTTATATAAGGTTCCCCCAGGTAATTCAGTACTTTGCTGCCATCCTTAAGGGACAACGCAAGGATAACGGTACGGTAAATAGCATCCGCCTTGTCCATGGCTTTCTTTTTGCCAGGGCCTGTTTCTGAAGCAAGGGCTGCTTGGCACAATTCTGTATAGGTTTCTTCCCCAAGGCATTTCTGCAGGGTGCGGGCTACTTTCTGGCTCTTTCCATAATCTGTCTGTACAGTAATGTACTCGCAAAACAGTACATAATTGTCCGGCGGGCAGGTAGTAAGGGAAATATTAGCATGCCCATATTTACTGGCCCATGCATCATAGATGCCGGTAAAAATCCCGTCTATACTGTCTTCACAGAGAAAAATATACATAAGGGCAAATCCTTTCTTAATATAACTATGGCAGGGCTGCTATACGTACTTTAAGTATGCCTATATTACAACCCGCTGCTCTGCAGGCAGAAGCTGTGCATCTGTCAAATGGAAGTCAGAACGCATGTCTTTGTCGAAAAAGCTAAGCTGCTGATATCCGCCTTCCCGGATGTCCCGTGGGATTTGGGACTTATCCCGCATAAGGTTTTCGCAGATATAGTTTTCTTCCAGTTTGGTGTTGTACATCATTTTTCCGGAACAGGTGATGAAGTAGAGGGCGCGTTTCAGGACTACTCCAATTTTCTTTAAGTCGCCAAAGGTAAGCTTGTTCCGTTTGCGGGATTTGACAATACGTTCTGCAGATTTATAGCCAATGCCCGGTACCCGGAGCAGTGTCTGGTAAGACGCCTTATTGATTTCTACAGGAAAGTATTCCAGATGCCGCAGCGCCCAGTCGCATTTGGGATCCAGGAAAATATTAAAGTCCGGGCGGTCTTCGGACAAAAGCTCCGAAACATGGAAATGGTAATAGCGCAGCAGCCAGTCGGCCTGATACAGCCTGTGTTCCCGGAGAAGGGGAGGCCCTCCCGGCAGGGCCGGCAGGCTTTTGTCTCCCGTCACATTTACAAAGGCAGAATAAAAAACCCTTTTTAAATCGAATTTACGGTATAAACTTTCCGCCACATTGATAATCTGGTAATCGCTCTCCGGTGTGGCACCGATAATCATCTGGGTGGATTGTCCTCCCGCCACAAATTTCGGTGCATTCCTGTATAATACCAGATCATTTCTGTTGTTCCGGATTCCATTCTGCACCTGCCTCATGGGAGTCAGGATACTTTTGCGGTGCTTGTTGGGCGCCAGCGTATGCAGTCCCTCCGCAGTAGGCAGTTCCAGATTCACACTCATTCTGTCTGCCAGAAAGCCTGTCTGCTCTATCATCTCCGGCGCCGCGCCGGGAATGGTCTTCACATGGACATATCCGTTAAAACGGTACTTGTTCCTCAGAAGCCATACTGTACGAAAGATCAGTTCCATGGTAAACGTAGGATTCTGGAGAATCCCGGAACTGAGGAACAATCCCTCTATATAATTCCTGCGGTAAAACTCCATGGTCAGGGTACAGATCTCGTCCGGGGTAAACGTTGCCCTGGGAATATCATTGGAATTACGGTTACGGCAATATTTACAGTCATAGATACATTCATTCGTCAGTAAAATCTTCAAAAGCGAAATACATCTTCCATCACCGGAAAAACTATGGCAGATACCTGCGGCAACACAATTCCCAATCCGCTTACCGTCCCCTTTGCGTTCCACACCGCTGGAAGTACATGCCACATCATACTTTGCCGCATCAGTCAGCACCTGCAGCTTATCCTCCAGGGACATTTCCCCTCCAGTCACTAAATATTCCACTTCCATCCACCCCTGTCATCCCGAAATACACACATGTCCCATGAAGAACATCTGTTCTTTTCCATTATAGAACATACATTCTGTTTTTGCAAGTACTTTTTTCATTTTCTTACCCTGATTCTTCTTACTCTGATTTTCCACTTGGGCAGGAGAGATTGTGATTCGGGAATTTATCTTTCTGTAACAGCAAAGAAAATCATGTTTAACCCCATTTCTGCGCGGCTTTTTGCGCATGTCAAGTTTGTGGATGCCGCGCAGACACAAACTTGGGATTGATAATTTTCAATTTTCAA
>OFGX01002233.1_pt1 | contig 10450 bp, 7 predicted proteins | sample 1521831 | NCBI WGS metagenome assembly OFGX01 (sample SAMEA3504080, study PRJEB24116) | mouse gut metagenome | biome: mouse gut; feature: mouse-associated habitat; material: faeces | place: Denmark | collected 2011
GCTGTTACTTTCTTTTTGGTTATCTGCCAAGTATGCTTTAATGTTGGATATTTTGCGAGGTCTGTACTATCTGGTACTTTGTAGTTATTATCTGTACAAGTTATTTCTATTACTTGGGCAGTATAACTACCTACTGCTTTTTTGGCATTATCGCTATATGTTTTTATTGTTACAAAAGATGGCAAACCTTCAGTTATTGTTACACTTTGATTTAAAGCATTATATTCTAATGAGTCTGCACTCCACTTAACTTTACTAAAATCTATTTCTGCTTTATTTATCGTTATCTTTATCCATCTAACAGTGTCTGACTCTAGGTGGTCAGGGTCTGTTGTGTCTGCTTCACCTCGGAATTTTGCTCTTCTAAATTCTCTTACAACTTTTTGCTGTGCTTCCGTCCATGAATGTGCGGCAATGTCTTCCTCAATTTCCGCATCAACTTTGTCTATCCAACTTGATTTTATCTCTAATTTTATCCAGTAATCACCAGCATTTTGAAAAGTTTTTCCATCAGGATAACTAATTGTCACATATTCGTTATCCTTTTCATACAAATCTTTGTTATACCAATGTGTATTGTCTTTTAGTGCAAGTATTTCGCTTAAAGTTTGCACTTTTTCATTATATGTACTCTCTAAATCCTCTGGATTTTCCAATGTATTTGCTACTTCTGACAGTACCTCTGTTAAATTTAAATGTATTGCTGGTCGTATACCCAAAACAGCATTAACACGTTCATATCCATATATACCATTCGGACGCATAAAATAACAACCATTACATTCCCCTGCACCATGAGCAGACCTATACCATGCACCATCAATACCACTTCCACTCTGTGCACGTTGACTATCACTTAATTTCCAAATACTATTTGCATTTAAAAAATCATTTGCCCCTGCTTCAGTAAATGATGGTACCCAAATATAGTCCTCACCCCAAGCATCATATCTTTGTAGTACACCATTTGGGTCAGCAAACATATCTGATGATTTGTATGGGTCTGTATAATTAGAATGCCAATAATCGGCAAAATCATCAAGTGCCTCGTTAGGAAAACGATATGGATTTCCTTCTCTTCCAATTCTTGATTGTATATGTTGATATTTAATATATTTTGGTTGTACTAAATATTTTTCTGCAAAACTATTCTCTCCTGTTTGATTAAATAAACTCCATTTACCACCTGTAAGCAATTCATTTCTAATTACACTATTGCTGTATGAATTATTACCTTTGATATCATTAGCATTGCTATTAAAAATACTAGTCCCGTCAGCATCTGCTAAGTACAAAGTTAATACTATATCTTCTTTTCCATCTTTATCTGCAATTGTTAAGGAAGATACCATCCATTCCTTTCCACCTAACTTTACCACCATACCATTAGTAGTGTTACCTACTTTTGCATTTATTGCTGATGCTGGAATAACATAACAGTCTGTAAAAGAATCTTTCATTGATTTAGTATACTTAATGGGATTTTCATTACCAAATAACTTTTTTGCTAAATCGCTAACCACATAACTATTAAAACTATTGTTGTTACTATCCCAAAGTTCAAAACCACCGCCTGCTTTTACAGCAGAACCAGTGTTTGTTAAAGCATAAACTTTGTTAGGAGAAAAAAAGAAAGTTGATATACTACACAATAATAGCATAATTAATACAACAATAACTATAATAGAAAAATTAAACCTTATTTTTGTTTTATTCATAACTTATTTCTCCTAAAGTACGACATTCAAAAAATGACTAAAATGTACATAGAATAAATATATCTATGTACTTAATTGAATAATTTTGAAGAAATAATATAAAATTTTTGTCAAATTTAACTAAATGTTTTACAAACTTATTAATTAAACCTTGACATTTTATTACTTTTTACATTATAATATTAATATAAAAGTACATAGATATATTTAATCTATGTACTATTTTGTATGATAAATATAGTTAAATTTTTAAATTAATATCGATTTTTGATAGAATTATTGCATTAAAAGTATATTTTTTAAAATTTTGACTTTACACAAAAAAATAGCACTAAATTGCAAGCAATTTAGTGCTTATATTTTTAGATAGTTTATACATTTTTCTTACCGCGATAATCTTCAACGGCTTTTTTAATTGCTTCTTCTGCCAAAACTGAGCAATGTATTTTTTGTGGTGGCAAACCTTGAAGTGTTTCTACAACATCTTTATTTTTTATGTTTAAAGCCTCGTCCAAAGTTTTACCAATAACCATTTGAGTTGCAACTGAACTACTAGCAATAGCAGCAGCACAACCAAAAGTCCTAAATTTGGCATCAGTTATAACATCGTTATCAATTTTTAAACTGATTTCCATAATATCACCACAAGAGGCATTGCCAACTTTGCCAACACCATCTGCATTTTCTATAAAACCAACATTCTTTGGTTCAGCAAATTCTTGCATTACTCTTTCGTTATACATATTTATTTTCTCCTTTTTTCTTTAAAAATAATGGTGATAATTCTCTTAAATCTTGCACAATTTTAACAAGATTTTCTATACAATAATCTATTTCTTCTTTAGTGTTATTTTTGCCAAAACTAAATCTTAATGAACCATGTGCAAGTTCAATTGCTCTGCCAGTTGCAAGCAGTACATACGATGGCTCTAAACTACCTGAAGAACAAGCAGAACCGCTTGAAACAGATATGCCTGCTAAATCTAGTCTTAATAGCAATGACTCACCTTCTATAAACTCAAAACTAAAGTTAGCATTAGACGGCAAACATTTGTCAGATTTAGTACCATTATAATAAACATTATCTATTTTACTTTCCACTTCTTTGATAAAATAATTGCGAAGTTCAGATACATATTTATTATTTTTGTCTATATCCCTAGTTGCAATTTCTATTGCTTTGCCTAGTCCAACAATACCGGGAGTATTTAATGTGCCAGCGCGCATATTTCTTTCTTGCTCGCCACCAGTCATAAAACTACCCATTTTTATACCATTGCGTCTGTACAAAGCACCTACACCTTTAGGTCCATAAAATTTGTGAGCCGACATAGAAAGCAAATCAATATTCATTTCCTTAACATCTATTTTTACATTACCAATTGCTTGCACACTATCTGTATGAAAAATGATATTGTTTTCTTTTGCTATTTTTCCTATAGTTTTTATATCTTGAATTGTACCTATTTCATTATTTGCTGTCATTACAGAGATTAAAACAGTATCTGGTCTAATTGCACTTTTTAAATCTTCTATACTAATAAAACCTTCATTATCAACAGGTAAAAATGTTACATCTGCTAAGCCTTTTTTTTGCAAACTTTCCAAAGTTTTTATCATTGCAGGATGCTCTATGCAAGTTGTAATAATATGTTTACCTTTATCTTTGTATCCATCTAGTACACCACGTATAGCCCAGTTGTCAGATTCAGTTCCGCCACTTGTAAAATAAACTTCACCTGCTTTGCAACCAATAGCATCTGCCACCTGTCTTCTTGCAATATCTATATACTTACCAGCCTCTCTACCATGATAGTGTTGTGAACTGCCGTTTCCATATATATCAGTAAAAAAAGGTAACATTTCATTTAACACTTCTTTGCTAGTAGGGGTTGTTGCTTGATGGTCAAAATATATCCTATTCATTTTTTCCTCCGTCACAGATTTCAATTAATTTCATATTATCTAAGGAATTATTTATGGTATCATAAAGTTTTTGCCACACTGTATAACACTTGCATTTGTTTTCGCACTCTCCACTAATACAGTCAACAAATTTCAAATCGTCCTCAAGAACTCTTAATATTTCGCCAACACTAATTTCATTAGGACTTTTTGCAAGCCTATATCCACCACCTGCACCACGTACAGAAATAATTAGTCCCGACTTTTTTAGTATTGCCATAAGTTGTTCAAGATAAGCCTCTGAAGTCCTTGTACTTTCTGCAATTTGAGCAATACTAACAACTTCGTCATATTTTACAGCAAGTTCGCACATAGCCTTTAGACCATATCTTGATTTTGATGATAATTTCATAAATTAATTCCTACTATTTTACTAGGATTTATTTTAACATAACTTTTTTATTTTGTCAACAACTTTTGTAAGCATTAAAAACTATTTATTTAGAAAATTTTACTATTTATTGTATAAATAAAAAACACAATTAAAAATATGTTAAACTAAAGAATTTTCAATCAAATATTCTTTCATTTTTTGCAAAGCCTTTTTTTCTATCCTGCTAACATAAGAACGAGAGATTTTCATCATTGTTGCAATTTCTATTTGAGTATAAACGGCGGAATTTTGCAATCCATATCTTAGTTTTATAATCTCATATTCCCTATCAGACAGAATTTTTTTCATTATATCAAGCAATTTTTCTGCCATAATATCGTTTTCCACTTGTTGAAAAACGCCTTCTTCGTCGGTAGATATAATGTCAATAAAAGATATTTCATTGCCATCTTTATCGTAACTTAATGGTTCGTATAGCGACCTATCTTGTATTCGTTTTTTAGATGCACGCAAAGTCATTAAAATTTCGTTTTCAATACATCTTGCTGCATAAGTTGCTAAGCCCGTACCTTTACCTTTGGAATAGGTTTTTACGGCTTTTATTAATCCAAGTGAACCTACAGAAATCAACTCATCTGTATCATAATAATTATTGTATTTTTTTACTACGTGTATAACAAGCCTCATATTGTGTTTTATCAATTTATCTCTTGCTTCAATATCTCCTTCTGCTATTTTATCAAGCAGTTCAGATTCAGTTTTTTTATCTAATGGTTTTGGAAAATTACCATCTGAACCTACATAACAAGTTTGAAAAATAACATTGGATAAAAAGTCAAATACTCCAGCAATCATAAATTCACCTCATATTTAACTTATTGTACAAAATTAATATAATTACAAAAACCAAGCCTACTGCTTGTATCTTTTTTATAAAAATGTAAATTTTATGAGTTATAAACTAATTAAAAACAGCAACATAATATTAAAAATTTAAAAATAAAATATATCCAGAATATATTAAGATATATTTTGATTATAATTTATAAACAATAAAAAATAACACTGCTATCCACAGTGTTATTTTATTTTTTAATAATTAACTAATTATGCATTCAAGAAATCTTTGAAAGATTTAGTTGCTTTAAAGCCAACAGCCTTGCTTGCAGCAATTTTAATTTCTTCACCAGTGTGAGGGTTACGGCCAGTTCTTTCTGCTTTTTCTTTTAGTTCAAAACTACCTAAACCTTGAACAACAACTTTGTCATTCTTTGCTACATTTTCTGTAACTGCTTTAACAAAAGCATCCATAACTTTTGATACGTCTACTTGAGTCATACCAGTTTCTGCTGCAACATTTGCAATAAGTTCTTTATTAGTCATTTTATTCCTCCTAATTGTACATTCATAAATAATTTTTTTATGAACTTTTATGTTGTCTAAATTATACCATATTATGGACAAGTAATCAATAGTTTATAAAATATTATACAATTTTTTGACATAATTTTTGCGTAAAGTATACATATTTTGCATAAACTTAATATTTTTTACTTAACATTACAAATTTTAGTACCGATTTTTAAGGGATTATTTATTTTTACTCCTAGAAGAATTAGAGCCTTTTTTGCCATTTCCTCTTGATTTATCTGACTTATTGCCTTTTTTGTTATTAAAGTTACCAGACTTTTTACTATTATTTACTTGACCTTTACTTTTTGGTTTATTGCTACTTTTTGATTTTTCGCCAGCAACTTCTACATTAATTTTTCTACCATTAAATTTTAAGTTTTTTAACGATAATATGTTTTGCTCAAGTCCTTTTTTGACTTCCACAAAACTAAATTTTTCTAAAATTTTAATATCAACAATATCTTCTTTAGTTATTTTGGCTTTAGATACAACAAAATTACTAATTTCCTCTTCTTTTGCACCATCCATTTCGCCTATTGTTACAAAAAATCTTGTTGATGGAATTTCCGATTTATTTTCTTTTTTATTTACAGATTTACTTTCTGTCATTTGCATATAACTATTTCCATCAATTACTACAGCCAATAAATCAAGCGGTGTATAATTTGTTTGGTTTTCTTTATTATACTTATCTAATTCACGAATTAAAAATTCTTTAGTGTTTTCTCTATTTTTATCAATTGTTTTAAAGATATTGGCTAATTTTTTACTACCAAAATCTTTACTTGCACCTACATTATCCATTTTTTTCATATTTGTTTTTGTTATCCTTTCAAAATTTTCTATTAAATGTTTTTGTCCTTTTGTATAAAAGGTATAAGCAATTCCTGTTTTCTTTGCTCTTGCTGTTCTTCCTATTCTATGAACATAAAATTCCTCATCAATAGGAGGGTCAAAGTTAAATATCGCATCAATATCGCTTACGTCTATTCCCCTTGCTACAACGTCTGTTGCAACCAAAATATTAATTTCACCTGCTCTATAACGTTTCATTATTTTATCACGTTGACTTTGCTTTAAATCCCCATGCAGTCCTTCTGCAACATATCCAAAACTACATAGTATTTTAGTAAGTTCATCAACTCGCTTTTTGGTATTACAAAAACAAATAGATAATTTATAATCGTATATATCCAATATATCTGTAATAAAAGGCACTTTGTCAGCCTCTTTACATTTTATAGCAATTTGCTCTATTTGAGGTTTTTCTTCGCTTTCGCCTACTATTTTAATTGGGTCAGTCTGATATGTTTCTATCATTTCCAAAATTTGCTTTGGCATAGTAGCACTAAACAAAGCAAGTTGTTTGTATTTTGGGCAAGCCTTTAAAATTTTGTCAATGTCAGGCTTAAATCCCATATCCAACATTTCATCTGCCTCATCCAATGTTACACACTCAATATTGTGCAATTTAATTGTGCGTCTTTCTATATGGTCTAGTGCCCTACCTGGTGTTGCAATTATTATTTGAGGCTTTTTTCTTAAACTTGCTAGTTGTCTATCTATATTTTGTCCGCCATAAACTGCACATACCCTTACATTTTCAGTATACTTTAAAAACTTTTTAAATTCATTTGCTATTTGAATAACAAGTTCACGCGTAGGACAAAGTATAAGCGATTTTACATCTTTACTTTCCTTTGGAGTGTTAGTTATTATTGGCAAAGCAAAAGCACAGGTCTTACCAGTACCTGTAGGGGCTTGCGCAACAATATCATGTCCATCTAGCATTGCAGGTATAACTTGAGACTGGATTTGCGTAGGTTCTGTAAATCCCATATCACTTATTGCTCTTTTCAATTCTTCTGCAATTTCTAATTCGTTAAAATTTTTCATTTTTTCCTTTTTATTTTTTTTGATATTTATATCATTTATTTTTTTGTATTATTATAAAATTTTCAATTAAAAACACAATACAGTTGCCATATAAAATACGACAACCGTATTGAATAAAACGTTTTTTAATTAATTTATAACAAAATTACTTTCTTGGATTTTTAATTGCTGCTTGTGCTGCTGCTAAGCGAGCAATTGGAACTCTAAATGGAGAGCAAGAAACATAATTTAGTCCTACATTGTGACAGAATTCAATAGTTGAAGGGTCACCACCGTGCTCACCGCAAATACCAAGTTTGATATTAGGTCTTGTCTTTTTACCATTTTGAATTGCAATTTCTACAAGTTTACCTACACCAGTTTGGTCAAGTTTTGCAAATGGGTCAGATTCAAAAATCTTTCTGCTATAATATTCTTCCAAGAATTTACCAGCATCGTCACGAGAGAAACCAAATGTCATTTGAGTTAAGTCATTTGTACCAAATGAGAAGAACTCAGCCTCTTGTGCAATTTCGTCTGCAGTAATTGCTGCACGAGGAATTTCTATCATTGTTCCAACCATAAAGTCAACTTTTACACCATGAGATGCCATAACTTTTTCTGCTGTTTTTGTTACAACATTTTTAACATACTTAAGTTCTTTAACATCGCCAACAAGAGGTATCATAATTTCAGGAATGATATTACCACCTCTCTTAGTGTTAATTTCAATTGCAGCCTCAATAACTGCTTGAGTTTGCATTTCAGCAATTTCTGGATAAGTGATGCTTAAACGGCAACCACGATGACCAAGCATTGGGTTCATTTCGTGTAATTCGTCAATTGTTTTCTTTAACTCTTCAAAAGACAAGCCCATATCTTTAGCCAAAGCCTTAATTTCACTTTCTTTATGAGGTACAAACTCATGTAGAGGTGGGTCTAAGAATCTTATTGTAACAGGTCTATCACCCATTGCTTCATACAAACCAATAAAGTCTGCTCTTTGCATTGGCAACAATTTATTTAAAGCCTTACGTCTTTCGTCCTCGTTTTTAGAAACTATCATTTCACGCATTGCAGGTATTCTGTCTTCTGCAAAGAACATGTGCTCTGTACGGCAAAGACCAATACCCTCTGCACCAAACTCAACTGCTTGTTTTGCATCATTAGGAGTATCTGCGTTTGTTCTGATTTTTAATGTTCTGCGATGGTCAGCCCATTTCATAATTGTAGCAAACTCACCACTTACTTTTGCATTAACAGTAGCAATTTGTTCACCATAAATATTACCAGTACTACCATCAATTGAAATATAATCATTTTGAGTATAAACTTTTTTGTTTATTGTTAATGTTTTATCATGTTCATTAACAACAATTTCTTGACAACCAGCAACACAGCAAGCACCCATACCACGTGCTACTACTGCTGCGTGTGAAGTCATACCGCCACGTGCAGTCAAAATACCTTCTGCAGCATACATACCTTCGATATCTTCTGGAGATGTCTCTAGTCTTACAAGTACAACCTTTTCACCTTTTTGTGCTCTTTCAACAGCCTCTGCTGCTGTAAATGCAATTTTACCACAAGCAGCACCAGGAGATGCAGGCAAACCTTTGGCAATTGGTTTTGCTTTTTTGATAACTTGGTCATCAAATGTTGGATGTAATAAAGCATCTAATTGTTTTGGCTCAATTTTTAATAGTGCTTCATCAGTTGAAATCATACCTTCTTCAACTAAATCACAAGCAATTTTTAGTGCAGCACGTGCAGTTCTTTTACCATTACGAGTTTGTAGCATATACAATTTACCACGTTCAATAGTAAACTCCATATCTTGCATATCTTTGTAGTGGTCTTCAAGTCTTCTTGCAATTTCAACAAATTGCTCATAAACTGCTTTATTAGTTTCTGCTAGTTGGTCAATAGACATTGGTGTACGAATACCAGCAACAACGTCTTCACCTTGTGCATTCATTAGGTATTCACCATAAAGTTTCTTTTCACCAGTTGATGGGTTACGAGTAAAAGCAACACCAGTACCAGATGTATCACCCATATTACCAAATACCATTGACTGTACGTTAACTGCAGTACCCCAGTCACTAGGGATATCATTCATTCTTCTATATACAATTGCACGAGGATTATTCCAAGACCTGAAAACTGCTTTAACAGCGCCAATTAATTGGTCTTTTGGGTCTTGAGGGAAATCTATTCCTTGGTCTTTTTTAAAGTATGCTTTAAATTTAGCAATTAATTCTTTTAAATCATCAGCAGTAAGTTCTGTATCAAGTTTAACACCTTTTTCGTCTTTTAATTCGTCTATCATTTTACCAAAGGCTTCTTTACCTACACCGATAACAACATCACTATACATTTGAATAAATCTTCTATAGCAGTCATAAGCAAATCTAGGGTCGCCAGTTAAGTCTGCTAAGCCTTCAACACTTACATCATTTAAACCTAAGTTCAAAATTGTATCCATCATACCTGGCATACTTGCTCTTGAACCAGAACGAACTGATACAAGGAATGGGTTCTTTTTGTCACCAAATTTTTTGCCAGCCATTTTTTCAACTTCTTCTAACTTTTGAAAAATTTCTGCAATAATATCGTCATTGATTTTTTCACCATCATTATAATATTGTGTACATGCCTCAGTAGTAATTGTAAAGCCCTGAGGTACAGGCATACCTAGTCTTGTCATCTCTGCCAAGTTAGCACCCTTACCACCAAACAAAGCACGATTGTTACCGTCTGCTTCCATAAATAAATAAACAAACTTCTTATTAGCCATTTTATCCTCCAACCAAATTTTTCTTATATAATATATCCTACACTATTTTACCATATATTACAAGTATTTTTTAATAATTAATAATTTTATTATAAAATAAAATGTATTCTTCAAAAGTTTTGAACTTTTTAGCCAGATTTTTACCTATTATATCAAAAAATATTCGTACACATATTATGTAGTCTTCATTATCAAAATTATTATAATTTTCAAAATTTGAGATATTTAACTCATTTAATATTTTTATTGTGTTATAATATAATTTTGTTTTTTTTTAAACAAAATTCCTAAGAGGCCACAGTTTTGGATTGAGCTTCTGTTCTCATCCCAACCAAGTGAGACTGA
>OFGX01002236.1_pt1 | contig 10441 bp, 10 predicted proteins | sample 1521831 | NCBI WGS metagenome assembly OFGX01 (sample SAMEA3504080, study PRJEB24116) | mouse gut metagenome | biome: mouse gut; feature: mouse-associated habitat; material: faeces | place: Denmark | collected 2011
ATGATAATCGGCACTGTCGCCACTACCGTTACCGCCATACGGATCGCCATCGGCGTTACTGCCTGTGTGGCATTGGTGGTGGTATGTGTATCCAGCTGCATCGTCGCCTGAGACATGATCTCGTACAGTTTATACTGCAGGGTGGGCAGCTTCTTCGCATACAGATATGTATCCATGAAGGAATTCCACTGTCCTACCGCATAATACAGAGCGATGGTCGCGATAACCGGCGTACACAGCGGCATAACGACCTTATACCAGATCTGGAAGTCGTTGGCGCCGTCCAGCTTCGCCGCTTCCTGCAGGGCGCCCGGCAGTCCGTCGATAAAGGAACGGACAAGGATCATATTGTAGACCCAGATCAGACCCGGAATGATGTAAACCAGGAAGTTATCACCCAGATGCAGTGTCCGAACGATCAACAGATATTCCGGGATCATACCGCCGCCTACATACATGGTGATGACGAAAAGCAGTGTGAAGAACCTGTGGAATACGAAATCCCGGCGGCTTAAAGTATAAGCCAGCATCGCCGTACAAATCACGCCCGCCAGTGTTCCGATCACGGTTTTGGCGATGGAGATAAACAACGGCTGTACGATTCCGCCTTCTTTAAATACATACTTGTAGTTGGCCAGCGTAAAATGACGCGGAATGATAAAGTTAATATTCTTGATCGTATCCGTAGCGTCGTTCAAGGAGATCGCAAGCACATTCATAAACGGATACAACGTCACGACCAGGATGATCGCAAAAAACAACAGAAGAAAATAGTCGAACCATGTTTTATGTAAATTTTTCATCTCGCCACCTCACTCTATACCAATTTGTCTTCGCCGACCAGACTGGCGATCTTATTCGCGATCATCAGAAGCGTAACGCCTACTACGGACTGGAATACGCCAAGCGCAGTACCAAGACCGTAATCGCTGCTCTTAATACCTCTTGTATAGGAGAACCAGGAAAGAACCATCGTATGATCCTGTACCAAGGCATTACTGAGGAGCATCTGTCTCTCCATACCTACATTGAGCGCGCCGCCGATGCTCATGATCAGCAGAACGATGATCGTCGGCCGGATACCCGGCAGAGTGATATGCCACATTCTCTGGAAGCGGTTCGCACCGTCGATCTGTGCCGCTTCATACAGGCCCGGATCGATACCTGCCATGGAAGACAGATAGATGATGGCATTCCATCCCATCTCTTTCCAGCAGTCAATAATGACGATGACCATCCAGATCAAAGGAGAATTGGTACTCATCAAATGCAGATTGGCGCCAACCAGGGAATCGACAACGCCGCCGTCGTTGAAGATGTTCTTCGCGATGCTGGCGATGATAACCCAGGATACAAAGTGCGGCAGATAGGAAATGGTCTGCGTTACTTTCTTGAATTTCGTGAACATCAACTCGTTAAGCAGTACTGCAAAAAGGATCGCAACGATCGTACCTACAGCAATCTGTAAGATACTGATACCAAGTGTGTTGATCATTGTCTGCTTGAACAGTCTGTCCTCGAAAGCCTTCGTGAAATTCGCAAAACCGGCAAATGGCCGTTCCCAGATCGGCAGCGCAAACGTCGCCGGTTTTACCTCCTGAAACGCCATCGTCCATCCCCAGAGCGGAATGTACTTGAAGATGATGATCCATATAACAAACGGCAGTGACATCATCAGCAAATACCTCTGTTTCCATATCAGAGCCAAGGAAATCTTCTCTTTCTTATTGGCCCCTCCCTTGCCTTTAGCAACCATACTCTTACCCCCTGAATCTTTATTCTTTTTTGTAAGATTTTTACACATTTCCGTGTGCACACGAATAATTATAACAACAACTCAAACGTTTTACAGTTGTATTACTTGTCTATTTCGACTATCATTTCTTAACTTTTTTCGTCAACTTGTATAATTTGTGCCATTTACGCCACCTTCTCACTATTTGCGCAAAAACCCCCTGTAAATTCACTGTTTATCCATTTTTCCACAGGATCAAATGCTGTCATTTTTAAACAGACTGGTCAAAAAATACATATAAAAAAGATAATTTATCTATAGTGCGCCCTCCTTTTTACCATATAAAATGAGATGGGCGAATTGACCGCAGCATAAAAAACAGAAGCAGGGAGGCATGGGAGCAGCCATGGACAGAGCGCATATTTACGATTATCTTTACAAAGAATCCAGCAAAGAAAAAACAATGAATTCGCGACTGCGCCATTTTACCCCCCCCCACTCAGATTTTGGCGATTTCTTCACGTTGTTGTCAAAAATGCCGGTGGATTACGATTCTCACGGAATTCCGCTGCTTACCTGGAACCATATCCTGAATGTCATCTATGACGTCTATGACATCCCCACCGATGTGGAGAGGACCGTAGTCCTGTTCAAGCCTTTCACGATTGAGATTCCGGAGCATACCCATACCTATTTCGAGATCATCTATGTCCTTTCCGGCAGCAGCGTCCATGTGATCAACCAGACCGTACAGACCTTCACTGCAGGGGATTTCTGTATCCTTCCGCCTGCGGCCAGGCACATGCAGAGCGCCTCTTCCGAATGCGACAGTATCCGGATTCTGGTACGCCTGTCCGCCTTCACGGAAATCTGTACCGGGCTTCTCAAGGGGCAGGACATGCTCAGCCGCTTCCTGCTGGGCAGCATCTATAATGAAAACAGTGAGCAGTATCTGCTCTTCCGTACCGGGGATAACGAAGAGATCCGGGAGCAGATCTTTCATATGTTCGGCGAGATGCTCTCCCCGGACAACTATACGGACCGTATCCTGACCGGTATGCTGATGGTGCTGCTGCTGCGCCTCTCCAAACAGTGGCAGGCAGCCACACAGACCGTTCCTCTTGGCAGCAGCGACCATGAAATCCTGCTTTACGTACAGGAGAACTACTCCACCATCACTTTGGAGAAACTGGCCGCTCATCTGCACTATACCGTTCCCTACTGCTCACGCTATATCAAGAAACTCTTCGGCTGCACCTTTTCCCAGCTGCTTAAACAGATCCGTTTCCAGAAAGCCGACCTGCTCTTAAAGAGTTCCTCGCTGACAGTCAACCAGATCAGCAAGATGATCGGCTACGAAAATCCGGAGAACTTCATGCGTGCCTTCAAGAAACGGCATCAGATGGATATAGTTGGCTCTGCACTTTTCGATATAGGAAAGCTTCTCTTCCACCCCGTTTATGGTTTTGGCAAAATTGTCAATATAAAACATCATGCCTAACATGTCGTTTTGCCTGTACCATGCCGGATCCGCTTCGCGCCTGCGATCCAATTCTTTGAGCGCTTCTTTGCGCTCCATATAAAACTGTTTCAGCCGTTCGCACAATTCCGCAAACATAGAGCCGTTGTCATACAGTTCCATATAAAGCCAGCGCAGTTCGTCGTGATGTTTTTCAAAACGCAATTCAAATTCTTCCGGCAGTCCCGTTTTTGGTTCTGCCGTTATCTGGATTTCTTCTTTTTTCTTCTTTTTCTTCTTACCCATCTTCTTACCCTTCCATTTTCCGTTTTAAAAGAGGACACTGCAAAAAACAGGCGGTAAGGAATCCTCCTTATCACCTGTATCGGGTCCGCCGGAACTTATCCCGGCACGCTCTGTGCGTTTATTCCGCCGCTTCTTCTGAAGAAAGCCCATTCATATATTCCGTAATCGGATCTAACGTAATCTCCGTTGACTTTATCGGCTGCGCGGATTCCCATTTGATATATCCGGAATATCCGATCCATCCCAAAAGAGCGGCGCACAAAACCACGCCTGCCGTACGGATTGCCATTGACTGCGCTTTCTCCTTTTTCAGCGTCTGCTTGCGGTTTGCTTTTTCTTTTTTATAGCGTTCTACTTTTTCCTGGCTCATGATAAACAGCCTCCTTAAACACGTTTTCTCCTATTATACAATACTTTTTAAAGATTGTAAAATAAAATCCAACGGAAAATCTGGTATTTTTTACGGCAGGGCCGCCTTTTGCAGCGCGTTGTTGACCGCGTTCAAAACAACCATTGACGTATATTGGTTATCTTCACTGTAAGAAATATGTTCGGTTGACTGCTTTTCAATGATTTGATCCGCCAGATTTTCCACAGCCGGCTGCATCAAAGGATACATCGTGGCCACGGTATCGTCCAAATTGACTAACGATATGGAATTGATCTGGCTTTCGTCTACGACAACCTGCACGTCAATGGTGTTGTCATTGAATTGTATGGTAGAAGTATATACGCCGGCGACATATTTCATTGTTTCTGCGGTTTTGTCCTTCTGCTTGGGCAAAAACATAAAAATCAAAAGCAGAATCAGCAATATCCCAAGCCCCGCAAATATCAGCGTATATATCATCTCTTTCATATGAAATACTACTATTTTTGTTTTATTGCTCATCTTGATTCCTCCGCTTCCCCTGATACTTAATTGTATGCGCGGCCAAATCAATTATGACTGTATTTTCCCAAACCCGCTTCCGGGCCGTTTTACGCGCTGCGGCACGGGGACGGCGTCACTTGGTTTCGGTAACGTCCGCTTCTTCTGTTTCCGCCGACGTATCCTCCAAATCGGAAAGCTCTTTTTTAAATACCGACGGAAAACTGCCGGAAACCAGATACAGAGTTTCCTCCTCTCCTTTTGCCAGATAGTACTGCCCGGTCACCGTATTTTCCATGCCAATCCGAAGCGTAAGCGTCCCGTCCGCCGTTGTAACGGTAATCACATTCTGGGGCGAATCCAGCCCGTATTCGGAAAAACTTCCGGCGCCCTCCACAGTCTCTTCCGCCGTTAAAGAGACAAGCCCGTCTAACATGCTTTCCACCGAAGCCTGGTTTAGTTTCATCCCTTCCTCATTTTTGGAAATCCATTCCTCCCCTTCTTTCACAAACTCAAGCGTATCATCCCCATTTTGATAAGAAAATGCTGATATGTCTTCTTTCTTTACGTCTGCAAGATACAATTTTTGAGCCTCTTTACGTTCGCTTTCTTTTTCCTGCTGCGTGCGGTTATACATCCGCATACCGCCGTACGCCGCCCCAAATACAACCAGCAGCGCAAGTACGGCAATCATCTGTTTTGCCTGTCTTTGCATAAGTTTGCCCTCCTATCGTTTTCTTCTCCGGATCCAAACCGTAACGCCTGTAGCTATAAGCAGCGCCGGAAACGCTAAAATCATAGACAGCCCTATCAAACGCCCTGCAAACGCGGACACAGTAAGCTGTGTATTTTCATAGCTTTTTACCGGAATCACAACGGCCGGCGTTTCTCCCGTGCCGGCAAATACCGACAACAAATCCGAAAACATACCTAAATTGTGCCCGGAAACCATCTGATCCGCACTGTCTGTAAAAATTTGATATGAGCCAAATGCCGCCAGACGCCCTTTTACCTCCCCGTCCTCTGTTTTTTCTGCCGCCGCCGCAACGGTAAACGGCCCTTTGATATCGCCCTCTTCATACGAAAACGTCTCGGCATGGCCTGCGTCTGTTTTGGAAACCGCCTGGCCGGAAGCAGTTAGAAGCGCCGTATACGTAATCTCTTCCCCGCTCTCAGGAAACGTAATTCCCTGTACAAAAGGAGCAAAAATATAATCGGAACCGACGGAAGCCGTGTAAGAAGACGAAGCCACTTCCGGCAGAAGATAAAACGGATTCTGGTAAAACCGGGACGTATCCCCTTCCGCTACAACGCCGTCCACCCATGCCATATCGTATTCCGCCAGAATGGACGAGAAATTTTTCATCTCTTCCTGCGCCTCATAATTGGCCGTCACAAGCACATTTCCCCCGCCCTTAAGATACGCGGTTACCTTCTTGACGTCGTCTTTTGAAAAATCAGAAGACGGCCCGTTGATAATTACAGCCTGCGCGTCTTTCGGCACTTCATCGGCATCTAACAGGTTCATGGATTTAAGCGTTACATTCGCTTTTTCAACGGCCTTGGTAAAATTGCCGGCCAGCGGCGTTTCCCCATGCCCGGTAATCTCATAAATGACAGGCATATTATCATTCGTCACGTACAAAATGGCGCTTGTAATCTGCCCTTCTCCGTCATAGCCCGTGGTCTTCTGGGAATACGTACTGTAATCCACTTCTGTTTCGTATAAATCATACGCGTCTATTACTTTGGATACATCCCCGCAAGTTACAATCAGCGTCCCAAGGCTGATATTTTCCTCCGTGTAGTCCCGGTAAAAATTCGGGTTGACCGCAGGATCCTTATACTCAACTTTTATATGAGACGAAGAATCTTCATAACGCTTCAACGTTTCTGCCACCGTAGTATCCGCGCCATTTTCGGAAGTAATCGCATATATTGTCACATCTTTCTTTAGGTTTTTTAATAAAGTTTCCGTTTCTTCTGTCAGAGAATACAGCTTAGACGCCGTCATATCAAGTTCCATATACGTACTTGGCAGTTCTGCAACAAACAGGTTTACCACAACCGTAAGCGCAACCGCAGAAGCCGCATACCCGGCCGAAAATACGCCCAGCTTTAATTTGCGCGTGCTGACGGTAAAACGGCGTTTCTGAATGGACTGCGCCGTTAAAAACAAAAATAATGCGCTTACCGTCAAATAATAGATGATTCCCGTCACCGACAAACAACCGTCCAGAAAAGAAGAAAGCGGCGTAACCAGATCATAACAGCCAAATATTCTGGTCAGAAAATTACCCGATGCAGAAATTAGCCCCGTAATGCTTGGCATCATAAAGCCGAAAAATAAAAATACAAAGGTCAGGACAGCCGAAATGACCTGGCTTTCCGTCAAAGACGACACAAAAAGCCCAATCGCTATACACACAAGGCCGTAAAGGTAAAATCCCAAAACGGCCGCGTAGCTTTCCGCTGCCGAAACGGCACCGAACATCATCAGAAGAAGCGGCGTAACCGCTATGGTAACGCACGCAAGCGTATGCACCGCGGCCATGGCAAGGTATTTTGCCAGCACGATTTTACCCACAGATACCGGCGCGGTCAAAATCAGCTGATCGGTTTTGCTCTTTTGCTCTTCGGCTAAACTCCTCATCGTCAGCACCGGCACTGTAATCAGGTACAAAAAGGTAATGGCGTTTAACGCGTAAGAAACTTTCGCATAACCGTAATTCAGGTTATAGACGAAAAAATACAGCCCATAGAGCGCAGCCGTGGCCGCAAGGTACAGCCAGCCTATGATATTCTGGAAATAAGCGTTCCATTCCCGTTTTAAAATTGCTTTCATGACGGCAGCCCTCCTTTCTGCTCGGTCAGTTCCAGGAAAATATCCTCTAACGTCCTGCCTGCCGATTTGAGTTCCAAAAGCGGTATATCCGCTTCAACAAACGCGCGGATCACCCGGCCCCGGATGTCGGTTTCTTTTTCGGCAATACAGGTCAGTTCGGTTGTATGTTCCTGTATTCCCGGCCTGGCGGATATTTGTTTTGCCCCCTCAAACTGCGCGAGCAAAGAGGCGGCGTCTTCGCCGTTTCCCTCTACAATCAGTTCCAGCTTATGATTTTCGGATTCTACCTGGCGGAGCAGGTTTTCCGTTGTATCGCCCGCCACCAGTTTTCCCTTAGAAAGGATATAAATATAATCACAAACTTCCCGCACCTCGGAAAGAATATGGGAACTTAAGATAACCGTATGATGTTCCCCCAGCTTTTTGATCAGTTCGCGGATTTCCATAATCTGCCTGGGATCTAAGCCTACGGTTGGCTCGTCTAAGATAATAACTTCCGGGTAGCCTAAAATAGCCTGCGCAAGACCAACCCTTTGGCGGTAGCCTTTGGACAGGTTGCGGATCAGGCGCTTTCCCATATCCGTTATCTGCGTCAGTTCCATGGCTTCTTGTATGTACTGCCTGCGGCGCGTTTTTTCGATGGCTTTGAGTTCTGCGGCAAAACAAAGGTATTCTTCCACGCCCATATCCATATACAAAGGAGGGACTTCGGGAAGATAGCCAATGTGTTTTTTGGCTTCTTCCGGCTGTTTGAAAATATCAAAGCCGTTAATTTTTACCTCGCCGCCGGTTGCTCCCAGATATCCGGTTACAATATTTAAGGTCGTGGATTTACCCGCGCCGTTCGGCCCCAAAAAGCCGTAAATCCGGCCAGGCTCCACCGTCAGGGACAAATCGTCTACAGCGGTGTGTCCGCCGTATTTTTTAATCAGGTGAGAAATTTCTATCATATGCGCTCCTCCTTTTTACATATCCAAACAAAAATTAGGGTATGCTTTGTTTGTGTCAAAAGGGAGTTTATTGTGTGAAAAGAGTGTGACGGGAAACGCTCTCCTTTTTACAACATAAAAAACGCCTCTGTGACAGAGGCGTTTTTTATGTTGTTTTTGAAAAAAAGACAATTGTCTTCCGTTGAAAATTCAGTTCTCTGTAATTGATCATCTGTTCTGCGCTTCCGATAAATAACACGCCGTCCTTTACAAGAGAACGATTGAATTTACGGTACACATCATCCCTTGCTTCTTCCGTAAAATAAATCAGCACGTTCCGGCATACAATCAGATGACAGCCGGACGGATATGCGTCCCGCAGCAGGTTATGTTCTTTAAATTCCACCCTTGCTTTGATTTCCCTTGAAATCTGATAGGAATCTCCGATTTTTGTAAAACACCTGCATTTCAAATCCGCCGGCACGGCCGCAATGCTTTTTTCATTGTAAATCCCCGCACGGGCGGCGTCTAACACCTGCCTGTCAATATCTGTCGCAATCACCTTGATCTGGTTTAACGGCAAATGCTTTGAAAAAGCCATAACCAGCGAATAAGGTTCATTTCCGGTAGAACATGCCGCGCTCCAGATTTTTAAATTTCTGCCGAACCTGCGTATCAGTCCCGGAATAACCGTGCTATCCAAATAATTCCAGTGCACCGGATCGCGGTAAAATTCGGAAACATTGATTGTCAGGAAATTTACAAACTGCTCAAATTTTTCTCTGTTTGTCTGAAGAAGGCCCACATAAGCGTCATAAGATAATATCTTGTTCTTTGCAATCAGGGAATCTATTCTCCTGCGCATCTGGTTTTCCTTGTATGCGTTTAAGTCGATCTGGGTCAACGCAAAAATATTATCTTTAAATTTCTCATAGTTGCCGAGCATATCCCACCGCCTTTCGTCAAGTACAGGAACGTGTTCCCTGCCCGCCGTACAGCATGCGGACAGCGCATATATAAATAGAAAGTCCGCATAGCGAACTTTCTATTTGACAGCAACTGCCTGTTGCTATTCTTCTGTTTCGATTGTCTCTTCCGCTTCCGGTGCTTCTTCTATTTCTTCCGGCGCTGCAGCCGGCTCTGCGTTCAAAAGCGCTTTGATGCTCAAGCTGATTTTACGTTCTTCTTCGTTAAAATCTACGATTTTAGCTTCGATTTCCTGGCCGATACTCAGAACGTCGGATGGCTTTTCAATGTGCTCTCTTGCAATCTGGGAAACATGCAGCAATGCATCTACGCCCGGCGCAAGTTCTACAAATGCACCAAAGTCCGCCATACGCGCTACCGTACCTTTTAATACCGTACCAACGGCAAATTTGGTTGCCGCGTCATTCCACGGGTTTTCTTCCGGGAACTTCATGCTTAAAGCAATCTTCGTCTCTTTGATATCTTTGATAAATACCCTGACAACTTCGCCTACTTTAAAAACTTTCTTCGGGCTTTCTACCCTGCCCCAGGACATCTCAGAGATATGTAAAAGGCCGTCTGCTCCGCCCAAGTCGATAAACGCGCCAAAATCCGTAACGTTTTTAACGGTTCCCTCAATGATATCTCCCACCTGGATCCTTGCAAAGAGTTCTCTTTGCATTTCTTCTTTCTTAGCCACCAAAAGCTGCTTCCTGTCACCTATAATCCTTCTTCGGCGCGGATTAAATTCTGTGATCACAAATTCGATCTCCTGATCTTTGTACTTGTTCAGATCCTTTTCATAGATATCTGATACAAGGCTCGCCGGGATAAACACCCTCGTTTCGTCTACGGCTACGCTTAAGCCGCCGCCTAAAACCTGGATCACCTTAGCGGTTAATACTGTGTGGTTTTCAAAAGCTTCTTCTAATTTCTTGTTGCCCTTTTCAGCGGCAAGACGCCTGTAGGAAAGAAGAACCTGGCCTTCGCCATCATTGACTTTAATCACTTTTACTTCCATGGTGGCGCCGACAGATACAAGGGCTGTCAAGTCTACATTCGGCTCGTTGGTATACTCGGAACGGGTAATAATACCGTCGGACTTGTATCCAATATTTAAGACGATCTCATCTGGTTTCACATCGATAACAGTGCCTTCGACTACCTCTCCATTTCTTATTGATTTAATTGATTCTTCTTCAAGCATTTCTTTAAAACTTACTTCTGATTCTGACATTATCCAAAACCTCCTCAATAATATTGTTTGGGGTCGAAGCCCCTGCGGTAATACCTACGTTATCAATGGACCGAAACTGCCCCGGATCCAAGT
>OFGX01002239.1_pt1 | contig 10432 bp, 6 predicted proteins | sample 1521831 | NCBI WGS metagenome assembly OFGX01 (sample SAMEA3504080, study PRJEB24116) | mouse gut metagenome | biome: mouse gut; feature: mouse-associated habitat; material: faeces | place: Denmark | collected 2011
TGTGTCCGGGCCCTGTGCCGCCGCTTTCGGCATGGAGCCGTGGCACGCGTCTCTGGAGGATGCTCTGGGCATCCTGACGGGCGGCGGGAGAGCAGCCGGAAGGGATGCTGACGTGGCGGATTCTGGCAGCTTAACGGGACAAGTCGGAGAAACGCTTACAGGGGCAGGCTTGACTGAGGATGCGGGGAAGACGTCCGCAGAACCAGATAGAGCAGGCGGGAACGGGAGATTGACTACAAAAGTGTCTGCGGACGGGCATGTGACGGTGGTGAAAGGGTATGGTATGTGGGAGAAGGAATCCCTGAAAGATGAGGAGAATCCCCTGGTGCCTTACCATCTGACAGAGCCTCTGAACATCCGGACTTTTACAGGAAGAGAGCAGACGGACCAAGCGGTGCGCTTCCGGGGCAGGCTCCTGGGTGGCTGCATGGACTGCCTGGTGAATCTGACAGGAACCCGTTTCGACAGGACGGAAGCGTTCGTGGAGCGCTACAGGGAAGACGGCATCATTTGGTTTCTGGAGGCCTGTGACCTGAACGTGTTCGCCACCCGCCGGGCCATGTGGCAGATGGAGGAGGCGGGCTGGTTCCGGCATGTGAAGGGATTCCTGTTCGGGCGGCCCCGGAACGGAGAGACTATGATGAACCTGGATGCTTACAATGCGGTGCTGGAGGTGGCCGGCCGCAAGGGCGTGCCCGTGGTGACGGATGTGGATCTGGGGCATCTGCCGCCTATGATGCCCATTGTGGTAGGGAGCATGGCGGAGGTGGCCGTGGAAGGGAATGACATCCGGATAGAGATGCGGTATGTATGAGGGGAATGAAGGAAGGATTAAAACGTCAAAATACAGAATATTATTAGGATGGTGTAAAATTATAGAACACATGCGCTGAAAATGCTGAAATAATGCGAAAATTAGAAATATTAATTTCTTGCTTGCCAAAATAGTCTTTTTGTGTTAAAATTAGTGTGTTGTGAAAGTCTTCGTTGTGTGAAGCGTCATGATATACACATGCCGGCGTGTCGGAATGGCAGACGAGGCAGACTCAAAATCTGTTGTGGGCAACCACGTGCGGGTTCAAGTCCCGCTGCCGGCATCAATTTAAATCGCTTGGACACCAGTAAAATCAAGGGTTCGAGCGGTTTTTTGTTTCTATTTTTGTTTTTGTTATCTGAAGCCATATCAAAAAATGCATAATGAAAGAGAATCGGAGCCACTGGAAAATCCCAATGGCTGGCAGTCAGAATATGAATGGAATCAATAATCCGAAAATCAAGTGATGGAAACGGATTGTAATTCCTATGAATATTGTCTATAATGGAATCAAGAGGGGAGGTGCAAGGATGGATGCATTGAGAAAAGACGAAATTTATACAATAGATGATATTTATGCGCTGCCAGATGGACAGAGAGCAGAGTTGATTGACGGAAGAATTTATTATATGGCTCCACCGAGTAGGACGCATCAAAGAATTTCCGGCTATTTGCATAATCAGATATATAATTATATTAAGGATCATAATGGGAAATGTGAAGTTTTAGCGGCTCCGTTTGCTGTATTCCTGAACGATGATGATATCAATTATTTAGAACCAGATATTTCAGTTATTTGTAATCAAACAAAGTTAGACGAAAGAGGATGCCATGGCGCACCTGATTGGGTAATTGAAATTGTATCTCCTGGAAATAAGCCTATGGATTATTTCACGAAATTATTTAAATATCGTTCTGCTGAAGTGAGAGAATATTGGATTGTGGATCCTACAAAAGAATTGGTTATGGTATATAAATTTGAGAAAGAAACAATGGAACAATATTCTTTTGGAGAAGATGTACCAGTAGGGATTTATAATGATTTTTCAATATGTATTTCTATTTAGGAATTGTCGGAAAATAACTGCTGCAATTGCTTCAGGCAAAAGCCCGGAAATACAATAAAAATTGCCATAAACTTGCAGCAGTTATTTGTAGACAATTCCTTAATGTCTTCTGCTCATAGCAGCTGCCATCGATGTTCCATCTCAGATAACGGCACGGCACTTATAAAGCGGTGTAGAAATATATTTGTAATCTGCGATAAAGATAGGCTTACGGATGAAGGGGGCAAAGGAGCGCCGGATTGAATCATTGAAGTCGTTTCACCTTCCAGCCATCCGATGGATTATAAATAAGAAGCTATTCAAGTACCGGACTGCCGGTGTCAGAGAATACTGGATTGTGGATCCGATGAAGCCGCAGAGAGTAGGTGGGTGAATAGAAGTGACTCAACTCCCGTTTGTCTTACTCGACAACAGTAAAGGTGATAGAAGGAGACTGAAATGTCAGACGAAGTGAAGATGCTGATTTCCTGTGTAGTAGAGAAGGAAGGGAAGAAAATGGTGCGGCTGTCCTTCCTGAGGGGGAGTGATTACGCGGAAGGGATCCTTCCCGAGGGAATCGTGGAGAAGGCCCAGGGATTTACAGAGGAGGAGGTCCGGAAACTGGAGCGGTACATCAGAACCAACCGGAAGGACATCCTACAGCAGGCCAAGGAAATCAATCCTCTGCGGAACTGGATGAATGGCTGAAAGAAACAAATTCCTCTTGACTTTTGCACTTTAAACCATTAAAATCGTAGAAGTGGGCAGGGACTGTCCGGAAAGGCGGAGTGGCGCAGGAAACAGAGGCATTCTGCGTATGGAGCATTCCGGGACGGCCCCGCAAAAAAATGGAGGAGTGAATAGTCATGAAAGAGATATCGAATCTGATAGCGTACCGCCCGGACGTGAAGGTGGTGGACGCCACCCTGCGCGACGGAGGGCTGGTGAATGATTTCTATTTTACCGATGAGTTCGCCAAGGCGCTGTACCTGGCGAACCTGCGGGCGGGCGTGGACTATATGGAGTTCGGCTACAAGGCCTCGAAGGAAATGTTCGACGAGGACAAGTTCGGAAAGTGGAAGTTCAGCAGGGACGAGGACATTCGGAAAATCGTGGGAGAGAACGCCACGGACCTGAAGATTGCCGTGATGGCGGACGTGGGAAGGTGCGAGAAATCGGACATCATTGACCGGGCGGACAGCCCCATCGATTTGATTCGTGTGGCCACCTATGTGAATGCCATCCCGGGTGCGGTAGATTTGATTGAAGACGCTGCCAGGAAGGGCTACGAGGTCAGCTGCAATATCATGGCCATTTCCCACTCCCTGGAGGGGGAGCTGCGGGCGGCGCTGGACATCCTGGGGCGGACGCCGGTGGACGTGCTTTACATCGTGGACAGCTACGGGGCTATGTATCCGGAGCAGATTGCGCGGTTTGCGGACATGTACCTGGAATTCGCCGCAAAATACGGCAAAAAGGTGGGAATCCATGCCCACAACAACCAACAGCTGGCCTTTGCCAATACCATCGAGGCCGTGGGAGACGGCGTAGACTGGTTAGACGCCACTTACGCCTCCATGGGAAGAGGGGCGGGGAACTGCGCCATGGAGCTTCTGCTCGGCTTTCTGCGCAATCCCAAGTATAATGTATATCCCGCCATCCAGTTCGTGGACAAGTACATGAACCAGCTGAGGGAAGAGGGCGTGGTATGGGGGTACGATTTGCAGTACCTGATGACCGGGCTTCTGAACCAGCATCCCAGGGCTGCCATCCAGTTCACGAAGGAGAAGCGCAGCGATTACACGGAATTCTACAAGGAAATGGTATCCCAGGACTGATCGGGGAAGAGGGCATCCAGACAGAGCGCTTTGCGGCGCTCTGTTTTCCTGTACAGGAGTTTCGCCCACAGGGATATCTTTTGCCGGAAATTTTGCCGGAAAATGAGAAATGGTTGAATTTCCCAGCCAAAATGTGTATACTGAGTAATAGACTTTTAAGGAGGAGACCAGCATGAAAATCGACAGTATTTGTGTACAGGGAGGCTACACGCCTGGAAACGGGGAGCCTCGCCAGATTCCCATCATTCAGAGCACTACGTTCAAATACGACACCAGCGAGGAGATGGGCAAGCTCTTCGACTTGGAGGCCAGCGGCTACTTTTATACCAGGCTCCAGAATCCCACTAATGACTATGTGGCGGCGAAGATTGCCCAGCTGGAGGGCGGCACGGCTGGAATGCTGACCAGCAGCGGCCAGGCGGCCAATTTCTACGCGCTGTTCAATATCTGCGGCTGCGGCGACCATATCGTCTCCTCCAGCACTATATACGGGGGCACTTTCAATCTGATATCTGTCACCATGAAGCGGATGGGCATAGACGTCACCTTCGTGAGCCCGGACGCCTCCGAGGAGGAGCTGAACGCCGCTTTCCGGGACAACACAAAGGCAGTGTTCGGGGAGACCATAGCGAATCCGGCCCTGACGGTGCTGGACATCGAGAAGTTCGCGAAGTGCGCCCATGCCCACGGCGTCCCGCTGATCATCGACAATACCTTTGCCACGCCTGTCAACTGCCGTCCCTTTGAATGGGGAGCGGACATCGTGACCCATTCCACCACGAAGTACATGGATGGCCATGGAGCGGCGGTGGGCGGTGCCATCGTGGACAGCGGCAGATTCGACTGGATGGCCCATGCGGACAAGTACCCCGGGCTGTGCACGCCGGACGACAGCTACCACGGCATCACATACGCGGAGAAGTTCGGAAAAGAGGGCGCGTTCATCACCAAATGCACCGCTCAGCTGATGCGCGACCTTGGCTCCATCCAGAGCCCCCAGAACGCGTTCCTGTTGAACTTAGGGCTGGAGAGCCTGCATGTGCGTGTACAGCGTCATTGTGAGAACGGCCTGGCTGTGGCGGAGTTCCTCTCCGGGCATCCCAAGGTGGCCTATGTGAATTACTGCGGTCTGCCCGGGGACAAGTATTATCCCCTGGCGCAGAAATATCTGCCGAAGGGCAGCTGCGGCGTGGTCTCCTTCGGCCTGAAGGACGGCAGGGAGGCAGCCGGAAACTTTATGAGGAAGCTGAAGATTGCGGCCATCGAGACCCATGTGGCGGACGCGCGCACCTGCTGCCTGAATCCGGCTTCCAGCACCCATCGCCAGATGAACGATGAGCAGTTGCGGGAGGCCGGCGTGCCCGCGGAGCTGATTCGCATCAGCTGCGGAATCGAGGATAAAGAGGATTTGATCGCGGACATCGCCCAGGCGCTGGAAAGCTGAGGAACCAAAGGCGGACAGGGCGGCGGACAGACGGAAGGTGCTCAGCTGGAATACTGGAAGGCGGGCAGAAGGAAAGCATCGGAAGCGCTCAGGCGGGGGTGATATTTGTTGGCAGTGTTGGGAAGCATGAAGGGGGAAAACTCCAGGGAGGAGAGGCGCTCTAAGGAAGAAAAGCGTTCCAGGGAGGAAAGGCGTCTCATAGAGGAAAGGCATCTCATAGAGGAAAAACGTCTCATAGAGGAAAGGCGTCTCATAGAGGAAAACCGTCTCATAGAGGAAAAACGTCTCATGGAGGAAAAATATTTCATGGAAAGCTTGCTTTCCGTTGAGAAGGCCAAGTGCAAGGAATTTGAACGGCTGATTCCGGGCTTTATCGCGCGGAAACTGGACTTCCCCACTCTGAGCGGCTTCTATGAGCACTGGGAGGCATGCGACGAATGCAAGGAGGAGCTGTCCATCCAGTACCTGGTAAGGGAAGGCATGCAGCGCCTGGAGGAGGGCAGCGCCTTTGACCTGCAGTCAGAACTGGATCAGCGGCTGGAGGAGGCAAGGCGAAAGATAAACTCCCACTCGGCATTTCTCTATCTGGGGATGACCATGGAGATCATGGTCTCCTGTCTGCTCGTGTGGGTTTTCGTGTGGATTTTGCTTTAACGATAATGAGTCAAAGGCGGTAGAATCATAGTGAGAGACAAAAAGTTGGTACTGATAGACGGACACAGCATATTGAACAGGGCCTACCACGGCCTGCCTCCCCTGACCAATGCCAGGGGGCTGCACACCAATGCCATCTATGGCTTCCTGAACATCATGTTCAGGATTCTGGAGGAGGAGAAGCCTGATTACCTTGCCGTGGCCTTCGATGTCCATGCGCCCACTTTCCGGCATGAAATGTACGAAGCCTACAAGGGCACCAGGAAGCCCATGGACGAGGAGCTGCGGGAGCAGGTGCCCGTGCTGAAGGACGTGCTGCGGGCCATGCATGTGACTACCGTGGAGCAGGCAGGGCTTGAGGCGGACGATATTTTAGGGACGCTTGCCAAGAAGGCCCAGGCGGAAGGCCTGGAGGTATCTCTGGTGTCCGGGGACAGGGACCTGCTGCAGATCGCGGACGAGCATATCAAAATCAGGGTGCCCAAGACCCAGAAGGGCAGGACGGAAGTGGTGGACTATTATCCGAAGGATGTGGTGGAGGCCTGGCAGGTGACGCCTCACCAGTTCATCGATCTGAAGGCGTTGATGGGGGACAGCTCCGACAATGTGCCGGGCGTTCCTAAGGTAGGGGAGAAGACTGCGAAAGAGCTGATGGTACAGTACGGCTCCCTGGAGAACATCTATGCCCATGTGGAGGAAATCACGAAGAAAAGCATCCGGGAATCCCTGATAGCCAACAGGGAGCTAGCAGATCTGAGCAAAGCCCTTGTGACGATTAAGACAGACAGCGGTGTATCTATCGACTATGAGGCGTCCAGGGCGGAGGGCTTTTATACGAAAGAAGCCTATGAGCTCTTCAAGGAACTGGAATTCCGGAATATGCTCGGCCGCTTTGAGGTGGATCAGGCGGACACAGGGACCGATGCCGCGAAGACATTCCGGAAGCTGGAGGATCAGAAGGCCTTTCTGGACAGGGTGAAGAAGATAAAGGCGGGGCAGCAGGTGGGCCTTTTCCTTGCTTTGGAGGGGAAGAGCCTGCTGGCGGCGGCCCTGTGCGCGGAGGAAGAGACGTTCTATTATGCGCTGCCTGTGGAGGAGAATGTGCAGCTTTCCTTTTTTGAGGAGGCCGCGGACCCGGGGGACGGGGATGAAGGCCTGTGCGGGGAGGCTTTGCGGGAGCTGTCGGCAAGGGCCAGGGTCTCTGCTTTTGACGTGAAGAAAATGTACCACTATCTGGCGCAGGATACCACGGAACGGTATTTCGATATCCTGATAGCGGCGTATCTGCTGAATCCTCTGAAGAGCGATTACACCCTGGAAATCATCGCTTCGGAGCATCTGGGGATGCAGATTCCCGGGTGGGCGGAGGTTTTCGGCAAGAAGAAGCCCGCTGAGGCGGCGGGGGACATGCCGGACAAGTTCGCCGAGTACTGCTGCTATGGGGCCTATGTTTCGGCGAAGGCGGCGCAGGTGCTGGAGAAAAAGCTTGCGGACACCGGCATGGATAAGCTGATGCGGGACATGGAGATGCCCCTGTCTTTGGTGCTGTACGATATGGAGCGCGAGGGCGTGGAGGTGCGCCGGGAGGAGCTGAAGGCCTACGGCGACGCCCTGGTGGAGCGGATAGAGGAACTGGAGAAGTCCATCCATGCCCAGGCGGGGGTGGCGTTCAACATCAATTCCCCCAAGCAGCTTGGGGTGATCCTGTTTGATAAATTGAAAATGCCTTATGGGAAGAAAACAAAAACCGGGTATTCTACGGCGGCGGATGTGCTGGACAAGCTGGCGGGGGATTATCCCCTGGTATCCAAGATACTGGAATACCGCCAATTGGCAAAACTGAAATCCACTTATGCAGACGGGCTTTCCAATTTTATTGACGCAGGGGGGCGCATCCATTCTACCTTTCACCAGACTATTACGGCTACCGGGCGGATTAGCAGCACAGAGCCGAACCTGCAGAACATCCCAATAAGGATGGAGCTGGGGCGGCAAATCCGTAAGGTCTTTATCCCCAAGGAAGGGTGCATTTTGATTGATGCGGACTATTCCCAGATTGAATTGCGGGTGCTGGCCCATATGTCTGGGGACGAGAGCCTGATTGAAGCCTACCAGAAAGCGCAGGACATCCACAGGATTACTGCATCCCAGGTGTTCCATGTGCCTTTTGAGGAGGTCACAAGCCTTCAGCGGCGGAATGCGAAGGCCGTGAATTTCGGGATTGTGTATGGAATCAGCTCTTTTGGCTTAAGCCAGGACTTGAGCATTACGAAGAAAGAAGCCGCACAGTACATTGAGTCTTATTTTGAAACTTACCCGGGAGTTAAGCGGTTTTTAGACCAGCAGGTAAAGGACGCCAAGGAGCAAGGCTACGTCACCACCATGTTTGGCCGCAGAAGGCCGGTGCCGGAGCTTTCGTCCGGCAATTTTATGCAGCGTTCCTTTGGGGAGCGGGTAGCGATGAATTCCCCCATCCAGGGGACTGCGGCAGACATTATCAAGATTGCCATGGTACGGGTCAGCGAAGCCTTGCAGGAACAAGGGCTGCGTTCGAAGCTGATTTTGCAGATCCATGACGAGCTGCTGGTAGAAGCCCTGGAGGAAGAAGCCCCGCAGGTGGAAGAAATACTGAAAAGGGAAATGGAAGCGGCAGCCGACCTTTCCGTCAGGCTGGAAATTGATATGAACCGCGGGAAAAGCTGGTATGAAGCACATTAAATTAAAATAAAGGAGTTATGTCAAATGCAGGTAATTGGGATTACTGGCGGAGTGGGAGCAGGAAAATCCGCCATCTTGGAATATTTGGAGCAAAATTACAGGGTGAAAAACCTGATCGCGGACAAAATTGCCCGGATGCTGATGGAGCCCGGGAGCGAGTGCTACCGGAAACTGCTGAAATTTTTGCCGGTGGAGGTGTATAATGAGGACGAATCCATTAACCGTTCCGCCTTGTCGGCAGCGCTGTTTAGTTCCGATGACTTGCGGGCACGGGTCAATGAAGTCATGCACCCGGCAGTCAAGGAATATATTTTAGGGCAGATTACAGAGCAGGAGCGCATGGGAATCCTGGACTATGTGATTATTGAAGCTGCCTTGCTGATTGAGGAAAATTACGGGGAAATCTGCGACGAACTGTGGTATGTCCGCACCTCGGAGGAAATCAGGAAAAAACGCCTGATGCGCTCCCGGGGCTATTCCGAGGAACAGGTGGAAAGCATGTTCCGGAGCCAGCTTTCTGACAGCGAATACCGGAAACACTGCCAAGTGGTGATTGAAAATAATGGCACAAGGGAAGAAACGTTTTATCAGGTTGCCCAGGCAATCAAGGAGAAAGGGGAACTGAATAAAATGGAGCAGCAGCTGGAAGGGGTACCGCTGGTATTCGGCCTTGACATCGGCACAAGGAACGTGGTAGGCACGGTGGGATACAAGGACGAGGATGACTTTTATGTGATTGCCCAGTATATGCGGGAGCATGAAACACGTTCCATGCTGGACGGGCAGATTCACGATATTGGCCGGGTTGGGCGGACCATTGATAAGGTCAAGCTGGCATTGGAAAGCCAAATCCACATGCCTTTGACGGAAGTCTGCATTGCGGCTGCAGGCCGTGTGCTGAAAACCGTTACCACAACGGTGGAATATGGGTTCCAGGAGGAAGTAGTGGTAACGGGAGAGGACGTGCATACCTTGGATTTGCTGGGGATTGAAAAAGCGCAGCAGATTTTAAATGAAAATAATGACACTAATTTCAAATTTTACTGTGTAGGGTATTCCGTTGTAAAATATTACCTGAACGGGGATATTTTTTCCAACCTGGAAGGGCACAAGGCAGAAGTAGTCAGCGCAGACATTATTGTTACCTTCCTGCCGGAAGACGTTGTGGACGGGCTTTATACCGCGGTAGGGCGCGCAGGCTTAAAAGTGGCAAGCCTGACGCTGGAGCCTATTGCCGCTATCAATGTGGCAATCCCGGAAACCTTCCGTATGCTGAATATTGCATTGGTGGACGTAGGGGCAGGCACCAGCGATATTTCCGTGACGCGGGACGGCAGCATTATTGCTTACGGCATGATTCCATGCGCAGGGGATGAGATTACGGAGCTTTTAGTTCAGCATTATCTGGTTGATTTTAAGACTGCGGAGCATATCAAGCTGAGTTCTTCTACGGAAAAAGAAATTGAATACCAGGACATTATGATGATAAAGCACACCATTACCGCCGAGGAAGTGTGGGATTTAATTGAGCCTTTGGTCTTTAGCCTGACGGAGGACATTGCAGCAAAGATTAAGGAATTAAACGGCGGGGAAACGGTAAACGCTACCTTTATCGTTGGCGGCGGCGGGAAAGTCCATGGGTTTGTGGAACATTTGGCTTCGGAACTGGAGCTTCCTTTGGAGCGTGTAGCGCTGCGCGGGGAGGAAGTCCTGCAGGAAATCCATTTTGAGCAGGAAGAAATCAGGAAAGACCCGCTCCTTGTTACCCCAATCGGCATCTGCATCAGCTATTACGACCAGAAAAATAATTTCCTGTTTGTACGGTTTAATGGGGAGCGGATTAAGCTTTACGACAATAACAAGCTAACAATTGTGGATGCAGCCCTGCGGGCAGGGGTCCCCAAAGAGCAGCTGTTCC
>OFGX01002242.1_pt1 | contig 10415 bp, 9 predicted proteins | sample 1521831 | NCBI WGS metagenome assembly OFGX01 (sample SAMEA3504080, study PRJEB24116) | mouse gut metagenome | biome: mouse gut; feature: mouse-associated habitat; material: faeces | place: Denmark | collected 2011
AAGTTTCCGTATTGTTTTCTTCTTCCGTTACCGTTTCACTTTCCTCTGTTTCCACCGGGGGCTCCCATACTTCCTCTTCCACTTTCTTTTCTTCCGTATGCAGCCGCCCCCAACGAATCACCCCTGCTATTACCGCAATTAACAACATCAAAAGCAGAAATCCCCATTTCTTCAATAGCCATTTTATATCTTCCATTATTCGCCTCCGTACAATTCTTCCCATTCTTCTAACGTCAACCGTGGCGTATGCCATGTTTCTCTGTAATTGTCTTCAGATGGTATCATTCGGTTAGATACATATTGTACCCCTCCGTCCTCTGACGGGCGGACCACAACCTCATGAGCATATACCCTGGAATCGCCTGCATAAGGGAATACTACATTAGCTGTAAGTGTAATTGTCCCATCGCTGTTTTCTGTAAAACCGACTACCTCTGAATATGGATATTCCGGGTATTCAACTTCTTCGAAGCCTCTCGGCTTATATTCATAAGTTGAATCCTCCGAACAATAGACTGTTTTTGATTGCAGCGTTTCACTGTCAATATTGAAATATTTCATAATAATGCTTTCGAATTCCTCTTTTGGAATCTGATAAACCGCACTGACTGATAAGTTGTCATCAGCAACACAGGGAACATATTGACCGTTCACTTTTGGATAGAGAATGTCATACATATCATAGAAATTCAAATCTCCAAAATCATCCTCGCTCCAATCTACAATGAACATATTATTCTGTTCAAAGCCGATTGGATGGAGATATTTCAGACTCAACTCCCTATATGTTTCATCCAATGGCTGTACTCGTAATGCAGTATGTTCCTCTGCCCCACTCAACGTAAGAACATACAATTCTTCAGAAAACCAGACACCGGAAAACATCAGATAGCCTTCTTCTGTATAATTCCAATACTCCGCCTGATAGCTTCCGGCAACCTCTCTCTGCATATCTCCATTTTTGTACTTATAATAGCTTCTAACTACATCTACATTTCCATCTTTTGTGTGTAAATCGTATTTCACAAATCCACCTAAATAACTAACTTCAAGAATTGTTATTTCTGCTTCTTCTTGTGCATCTACCTTATCACAAAATTCCAGTACCTGCTCTGCCTCAGTCATATTCACTTGATTTCTGCTGTCAACAGCCGGATATCCATTTTCTCCGAGACAAGTTACAATACCTCGAATCGTTTCCAAATCATCTGACTTATTTTCCTCCGCAGCCATTTCATAAAGCTCTATACAGATGTTTATAATTTCTTCTGCGTCCTCCTGCGATGCTTCTGGAATAGCCTGAATATTAGTTATTGTTTCCGAAACTATATCTTCTTCCAGAAGTGCATCACTGCACCCTGAAATGCTGAGTATTAGTACAAAACTAATTGCTGCTAAACCATTCTTCCAGAAACAGATTGTCTTTCTTAACAACATATCCTCTTCCTTCTCTTTTCACATCTTCTGCCTTGCTGATAATCAATATAGGACATTTGTCGTATCTTTTGCTGTAAAGATTGACCTTCCTTCATTTTGTTTTTTCTGATATGGAAAATAATGAAATTTGACAAATATCTCCATTGAAACGATAGGCGAAATGGTCCTATTCCATTTTCACGGTACACCATAGCTTCAAAATATTATATCTGTAAGATTTTGAAACGAAAATTTCGTTCCTCATCCTGCTGCACTTGTGTAAATATTACACTAGTAAGATTTAAAAGTCAAGCTTCTCAAAAAATCTCCGCTGATTTCAACTGCAACACCCTGCAAAGTAATCCTGTCATTCAGCTCGACAACTTGAAGTTACCGCACTCCTGTCAAGATAAAATTCATCAACTGATCTACATCCTCAAAATCATCATAATCTCCGTTTATACCATCTCGATGATATACGATTCCCTTTTTTTCGTTTTCTTCCAAACAATCTAACAATTTATCTTCTCCATATTTTTTAATAAACATCGTGAATGTATATGGTTTGATTTTGCTTAACAATCCCTTTTTACAATCTTCATGACACATATAGCAATGGGAAATGTTCTTTTCAATAGAACATCTTTTATTCTCACATCTGTCATTGTCAGGGCATTGATTTGAACCACAGCCATTGCATTTTACATTTTCTGAGCATATACAACAGGCAAGACCGCATCTTGCAATCCCTAATTCTCGTTTCATTCGTGCCTCCCATTAATCATGTTTTCATCTATCGATTAGCTTTCCATTGTTCTCTTGTCATATAGTTTGTATGCCCGATTCTTGTCTCCCCCATGAGCGGCACAGGCACATCGTTACATGTATGATGATAAAGAAATCCAAGTTTCTCCTGCACTCTTTTTGATTTCGTATTCCCCTCATAATATCCACACCATATGATATTCATGCCAAGATCCTCAAAACCATGCCGCAGCAGCTCACTAGCAGCTTCCGGAATCAGCCCCTGTCCCCAGAACTCCTGACCTATCCAGTAACCAAGTTCACATTCATCCTCTTTATCCGTCATATCCGTATTGCCATTCAGTTTCAGTTCAATAGCGCCAATCGCCCGGTTATCTGACTTCAAACAAACCGCATAACACTCTTTTCCATTAAAAACATTCTGTATAATGTCACGGCTTTCCTCAATATTCTTATGCGGCGGCCACCCTGCAGCCGGTCCAACTTCCGGATTTTTTGCATATTCATATAAACTCCCTGCATCCGTTTCCTTCCACGGACGCAAAATCAGTCGTTCTGTACTTAATACCATATTACAGCTCCTTCCAAAATAAAAATCGTGACTTCAACCTATAGCTTCTTTACAAAAATAATTTCCAGAGGTTCTTCTGGCAACAGGAGTGCACCAGAATCCACATAGTTCAATTTACGGTAAAAATGCTGTGCCGCTTCATTCGACAGAGAAGATGTCATGACTAAATCATACCCTTTAGTCTTCATTTGTTTTTCCCAAAAAGCAACCATTTTTCTTCCATAGCCACAACTACGATACTGGTCAAGTATAAACAGACTATTCATAAACGGCGTGTTATCCCAGAACAGATTCCATCGCAGCCAGCCTAAAAGTGTTCCGTTATTTTCTGCAGCAATTACCCGGCCTAGAGATACAGAAGATTCTAACTCGGTTATCCTAATGTGTTTATCATATGTAGAAAGAATTTCAATGTCTGATTTTTCCGCAAACCTAATTTTCACATGCTCCCCTCCTCATACTCCAGCCCCTGCTCCCGGCACCAGTCAATCGCCAGTTTCCTGTAATACTCTGCCTGAAAATCATACCACTGCTGTGAAATCCCTATTCTGTTTACCATATCCTTAAATCTCCTAAACGCTCCCCGCCCTCGTATGGCACATTCCAGTTTATCCGCCTTTTCACCTTTTAAAGTCCAGATAAATTCTTCCATGATATGGTATTCATGAATTTCAAATTTTGTAGGAAGCCTTAAATAGCGTTCCGGGTTTTCTTCAATTTCATCTGCAAGCCCCTCATTGTCCATACCAGTAATCAGTTCATCTGCAAGGAACACACTTTCTCCTGTTTCTAAATCCAAAAAATATGTATAATTATCATCTGCCATCTCAATCGCATCCAAAATGACACCTAATTTTACTTTCATCCCTAAAGCTCCCTCGTCTTTTGTTAAAAATCCAGCGTTATCCCCGCTCCCCCATATGGGGAAACTTATCCATCTCAACATTCGTAAAAACAGAACTCCATTTCTCCAAATAATCCTGCAAACCTGCCTTTTGTGGCAGTACCGCATTGTCAAGCAATTTTCCTCTTATGCAATGCTTCCCTGCTAAAGCAAAAAATATGATTATCATCCTACCTTACTTGCATTTGCGAAATTCAGCACATGCCCATTATGCAATGCTAAACATCGGAATCCGGATAACAATCTATACGATCTGGCATTTTTTCAGATCTCACTCTGTAAGAATGATCTGTTTTATCATCATATTTACCACAGCAGATATACTCATTCCTCCTCGATATTTGGTATTTTTATTATAAATAAGAAAACTCCCAACAAAAAAGTGGGAATTTTTCAGTACCCTCGATTTACCGGGCTTTTCTCGTCAACAGAACGGCTGCTTCCACATGCCGGGTAACAGGAAAAAGATCATACCCCCATGCCCCCTTTGCCTCATACCCTGCCTTCTCAAACTCCTTCAAATCCCTGGCCAGCGTATCTGGTCCACAAGAAATGTATACCACTCTCCTGGCCTTCACCGCCCTCACGGCATTGATAAATTCCTGATTTGTCCCGGTACGGGGCGGATCCATCAACACCACATCTATCTTTTTTCCCTCAGCCGCCATAAAAGTCATAAACTTTGCAGCGTCTTTACAATAAAACCGAATATTAGAAATCTCATTTCTTTGTGCATTTCTCACTGCATCGCGAACCGCATCCTGGTTAAGCTCCACCCCCATAACCTGCTTCGCTTTTTTTGCCGCTATAATCCCTATAGTCCCGATCCCGCAGTAAGCGTCCATTACGATTTCCTCTCCTGTCAGCCCTGCCAGCTCCACTGCCTTTCTATATAAATGCTCTGTCTGTACCGGATTAATCTGATAAAAAGACCTGGAAGAAAGGTAAAAGCGGCAGCCGCACAGCTCATCTTCAATATACCCTCTCCCAAACATCACCTTCTCCTTATCTCCCAGCACCATGCTGGTATCGCGGCGATTCACATTCTGCACAATCGTGGTGATCTCCGGATGGATCTCCAAAAGAGCCTTGACAAAATTCTTCTTTGACGGAAAATCCAAAGAAGCTGTCACCAGCACCACCATAATCTCTCCCGTGGCAAAGCCCCTCCGCACCAAAACATGCCGAAGCAGCCCGTACCCCCGATCTTCATCATATGTCTTAATCCGAAAAGATTTCACCAGTCCCCGTATAGAGCCGATGATCTCATCTGCCTTTTTGTCTTCAATCAGACACTGCTCCACTGGTATTAGGTTATGTGTCCTCTCCTGATAGACTCCGGATATTACCTTTCCCTTCTCATACCCAAACACAGCATGTACTTTGTTGCGGTAATGAAAAGGATTCTCCATCCCTGTAATGGGATATACTTTGCAGAACCGCCCCAGCAGCTTTTCAAGCTCCTTCTGTTTCAGATTTAACTGTTCTTCATAAGGAAGGGAAAGATATTGGCATCCTCCGCAAAGATCTGATACAGGACAAAGGCTGCCTTTCCTTTTCTGACTGCTTTTCCTGCTTTCTTTCCTTTTCTCCATTTTAATTTCTTTCCTTTCTTTAAAATTTAGCTTGACTTTGATTTGCAGGCTTTATCTTTCCCTCAGCCCTCTCCTATGAGAAGAATAAACAGCCCCTTCAGGCAAACCTGTTCTTTTTCTTTACTGTCAGTGGACAAAGGAGCATTTTAAAATAATAAAAAAATACTATTGACTTCTAACCTGAAATAGGTTAGAATATAAATGTCTAACCTAAAACAGATTAAGAGCTAATATTAGAGGAGGTGAATCAAATTTATAGGTAAACGAGTCAAAAAACGTCGAACAAAGCGTTTTAACAAGGGACAAAAAATAAAAAGATTAAATGTCCCAAAAATAATTGCTGTTATTATATTGAGTTGTGGCATCATTTTCTTTGTCTATCAATGTATGTTAGGAAAGAATTTTAAGGGACAAGGAAAAAGTTTAGAGAATCAAGAAGAAAATGTTACTTCTGTATTAGAAAATACAATTTCAGAAGAAAACATAAAAGAAGATGAATTTGTATCCACAGATAATATGCCAGAAAAAATGGGAATTTATAGTGTTGTTGGTCAAATTATAATTGAGAAAATAAATGTTAATCAATATATTTTAGATCGCACAACTAATAATGCATTGGATTTAGCAGTCACAAAATTTGTAGGTCCAGAAATCAATACAAAGGGAAATTTTTGTATCACAGGACACAACTATAAAGGTATTTTTAGATACTTAAAGAATCTGCAAAAAGGGGATGAATTTTATCTAATTGGTGCAGATGGTAGAAAAGTAAGTTATGTTGTATATGATATTTTTTCAATTGATCCAAGTAATGAGGATTGTCTAAATCAAAACACAAATGGTAAACGAGAAGTAACACTAATTACTTGTAATCCAGGAGCTGTAACAAGATTAATAATCAAAGCAGAAGAGAAATAGGAGGAATTTATTATGAAAAAAACAAGAATATTAGGAATTGTTGTTTTATTAGTAGCAATCGTTGCTATGTTAACAAGTGCTGTTTTTGCAGCAAATGAAGTAAAGGTTCAAGTAGCTGATGAAGTAAAGGTAGGAGCAGAAGTAAGAGTTACTGTTCAATATCCAATGCTAGTAGATGGAGGAGAATATACAATCACATATAATCCTGATGTATTAGAATATCAAGGAGAAGACAAAGTAGTTGCACCAGGAAAAGTAAAAGTAGCATTTATGGATATTGATTTCAATACCAAACAATCTGATACATTTACATTCAAAGCAGTAGGGGAAGGAACAAGTGATGTTTCTCTTGAAGGAGTTGAATTAACAGCTAATCAAGGTCTTACGGTAGCAGATGTTACAGTTGCAGGAGATACTGTAAAAGTAGTTGCAGAATCAACAGTTGTAACTCCACCAACAGGTGAAGAAGGCGGAAATTCAGAAGCAGGTGATGTAGTAAACGAAGGAACTGCACAAGCTGGAAAGGCTGGAGACAAAACAATTACAAAGTTAAAAGATGCAAAAACAGGATTTGATGTTATGGCAATTGCACTTCCAATGATGGCTATCATCACAGTTGTTGGAGTTTGTAAATTCGCTAAAAGAAAATAATGATACATAAATCAAGGAGGAAATTATGTTAGATAAGAAAAAAATAATATCATCATTAATTGGTGCAGGAATTATATCAGCACATGTTGTTGGAGGTAGCTTTGCAGCTAGTTGTATGGGAGAATTTTCAAAAACATTTGAAAATCAAATACATAAAAGCACAGTACTACCATTTGTATTAAATGATGAACAAGATAGAGTGACAGGAGCAACTTTAAAAGCATTATATCCAAATGCTTCTATTGTTTATGAATCAAATTTAATCGCCGATGATACTGTATTAAAAACTGGTTCTGAATTAAAAATCAACGGACAAGATTATACAGTTGTTATATATGGTGATGTAAATGGAGATGGAAAAATATCTATTTCTGATGCTACAGCTATTTTAAGACATGCAAAAACTTTAGACATACTTACAGGAGCAAAATTTGTAGCAGCTGATACAAATCACTCCAATAGTGTTACCATATCAGATGCTACTAAAATTTTAAGAGTATGTAAAACAGTAGATAGCTATCCAACTATTACAACTCCATTAGAACCAGAAGTAGTAGAAACAAAATTAGGAGAAATCTTTGTTGATACAAATGATAGCAATAAAATTAAAATCGAAATGGAATTTGATGTAGATCCAAGTAACTTCCGTTATACATTAACTGGTGCTGACAACACAGAAGTTGCTGTTACACCAACAGTAGGAGAAGATAATAAAGTTACTTTAACAATGGCTGCAGGAACTTTAACAAACGGAAGTAATTATACTTTAAAAGTAACTGATAAAAATGGCGCTGAAGTAGAAGAATCAACATTTACTTATCGCACATTACAACCAATTACTACGGTAACAATAGAAGGAGCAGTAGGAATTAATGCAAATAATGAAAAAGCAATCACATTAACTGCTGCTGCAAGTGCTGCAGATATAGATGTTGATAAAACAGTTGTCGTTACCTTAACGGATACAGAAGGAGAAAAAGTAGAATTAACGGGTAAAATTGTCAAAGGTTTAGTAGATACCAAAGTAACAGGAGATGTTAGTAGTTTAAAAGATGGTCAACTTACAGTAACTTCAAAAGTATATGATGAAGAAGGAAACACAGTAAAAGCAAGTCATACAGCAATTACAAAAGCTGCAACACCTTCCACAATTAATGTAACAGATACAACACGTATTAGTGATACAGATGCAAAAGTTGATTTTACAACAAGTGCAGCTAAAGTTTATTATAAAGTAGTAAAAGAAGGAGAAGTAGCACCATCTGTTGAAGATGTTGTAAAGGAAGCAGAAGTTATAGGTTCAACTGGTACTTTTACGGTTCAAACTTTAGCAACTGGTAATATGTACAATGCTTACATCGTAACCGAAAATGCTATGGGTACGAAATCAGAAGTTATCGTTGCACCAATTGCAAAGGATGGAATTACAGAAACATTACAAAAAGTAACTGAAATTAAATCAAATGGAAATGGTACTTTTAGTTGGACAGATAACCAAGAAAAAGTAACTGGATATAAAGTACAATTAATGCAAAAGATTGGTTCAAATGCAGCTACTTGTATAGCAGAAAAAACAGTACAAGGAAAAACAGTTGATTTTTCTGAAAATATTAAAGAAGCAAATCAAGTAGCTAGCTATACTGTAAATGTTATGGCAATTGGAGATTATAAAACGATTAATAATTCAGCTTTACAACCAGGAAATATAAATAATGCAGAACAAACATTAACCGTAACAGCATTAACTAATCCTACTATTAATGCGGTTCAATCTTTAAGTGATTCTCAATTAAGACTTGATATTACAAATGTAGATTCAAAAGCTTCTGGTATTAAAATACAAATTGTAAAAGGTGAAATCAATAAAGATAATGGAAATGCATTTGAATATTTAGAAGAAAATGCAGTTTATACAAAAACAGAAAGTATAAGAGATAGATGGTATGATATTGATGTTTCTAACTTTAAAGATGGTGCATACCAAGTTTGGGTAACAGCTATCAAAGGAGATTCTGATATTTCACTATTAGACTCTAATACAGTAAAAGAAACAAATCCATATACAAGAGTAATGAATGGAGTAAAATCTTATGTAATCAATGCACAAGATGTTACGGTAGATGAAGCTACTCTTACCATAGCACCTTTTAAATTAGATAATTTCGTAGCAACTTATAAAGTGAAAGCTGTTAAAGCAAATGAAGATGGAACATTTGCTGATTATACAGCACCAGCTAGTCCAGTTTCATTTACACCTTTAGCAAATACTTCTTTAGAAACCTATCAATTAACAGGATTAGATGCAAATTCTAATTATAGAGTTTATTTGGAAACCATACCAAAATTTGATACAAGTACAGAACCAACAGTAAAAGGTAATTTCTTAACATATGTTGATATACAAACAAAAGCAATAGCCTTTACGACATCAGGAGCTGATTGGACAGTAAAAGTATTTGCAAATGATGCAGAAGAAAATCTTACATTAGCTACTCAAATTGCAGTATCTAAAGATGGAACAAAATTATTAAAATATGATGCAGTTGAAGGAAAAACAGTAGAAGTAGCAGGTTCTAATATTGAAGCTGTAAAAAATATTGTTTCTAAACTAAATGATGGTGATAAAATTAATATTGCAACTGATTTAAAAACATCTGTTACAATTGTAGCACCAGCAAACACAAGAACAGTTGCTTTAGGAGATAGTATAAAAGACTGTGATTTAACAATAAAAGGAAACACAGGAGCTAATCCACAATTGATTACTGTATCTGGAAATGTAGGAACAGGAAAAGTAATATTAGAAAATGCAGGAAAATTCAATGTACAAGGATTAACCGTTTCTAGCAAAGTAGTAACAGCTAAAACAACAGGTCAAGAAATTTACGTGGCAAATGGAACAACTGTTGAATTAAATACGGCAACAAAAGTTACCGTAAATAATGTGGAAGTAAATACAAATGTAGTGGTAACAGATACAGATACTATGACAATTTCAGTAGAAGGACTTACAAGTAATGTAACAGTAGATACAGCATTAGATAAAACAATTGTATTTACAGGTACACAAAAAGATAATGGCAGTGTTACCATTAAGAGTACAAATGGAAACAAGAATACAATTACAGTAAAAACAGCTACTGAATCTAGAATAGCACCAGTAACAATTGATGCACCAAATTCAATTGTTAATTTAAAAGATGCCTATGTGGCTTCTACTACATTAACACATGGTGCAGTAGAAACCAACAAAGTAGTTACTTTTGGTAATATAGTAATTACACCAAACGACTCTGTTGTTACAGTTGCTGAAGCAAACGGTAAAATGACAGTAACAGGAAAAGCAACAATTGCCTATACAGGTAGTGTTACTTCCGTTGGTGTAATAGGTGCAACTGAAACAGAAACAGTAGTAGAAGAACCTATCGCTTTTGATGGAAAAACTTTCGAATTATCTGCTAATGGAACAGCAACTTATACATTATCAGATAATGCTCAAACAAAAGGTGTATTAACAATTACATTAGAATCTGGAACAATAACACAAAAATAAAACCATTATATGTAAAAAAGAGGAATTCTTCTTAAGAATCCT
>OFGX01002243.1_pt1 | contig 10412 bp, 12 predicted proteins | sample 1521831 | NCBI WGS metagenome assembly OFGX01 (sample SAMEA3504080, study PRJEB24116) | mouse gut metagenome | biome: mouse gut; feature: mouse-associated habitat; material: faeces | place: Denmark | collected 2011
CAGTTTTTCTTATCACATTATTCTTAATAGTTGTATTTATCATTTGACTTTCAATTAAATCTTGAAGATATATTTGCAAATCATTAATATTATTAAGTTTTAATTTTTTTATATTGCTATCATCATTATTAATACTTGTTCCATAACCAAAATCATGGTTTAATTCGTAGTTTTTCATTTATATTTTCTCCTTATATTTTTAGCATGTTTTAATTTATTATGTTTTCATTTGTATATCAAAATTTTATATTAATAGTATTTAAAAAAATTTCTTTTGTATAAAAAATTATCTTTCCAATGAGATATGTGCAGTTGTTCTATCTGCTAGATATACAATTATCTCATTATCTTTAACAATAGAAACATTTTCTATTTCTAAATTAAAACCACTTGCAATAACTTTATAAATTGATGCCATAAAATCCATATTAATTCCTCCTTTTTTTGTTTTGCAATATTTTATATATAAATTATACGTATGAACTTCGGCTCTGTCAACATATATGCACCTATAAATACTATAATATCAATATAATTTTCAATTTTTACTATCGAAAATTGTCGAATAATTTAAGAATTAATGAAAAAAAGTAAAATTTAAGACAAAAATTGCAGTCAAAATTTATTCATACTATTTTTATGCTCAACTAATTCAACATTCGTATTAAAAATTAGGTGCGTTTATGTTGAATTATTTTTTTACTACTTTGAACTTCGGCTCATATAGAAGTATTTTAATATAACTTGATAAAATAATTTTAGAGGTATGAACTTTGGCTTTGTATTAAAAGTACTTTACTTTTTTATTAAGCAAAATGTAATGAAAATAATTATGGATTTTAAACTAAAGTCACTATGTATTGAAAATAAAATAAATTCATTAAAACTAGAAAAAATATTAAATATTCCAAATGCTAGATTAGGAAAATACATTAAACAAGAATTTTATCCTAGTGTTAATCGGGCAGTTATTTTATCTAATTATTTTAACTGTTCACTTGACTATTTAGTTGGATTAAGTCCTGTTAAACAAAATGGAAAATTAAATGCCCCTAATTTGAAAAAATTTTTTAATAGATTAGATTGGTTAATTTTAGAAGAGAAATCAATTACTAGTTTTTTTAAAAATTGTCAACTTGCAAAGACTAATATAATACGATGGAAAAAAATGAATGATTTCCCTAGACTTGAAAATCTTTTTTTGATATCTGATTATTATAAAATTTCATTAGATTATTTAACAGGCAGAACAGATAAAATGGAGATAAATTATGAACATGAAATTCTCTGAAATACTTAATGATTTAATATTAGATAACGAATTAACCAAAACTCAGTTTGCTAAAAAAATTAATGTTGCTCCTTCAAAAATTACGGGGTATTTAAATGGGCAAATTCCCGCCCCTAAGACAGTCGCAAAAATTTGTGACTATTTTATGTGTTCAATGGATTTTATAACTGGTCTTAGTAACGAATTTTGTTATCCTAACATTAAAAATGGATATTATCCTAATTGTTTTATGCCTGAATATCAAAAACTGCTAACTATAAATAACACAAAACATTATAGATTAGCACAAAAAGGTATTGTTAATATGACTTGCCTAACTCGTTGGAAAAATGGACGTTTGCCACAATTCGAAGTACTATTTAATATCGCTTATGAATTAGGTGGTTCAATAGATAAAATGCTTGGCAGAATAAATTAACAAGGAAAAATAATGATAAAGTTAAGCGATAATTTAAAAATTTTTACAGAGAACTTTACTGACTTATTTATTAAAACAGGGTTAACTAAACATAAATTTGCTAAATTAATTGATATTGACCATTGTTTAATTGCAGATTATCTGCAAGGCACTATCCCATTATTAAAAAATGTAGTAAAAATTTGTGATTATTTTAATTGCTCTATTGATTATATGGTTGGTTTAGGTTCTAATTTTACATATCTAAACTTACAAGCAGGATACAAAAACAATTATTTTTATCCCGAATACCAAAGATTATTACAATTAAATAACACTACACACTATGTTTTAGCCAAAAATAATATTGTTACTTCTACTAAATTAAATTTATGGCAGCAAGGTCGCCTACATAAATTTGAAGTGCTAGTTGCTATTGCTTATGAACTAGGCGGCTCCATTGACAAAATGCTTGGTAGAATATAATTAATAAAATATAAATTTTATAAAATTACTATAAAAATAACCCACCCCAAAAGTTTATTCTTTTGGGGTGGGTTATTTATTTTTTTAGTCTTCAAAATTTATTTTTTCGTAAAACTCCTTTTCTGTCCAAAGTTCTAGTCCTAATTTTTTTGCTTTTTCTAATTTAGAGCCTGCCTCCTCGCCATAAACAACAACATTTACATTTTTGGAAACACTATCTGCCACACTTCCACCATTGTCAATTATCATTTGTTTTGCTTTGCTACGTGGCACAGAAATACTACCCGTTAAACAAATTGTAATACCTGTTAACACACCTTGTTTTACCTCTTTAAATTCAAGTTGAATACCTTTGCTTAACAGGCTATCAATAAGTTTTTTATTTGCATCATTATTAAAAAAGTTATAAACACTTGTTGCCATTATCTCGCCAAAGTCGTCTAAACTTAAAATATCCTCAATAGTTGCAGACTGCAAGTTTTCAAGTGATTTAAATTTATCTGCAAGTTGTTTTGCAGACTTTTTGCCAATGTTTGCAATACCTAAGGAATAAATAAAATTATCAAGTGCTGCGTTTTTACTATTTTTTATTGCATTTAAAATATTTGAAACTTTTTTATCCTTAAAGCCCTCTGCTTGAATAAGTTGCTCTGCTGTTAAATCATAAATATCGTCAATATCCCTTAAAAAACCTAAATTGTACAATTGCAAAATAGTTTTTTCAGACAAACCTTCAATATTCATGGCTTCCCTACTTGCAAAATGGTCTAGCCTTGATATATGAACTGCACCACAATTCTCTTTATTTTCACAATAAACAAAAGCACCATCTACTTTAACATCTCCACCGCATGATGGGCATTTATCTGGTGGCAATATTACACTACCATTGTTATCTTCCGCAACTCCTAAAATTTCTGGAATGACATCGTTACTTCTTCTAATAAAAACTCTACTGCCTATCTTAACACCTTTTTTTGAAATATCGTCCAAATTATTTAATGTTGCACGTGATATTGTTGCACCACAAAGTTCTACTGGCTCTAGCACTGCAAGTGGGTTTAGTTTACCCGTTCTTGAAACCTGCCAAATAACATCTTTCAAAATAGTAGTAACCTCTTCCGCCTCATATTTATATGCCATCGCCCAACGCGGTGATTTTTCAGTAAAACCCAATTCGTTTCTAAAACTTTGTTCATTAATTTTTATTACCGCACCATCAATTAAGTAATCAAGAGTGTTTCTTTTAGATTCAATTTCGTTAATAAGTGTTTGGATATCATTCAAATTATCCGCATACTTTACATAGTCACCTATTCTAAACTTGTTTTTAACCAAAAAATCTACCATTTCTTTTTGGCTATTAAAAGCAATATCCGAATAACCTACACTATATGCCATAAAATCAAGATGCCTTTCTGCAGTAACTTTTGAGTCAAGATTTCTCAAAGCACCTGCTGCAGCATTTCTTGCATTTTTTAAAGGAATATCATGTGTGTTATTGTATTTTTCAAGTTCAGATAACCTCATTATACATTCACCTTGAACCTCTATTTCACCTTTAAAATCTATTGTTAAAGGAATAGTACGAATAGTTTTGGCACCATTAGTGACAATTTCACCTTTTACACCATTACCTCGTGTAGTTGCACGCACCAATTCACCATTATTGTAAGTTAAATTAACAGTAAGTCCGTCATACTTGTATTCAACCGAACATAAAAATTTATCCTCATTCAAAGAGTATGCACATCTAGTCCACCAACTCTCCAAATCACCAAAGGACTGACTTTTTGCAAGTGAATATAGTCTTTGTTTATGAGTATGACTTTCAAACTGCTTTAACAATTCTCCACCAACTCTATGAGTAGGTGAATTTGCAAGTCTAGTGCCAGTTTGACTTTCTAGTTCCACAAGTTCGTCATACAAAGCATCGTACTCTTTATCTGATACAATTGGCTCATCTAAAGTATAATACCTGTACGCATAATCATTAAGTTTTTCAACAAGTTCTGTCATTCTATCCATATTATTACCTGCTATAAATTTTTATTTAATACCGATTTTCGACGGATTTTATTTGTTTTTTATCAAATTTATTAAAAAGTTTTTAACAACTTTTTAAACTAATTTTATTGTTTTAATTCTATAGGTGCTAATTCTAAGTTAAAGTTTTTGTTGCCTAATTTTGCAAATAATATTGTTGCGGTTGAACCATCTAAAGCAATAATAACCCCTTCACCATATCTAGAGTGAATTACAGCACTTCCAACTTTAAAAACAGTAATATCTTTTTGCAAATTACTTTTTATGCTGTTAGGTTTTGATATAGGTCTTTCCTTTGCAATATTTGCATATTCGGATATTTTCATTGGTTTAAATTGTGCTGGGTCTTTTTGAATTAATCCTGCCTCTTCTACAAAGCGACTTACTAAATTGTATTCAACCTTGCCAAATCTATAGCGGTTACCAGCACTTGTCAAATAAAGTCTATCCTCCGCCCTAGTTATTGCAACATACATACAACGACGTTCCTCTTCCATCTCTGCTGGATTATTTAAGGCTTTGCTACTTGGGAATATATTTTCCTCAAGTCCAACTATAAACACTACTTTATATTCAAGACCTTTTACACCATGCACTGTTGCAAGTGTTAGATAATCACCAGCAACATCCTCATCGCTATTGCTAATAAGAGAAATTGACTGCATAAAGTCTTCCAATGTTGCACCTTCATTTTGCTCTGTATACTCATGTATTATTGTCATAAACTCGTCAATATTTTCAAGTTTATTTTTATCATCAATATTATCTATATCGTATACAGAATAAAAGTCAACTCTTTCCAATAAGTATTTTGCAAAATCCTCAAAACTTTTATCTAATTTTGCGCGCATTAAATCTACAATTAAATCAGTAAATTTGGCAAACTTATCTTTCATTGCTTTTGTAAAATAAGTATTATCCTCTATCTCAAGCAAAGCATCTATCATAGTTTTGCCGCTTGCACTGCAATAATCTCTCAATTTTTGTATTGCAGTTTCGCCAATACCACGTTTAGGAAAATTAATAATACGCACTATACTCTCACTATCAAGTGGATTCGCTACCATTCTAAAATATGCAATAGTGTCAAGTATTTCTTTTCGGTCATAAAACTTAAAACCACCAATAAGTTTGTATCTTATACCATACATATTCATTTTTTCTTCAAAGTTACGTGTCAAACTATTAAGCCTTACCAAAATAGCAAAATCACTAAGTGCATAACCATTGTAGTCACAAAGTTTTCTTATCTCACCAAGCACATAATCTACTTCTTCTTTATCATTATAGCAAGATTTATACTCTACTTTTACACCTTTTTCGCCACCAGTCCAAAGTTCTTTACCCATTCTTTGTTTATTTTTGGAAATAACTTTGTTTGCACAGTCCAAAATATTTTGAGTGCTACGATAGTTTTGTTGCAATTTATATATTCTGCAACTAGGATATAATTTTTGAAAGTTTAATATATTTCCAACTTCTGCACCGCGCCAACCATAAATACTTTGGTCATCATCACCTACTACAAACAAATTGCCATGTTTGAAAGCAAGCATACGAATAAGAAGCATTTGTATTTTGTTTGTATCTTGAAACTCGTCAACGTGAATATATTTAAATCTCTCTTGGTATTTTGCCCTAACTTCTGGAAATTCCTTAAACAAATAAACTGTTTTTAACAATAAATCGTCAAAATCTACAGCATTATTTTCTCTTAATTCCTTTTCATATTGTATATATACTTCTTTTATCAAATCGGCATTTTTACCGCCTACAGCCAAACAATATTCTTCAATACTAACGCCCATATTTTTTACATTGCTAATATGGTTTCTAATACTTTTTGACTCTTTTTCGTCAATATTTAAACTTTTAACTATTCTATTTACTAATCTTGAAGAATCTGAAGAGGTAAAAATTGAAAAGTTTGAAGTATACCCTAATTTTTCAATTTCATATCTTAATATTTTTGCACAAAAACTATGAAAAGTTGATACCCAAATATCACTTCTACCAGTAATTTTATTTACCCTATCTAGCATTTCTTTTGCGGCTTTGTTTGTAAATGTTATTGCCAAAATATTGTAACCATCTACCCCTTTTTCATCCAAAAGATATGCTATTCTATGAGTTAGTACACGAGTTTTGCCACTGCCTGCTCCTGCAAGCACCAAAATCTGTCCTTCAGTATCGTATACTGGTTGTAATTGTTCGCTATTTAATAATTGAGAGTAATCCATATTATTTTACCTTTAATTTTAAAACAAATTGTAAGTTTTCATAAATTAACCCGTACCTTAGCACGGGTAATTTTGATATTAAATTATACTATAATTTTTTAGTTCGTTTTCAAATGCTTTTACCTGACTTGTGTATGCCCTATTTGCTATTAAAGCATATTTTAATCCTAACCATAAAGATTTTATCAGCATAACATTACCACTTTCAACCGCAAAATGCAAGCCTTCAAGTATTACATAAATCTCACGTCTTACTTCGTCAGACAATGTTTTATCATTTACTAATTGGTCACTAATCGAAATAATATTGCCGTTTAGTAACTCAACCAATTGACGTGGCAGACTTTTTGCCTGAATATTAGTATCTGCATCAACTATCCTATCCCTTTGGCTAAGTACTCTTTCAAATGCTTTAACATAAGGAAAAACAATTAAACCACAAAAATCAATAAAACTATCAGATATATTTTTTCGAGGAAAAGTATTTTTTAAAAAGTTTAAATATTCAATATTACCTCTATCAATATCAAACAAAATTTTAGTTACAAGCACTATTATTTTATAATCGTCATCTGGCATTTTAATTCTGCCACTTGCCATTGACTCATTAAAAATACTATTAAAATCAAAATTTTGGTTAGCATGCTTTACTGCAAAAAACAATTGTTCATTAGTAGTAACAAACTTTAAAATTTTGGTTATAATCTCATTTGACATAATAAAATTAGAACGTTCTAATTCTAAATATAGCAAGTTAAAAGATTTAATAAGTTCTTCATTTGAAATTTTCATACCAGACCTCCGACATTAATATTTTAACATATTAATAATAATATTGCAAGTATTGTATACTTTTTTCTTGCAAAATAACGTATAATAGTGTATACTAATATTAAAGATAATTATTGCAATTATGCAATAAAAAATATTACATAATTTTAATAGGAATTGTGTAATAACTAGGAGGTTTTATGAAATCAGTTCAAATTAAATTAAAGTTAGCAGAACATGTTAAATCTTTTGTACAAAAAGTTGCAGTTTTTCCTGGCGAACTTGACCTTCGCTCAGGCAGATATGTTGTAGATGCAAAAAGCATACTAGGCATATTCAGTCTTGACTTATCAAAACCAATTACACTTGAAATTTATGACAATGACTGCGAAGAATTACTAAAAAGTTTAGAGGAGTTTATTATTAAATAATGCAACTAAAAGACAAGGCACTTAACAAAGTTATTCTGCTTTTTGTTATGGATTGCATGGAAATCCCTTTGAAAATCGATACATTAACTGAAATTTGCGATGCAAATAAGTGGGTCGGTTTTATGGATTGTAAAGATTGCGTCGTTGACCTTATCGAAGTTGGACATATAGTAGACATAAGCAAAAATAACGAGAAATTATATATATTATCTAATAAAGGCAAAGAGTGTTTGAGTATTTTTTACAAAGAAATACCACTATCTAAGCGAGATGAAATAAAGGCAACTGTTAAAGAACAACGTTGCCATTATCGTCGTTTGCAAGATTATTTTAGTGACTATTTTATGAATGATGATGGCTCATATACAGTAATTTTACGTATAAACACCCCTGCCCAACCACTGCTTGATTTAAAACTTTGCGTCCAAAATAAAGCAAGAGCAAAATGGCTTTATAAAAATTGGATAGACAAAGCACCAAGTGTATATGAGTTTTTACATACTCAATTATTAGAATAATTACAACAAAAAAAGTGGATTTTAAATTCACTTTTAATTTTTAAAAATAAATAAGGATAAATTTATGTATAAATACAAAACTAAAGGTGTTTGTTCACAAGAGATATTATTTGATATAAAAGATGATATAATAACAGATTTGCACATAGTAGGCGGTTGCCGTGGCAACACTCAAGGTGTTGCAAAACTTGCTATTGGTAGAAATATAAATGAAGTAATACCCCTAATTAAAGGCATAAAATGCAGAGGCAATACAAGTTGCCCTGACCAACTGGCAATAGCACTAGAAAATTATAAAACACAAAAAAATCTGCAATAAAATTGCAGATTTTTTATTTTATATTATTTAATTTTAGTAAAGTTTATTATGCTCTGCTGCCTGGTTTGTAAATTGGTAAACCTTGTTTGCAAAGTGGGCATTCATCTGGCTCATAAGAGATTACTTCCATAGAAAGTAGATTTACAAATTTAACACCAAAATCTACCTTGCCATTGCTTCTATCAACTATACTTGCAACTGCACTAACTGTGCAACCACTATCTTGCACAAGTTTTACAACCTCTTTTACAGAACCACCAGTTGTTACTACGTCCTCAACAACAATAACTTTAGCATTTTCAGGAAGGCTGAAACCTCTTCTGAATGTCATAGCACCATTTTCTCTTTCTGCAAAAATATTAGGAACATGCAATTGTCTTGCCATTTCATAGCCCATTAAAATACCGCCAACTGCTGGTGAAACAACAATATCACAAGGAATATCTTTTAATTTTTCTGCAAGTTCTTTGCATAAAGTCGCTGCAGAATCAGTATCTACAAATAATTTTGCACATTGCATATAAGTATCACTATGTCTGCCAGAAGTCAATTTAAAGTGTCCTTTTAGTACACCGCCTGTTTTTTGAAAAATTTCCAAAACTTGTTCATTAGTCATCATAAAATATATCTCCTATTTTGTAATTTCTATTTTTGTATTTTTATAATTTATTAAATCAAATTATAGTATCACCTTTTTTAATTATAACAATAATTATTTTTCAAAAATAATTTTGCCATCTTTGAGCCTAATAATATGGTCTGCAATATCTATATGTTCCTCATTATGAGTTACCATAATTACAGTTTTTCCACTTTTGCAAATATCCTGCAAAATTTTAATTACTTCTGCACCATTTACACTATCCAAGTTGCCAGTTGGCTCATCTGCAAGTATTATTTTTGGGTCATTTACAAGTGCTCTTGCTATTGCTACTCTTTGTTTTTGTCCGCCAGATAAGGTAGAAGTTTTTGCATGTGCCTTGTCTGTTAAACCTAATTTTTCCAAAAGTTCTTTTGCTTTTGCATCTTTTATTTGTCTTTTTTCGCCTGCAATAGTAAGTGGCAAAACAATGTTATCTGTTACCGAATAAGCAGGTTCTAAATAAAAAGACTGAAAAACATAGCCTATATTTTTATTTCTGTAAACACATAATTGTTTATCAGACATTTTGGTAACATCAACATCGTCTACAATTATTGTGCCACTGGTAGGACTATCAATACAGCCTATTAAATTTAAAATGGTAGATTTACCTGAACCTGACTGCCCAAGTATAACTAAAAATTCGCCATCTTGAACACTAAAACTTACATCGTCTAAGGCTAAAAGCGAACTATTTCCTCTACCAAACTTTTTTGTAATATTTTTTACTGAAATCATAATATTAAATTGATACTACCTTTATTTTATCTTTTTTGGTTTTACTGTTGCAATGCACATAATAATAGGAACTGCAAGGAATATTATACCCAAAATAATACCACCAATAAATATTAGATATTGTGCCCATTCAGGTTTAAAGATAGAAACCAAATCGTTATAAATTGGTGAAACAAATCCATCAATAAATCCAGTAAAATTAGCACCAAACTTTTGTATTAAGCAAAGCACAAAAGTTAAAAACAACGGAATTGTAAGAATAGTACTATAAGTAGTTACTGCAATAGACAAAATATTTTTAGCAGGATTTTGTCTTCTACCAGCAAACAAGTTGAAAGACATTATACCTATTGCCATAGATATAACTACTATAACATATCCTATCAATATATGTTCAAAATTATTATAAAATGGCATTATATTTGCAACACCTATGATAGTAAGTAGCGATAAAATACCAAACACATTACCTGCAAGAGAAACTGCAAGAATTATATAATCAATTGCTTTTTTCATAAATACTCCCTTTTTT
>OFGX01002246.1_pt1 | contig 10407 bp, 9 predicted proteins | sample 1521831 | NCBI WGS metagenome assembly OFGX01 (sample SAMEA3504080, study PRJEB24116) | mouse gut metagenome | biome: mouse gut; feature: mouse-associated habitat; material: faeces | place: Denmark | collected 2011
ATGGCTTAAAATCAGTAGATGTTATGGTAAAAGGACCGGGATCAGGAAGAGAAGCTGCAATTCGTGCACTTTCTGCATGTGGTTTGGAAGTGACGAGTATCCGGGACGTAACACCGGTTCCTCACAATGGATGCCGTCCGCCAAAACGCAGAAGAGTTTAATTTATCGAACAGGAGGGATAGTCTAAGATGGCAGTTAACAGAGTTCCTATTCTTAAAAGATGCAGATCGCTTGGTTTAGATCCGGTTTATTTAGGAGTAGATAAAAAATCAAACAGAGAGCTGAAGAGAGCAAACAGAAAAATTTCTGAATACGGTCTTCAGTTAAGAGAAAAACAGAAAGCAAAATTCATCTATGGAGTGTTGGAAAAACCGTTCCATAATTATTATGTCAAGGCTGACCGGATGAAAGGAATGACCGGTGAGAACCTTATGTCTATGCTTGAGAGAAGGCTGGATAACGTTATTTTCCGTATGGGACTGGCAAGAACGAGAAGAGAATCCAGGCAGATCGTAGGGCACAAGTTTGTTACCGTAAACGGAAAATGCGTAAATATTCCGTCTTATCTGGTAAAAGCGGGCGACGAGATCGAAATCAGAGAAAAGAGCAAGGGAATCCAGAGGTTTAAGGATATTGTCGAAGTGACAGGCGGAAGGCTTGTTCCGGAGTGGCTGGATGTCGATGCAGAAAACTTAAAGGGCATCGTAAAAGAAGCACCTTCCAGAGACCAGATCGATGTACCTGTTAACGAAATGCTTATCGTCGAGTTGTATAGTAAGTAATCTATGCCGCGCCGCGTGGGCAGTAATAAGGAGGGCTTTTAGTGTTTGATTTTGAAAAACCGAAAATTGAAATTGCTGAAATTTCAGAAGACAAAAAATACGGAAGATTTGTCGTAGAACCTTTGGAAAGAGGTTATGGGACAACGCTGGGTAATTCTTTAAGAAGAATTATGCTCTCTTCCTTGCCGGGAGTAGCGGTAAGCCAGGTGAAAATTGACGGCGTACTGCACGAATTCAGTTCGATTCCGGGCGTAAAAGAAGATGTAGCTGAAATTATCATGAACATTAAGAATCTTGCACTTAAGAATACATGTCCGACCGATGAGCCAAAAGTTGCTTACATTGAATTTGAGGGTGAGGGAGTGGTTACGGCTGCCGATATTCAGGCAGATCCTGACATTCAGATTTTAAATCCGGATTTAGTGATTGCGAACTTAAACGGAGGAGCTGACTGTAAACTGTATATGGAGCTTACGATTACCAAGGGCAGGGGCTATGTCAGCGCGGAAAAGAATAAATCTGAAGATGTTCCGATCGGTGTCATTGCAATTGACTCGATTTATACGCCGGTAGAGCGTGTCAATCTGACAGTTGAAAATACCCGTGTAGGCCAGATTACTGATTATGACAAACTCACATTGGATGTATTTACCAATGGTACATTAGAACCGGATGAGGCGGTGAGCCTGGCTGCGAAGGTTTTAAGCGAGCATTTAAATCTGTTTATCAACCTTTCCGAAACGGCAATGTCTGCGGAGGTTATGGTAGAAAAAGAAGACGATGCAAAAGGAAAAGTTCTGGAGATGAATATCGACGAGCTGGAGCTGTCCGTACGTTCTTATAACTGCCTCAAGAGGGCGGGGATCAATACGGTGGAAGAACTGACGAACCGTACGCCGGAAGATATGATGAAGGTCAGAAACCTTGGACGCAAATCTTTGGAAGAAGTATTGGCAAAATTAAAAGAACTGGGGCTTCAGCTGAACCAGAGTGAAGATATCTAAATAGATTTGGCTGATTTCGTAAGACCAAAGGGCAGAAAAAGGTCATCTCCATTTTACCGTGGAGGCAACTACTAGCAGGAAAGCATTCGATGAGTAAGACCAAAGGGCATGTCGGATGTTCCACAAAACGGAGGTAAGAAAATGGCAAAATATAGAAAACTGGGGAAAACTTCATCCCAGAGAAAAGCGTTATTGAGAAATCAGGTTACGGCGCTGATTTACAATGGAAAAATCGTTACGACGGAAGCAAGGGCAAAAGAAGTTCGTAAGCTTGCAGAACGTATCATCACAAAGGCGATCAAAGAAAAAGACAATTACGAGGAAGTTACGATTCAGGCGAAAGTTCCCCGTAAAGATAAGGATGGCAAGAGAGTCAAAGAAGTTGTCGACGGTAAGAAAGTTACCGTATATGACGTAGTGGATAAGACGATCAAAAAAGATCTGCCGTCCCGTCTGCATGCAAGAAGAGAAATGCTGAAGGTTCTTTATCCGGTCAAGGATGTTCCGAAAGAAGCAGCAGGCAGAAAGAAGAATACAAAGAAAGTGGATCTTGTTGCAAAATTATTTGATGAAATTGCACCGAAATATGTGGGCCGCAACGGCGGATATACGAGAATCGTTAAAATCGGCCAGCGTAAAGGCGACGGCGCATTGGAAGTTCTGTTAGAGCTTGTATAATTGAGATAGAAAAACTCCGGTTTCAAACCGGAGTTTTTTGTCAGGCGAAGAAGGGCGCTTATGGGAGAATAAGAACCGTCTGCGCGTTTATTCGGATTGTGTGAAGTCGCTTAGATGCGATAGAAAAAAGGAGGTTCGTATGTTACCGGAATTATTTTCGATTGGACCGTTTACCGTGCATAGCTATGGATTCATGACGGCGGCAGGGATTCTTGCAGCGATTCTATTCGGGGAGTATCTTTTGAAAAAAACGGGATTGGCAGAAGAAGGATTTCTTCTGGGCATGGGACTTGCATGCGTGATTGGAGGATATGCTTCATCCAAATTATTGTTTTGGATTACGACACTGCCGGAGATTTTAGAAGATCCGGCAAGGCTTTTGAATTTTTCCAGCGGATATGTCGTATACGGAGGTCTGATCGGCGGGGTATTGACCGGATATATATACTGCAGAAGAAAAAACGTGGATTTTTGGAAAATATTCGACATTACCGTACCGGCGGTTGCTCTGGCGCAGTTTTTTGGGCGCATCGGCTGCTTTCTGGCAGGCTGCTGTTACGGAATGCCGACGGACGGACCGTGCGGCGTTGTGTTTGAACATTCTTTGTATGCGCCGTCGGATACGGCGTTGTTTCCCATACAGCTGGTTTCAGCGGGATGCAATCTGCTCAACTGCATAGTTTTGTACCTATTATGGCGGCGGGCAGGAAAAAAAGCGGGCGTAACCGGTTCCGCGTATATAATGACCTACAGTGTGGGACGTTTTGTTCTGGAATATTTTCGGGGAGATTTTGAAAGAGGAACGGTCGGTATCTTTTCGACATCTCAGTTCATCGCAGTATTTACATTGGCGATCGGGCTTGTGATGCTCCTGTTTCGCCTGAAAGTTCAAAAGGAAGATTAAAAAAACCGGAGGATGGTTTATTCGTCCTCCGGCTGATGCAGCGGCAGGGAGAAAATAAACTCCGTGCCGACGCCTTCTGTACTGATCACATTGATATTTTCCTTATGGGACTGGATGATTTCTTTTACGATGACCAGCCCCAAGCCCGTGCCCTTTTTATCTTTTCCGCGGGAAATATCTGTTTTGTAAAACCGCTCCCAGATTTTTCCGAGACTTTCTTTTGGAATGCCGATCCCCCTGTCTTTTACGGAAATAAAGATTTTTTCGTTCTTTACCGTTGTTTCAATCGTAATAACGGAGTCGGCGTTTGAAAATTTAATGGCGTTGTCGATCAGATTATAAAGGACGCGCTGAATTTTACTCATGTCTGCCCGGGCGAACAGTGTCTGTCCGGTTAAAATCAATTCAAACATAATTTTCTTATCTTTGCAGATGCCCTCAAACGTACGGGCAGTCATTTTTATCATCTGATTGATATCAAATTTTGTAATATCCAGCATGGCGCCCCGGCTACCGAACTGATTCAATTCTAAAAGGCTTGTCGTAAGTTTATTCAGGCGCTCCGTTTCAAACAGAATGATGTTTAAATATTTTTCCTGGTATTCTGCGGGAATCGTGCCGTCCAACATCGCTTCTACATATCCTTTGATGGAAGTCAGCGGAGAGCGGAAATCATGGGATACGTTGGAAACGAATTTTCTCTGGTCCTCTTCCAGCGTATTCAATTCATTTGCCATATAAGCCAAAGACGCGGCAAGGCGGCCCATCTCATCGTTGGCAGGAATACAAATCGGATAATCAAATTTTCCCTCTGCATATGCGTTTGCCGCTTTTGTAATCTTTTGGATCGGAAGAATAATGGAACATGCATAGATGCCGAACAGTATCAGGGCACAAAAGAACAGAAGAGCAAACGTAAAATAAGAAAGATCCAAAAAGCCGCGGTGAAAAGAAGTAAGAAGACGCAGCGGTTTATGAATGATGACATATCCCCGGACTTTGTAGTTAACAGTGATCGGAGCATAAACACTTAATTGTTCTTCTTCAAAATAGTCATAAAACAAACCGGTCTGGCAGGAATGATTTTTAAAATCACTGATGTCAAAAGCGCTGATGCTTTCCGTATGGGTAAGTGTGGAAAGATCCGTTTCTTTAGCGGAATTGACCAGTATATTGCCTTTTTGGTCGATGACCCAGATCTGGGATGCCAGATAAGTATCCAGAGCTTTTAAACGGGATTCAAAATCTTCCAGCGTAATATAGTTGCTGTAATAACTGACGGCATAATCGGATGCGATTAGGTTTGCTTCTTTATAAAGATGTGAAATTTCATATTCTTCTATATGACGCAGAGAAAAGTGGGACGTAACGGCAGAAACTATGCTAAAGCCTAAGATTCCGTATAGGAGAAATCCCAGGATCAGTTTCGGGAAAATCGTTTTTTTCATAGCCGGTCACCCGTTTACTTCAAACTTGTAGCCGATACCCCAGACGGTAGACAGGCTCCAAAATCCGTTGTCTTTGATCTTTTCTCTCAGTCTTTTGACATGTACGTCTACGGTTCTGGTATCTCCGATGTATTCATAGCCCCAGATATGATCTAACAGCTGCTCTCTTGTGAACACCTGGTTTGGAGAGGAAGCCAGAAAATACAGAAGCTCCAGTTCTTTTGGCGGCATGTCGACCGGCTGGTCGTTGTAGAGAACGGAATAATTGGTCAGATTGACAATTAATCCCGGATATTTGACACATTTCATATCGGCAGATGCATGGGTTTTGGGAACGGGATGGTAGCGGCGCAGTACGGCTTTGACACGCGCCACCAGTTCCTTGGAATCAAACGGTTTCATGACATAATCGTCTGCCCCGAGTTCCAGGCCGAGGACTTTGTCAAAAATTTCTCCTTTGGCGGAAAGCATTATAATCGGGATATCGGATTTTGCGCGGATTTCCCGGCAGACCTGATAACCGTCGATTCCTGGCAGCATCAGATCCAGAAGGATCAGATTCGGCATATATTGTTCAAAGGCAGCCAGAGCTTCTTCTCCGTCATTGACGGTTCGGGTGTCAAAGCATTCTTTGGTCAGATACAGGGAAATCAGTTCTGCGATATTCAGATCATCGTCAACGATTAAAATTTTCTGTTTGGCAGCCATAAGTACCTCCTGTCCTATTCGTTTTTAAATTCTGCAATGGTAACGCCGGCATCTCCTTCGCCAAATTCTCCCAGCCGGAATGACCGGATATATTTCTGCCGTTTTAAATGCTTTTGTACGGCGTTTCGCAGCGCGCCCGTGCCTTTTCCGTGGACAATACGCACGGAGGGCAGATGGGCGATGTAGGCGTCGTCTAAATATTTATCCAGCAGCGCGACGGCTTCGTCCGTTGTTTTGCCGATCAGGTTGATTTCCGTGGAAACCGATATGGATTTTCCCATTCGCAGTTTTCCCGTTTTGGCGCTGCCGGATTTTTTTGTTTTATAAGAAGTTTCGTCTTCTAAGAGTTCTAAATCTTTGATATTGACCAAAGAACGCAGAATGCCCATCTGCACATATAAATCGCCTTTGGCATTGGGAAGCGTGTGTACGGTGCCTTTTAAGTTCATAGACAAAACCATAACCGAATCGCCGATCCGCAGATTTTTGGGTATCTTCCGGTTTTGCGCGGGAGATTTCGGTAAGGCGGAAGCCTTTTTCTGCGTATCTTCAAGTTTTGCGCGCAATTTTGCCCGCTCCTGTTCCAGTTCGCTGGCTAACGCATGGTTTTGCGCAATCTTCTGGAAGGTTCGTATGGTCTGGTCGGCATAATCTTTTGCTTCTTTTAAAATGGCGGATGCCTGATCGTTTGCTTCCCGTATGATTTTGTCGCGGTTTTTGTCGATGCGGTCGTGTTTTTGTTCTAATTTTTCTTTCAGTGCCGTGATCTGGGTTTTATAGAGATTGATCTCTTCCTGTTCCCGCTCGATGGTACTGCGGCTGATCTCCAGATCGGCGATCAAATCCTCAAAGCTGGTCTCCGATTCCGTCATACGCGCTTTGGCATCTTCGATAAAGGAATCGTTAAGACCGAGCTTGGAAGATATTGCAAAGGCGTTGCTTTTTCCCGGAATACCGATTAAAAGGCGGTATGTGGGGCTTAACGTTTCCACGGAAAATTCGCAGCAGGCATTTTCCACCCCCGGGGTGGAGAGGGCAAAAACTTTTAGCTCGCTGTAATGGGTGGTTGCCATAGTCCGCACCCCGTAATTGTGGAGCCGGGACAAAATAGAGGTAGCCAGCGCAGCCCCTTCCACCGGGTCAGTCCCGGCGCAAAGCTCGTCGAAAAGCACCAGGGAGTTTTCATTTACATGCCCTAAAATAGAAATAATATTCGTCATATGTGAGGAAAAGGTGCTTAAGTTCTGCTCAATGCTCTGTTCATCCCCAATGTCTGCAAAAACTTCTTCAAAAACCGCCAGCTCCGAGCGGTCGTTTGCCGGGATATGCAGCCCCGCCTGCCCCATCAGGGTAAAAAGGCCCACGGTTTTTAAGGAAACGGTTTTTCCGCCGGTATTTGGCCCTGTAACAATCAGCAGGCCAAAATCATCCCCAAGACGGATGTCTATGGGCACTACTTTGTGGCTGTCCAGCAGCGGATGGCGTCCCCTGCGGATCCGTATGCGGCCTTCCTGGTTGAAAATGGGGTTCGTCCCATTGTATTTTTTCGCTAAGGAGCCTTTGGCAAAAATAAAGTCCAGTTCCGTTAAAATTTCATAGTCAGCCTTTAAGCAGGGGATGTACTCCCCGGCAAGGCTGCTTAATGTGGCAAGGATAACTTCGATTTCCTCCCGCTCCTTTAAATAGAGTTCTTTCAGGTCGTTGTTCAGCTTTACCACCGCCATGGGCTCAATAAAAAAAGTGGAGCCGGTGGAAGACTGGTCGTGGATCATGCCGGGTACCTGCCCCTTGGATTCTGCCTTTACTGGCAGGCAGTAACGCCCGCCCCTCATGGTGATGACTGCGTCCTGCAAATGGGTGCGGCTGCTGTTTAACAAATCGTTCATTTGGCTGCGGATTTTTTCATTGGTATTTTTGATGGAACGGCGGATGCTTTTCAAAGCGGCGGACGCGTCGTCTGCAATTTCATCTTCCGAAAGGATGCAGCGGCGGATTTCCTCTAACAGCGGCGCCAAAGGCTCCAGCCCCCCAAAAAGCCCCTCCAGGGAATCTGCCCTGGAATCTTCCCGTTCTGTGCGGGAATAAGCCTTTGCCCGCTTGGCGGCTTCCAACAAAGATGCAACCCGTAGAAGCTCCTCTATACTTAAGACGCCTCCCACTTCCAGCCGCTTTAGGGATGCGCCTATATTGTGGGTGCCGGAGCAGGAGAGGGAGCCCTTCTGGTAAATCCTTGTCAGCGCATCGGAAGTCTGCTGCTGGGCAAGCTGTATTTCTGCAAGGTTTCCCGAAGGCTTCAAGTTCCTGCAAAGTTCCCTGCCAGAAACACAGGTGGCGCATTCTGACAGCATATCTATGATTTTATGGTATTCTAAGGTCTGTAATGCTTTTTCATTCATAAGCGGATAGCCCTTTCTTGGCTGTATTATTTTTCATGTTATTATACCTGAAAAATAAAAATCTTGCAACAAGCCCAGGAAAAACGTATAATGTTAATATGTGATGGAGGGCGTATGTATGAAGCGACAAGAGGAGAAGGAGCAGGAATTTGCTTTTATTAAGGAGAAAATAAAAGACAAGCCAATTGACAGGCGCCGGCTGCTGCTGCGGTTTGGCTATAACATCCTCTGCGCCGTTATGTTTGGCGCAATTGCCTGCTTAGTATTTGTCTGGCTAAAGCCTTATCTGGAGGAATGGCTTTACCCCAAGGGGGAATCTACCATCAGCATCCCAAAAGACGATGCCCCGGAGGAAACCGAGGAGGGCAATGGCGAGCAGCCGGAAGAACCAGCCCCGGCCCCAACCCAGGCGCCGGAAAACCAGACGGTAATTATGCAGGAAAAGCTGGAACTGGAGGATTATCAGGAACTGCAGGATAAGCTGTATGAGATTGGGAAACAGGCCAACAAATCCGTGGTGACAGTCACAGGGGTGACAAGCGGCATGGATTGGTTTGATACGCCCTATGAAAATGAGAACAGGGCGGCAGGGATTGTGATTGCCAACAATGGCCAGGAACTTCTGATTCTGACAGAAAAAAAGGTGATTGCAGACGCACAGGAAATCAGCATTACATTTATCAATGAAACCGTAGTTTCCGCATCCTTGAAAAAGTATGACGGAAATACCGGCATTGCCATTATCAGCGTCCCGCTGGGGAAAATCCCAAAAGAAACCTTGGAGCAGATGGCAGTGGCGTCTTTGGGGAATTCTTACCTTATTAAGCAGGGGACAACCGTGCTTGCCATCGGTAGCCCGCTTGGGGTCAATTATTCCATTTTGTGCGGGACTATAACCTCCTCCCAAAATGAGGTAACTACTATAGACAGGAATTATACGATTTTCACTACGGATATTGTGGGGAGCGAAACAGGGAGCGGCGTGCTGATTAACCTGGAAGGGGAAATTATTGGGCTGGTCCTGCAGGATTACAGCAACCAGAGCGACCGCAATACGATTACAGCCCTGTCAGTGTCGGAGATGAAGCAGATGATTGAAGATTTGTCCAACGGCAGGGATGTGCCCTATGTGGGGCTGCGCCTCAGCACGGTAACAGAAGACATTGCAAAAGAATTCCATATCCCCAAGGGGGTTTACGTTAAAACAGTCGTGATGGATTCCCCGGCAATGGCGGCAGGCCTGCAGGAAGCGGACGTCATTGTGCGGATAAATGGGGAAGATGTTGCAACCGTCGAGCAGTATAACCAGAAAATATATGCCTTGAACCCGGAGGACCCGGTGGTGATTTCCATTAAACGGCAGAATGGGGAGGAGTATGTGGATTTGGACTGCAGCGCGGTGGCCGGGGTATTGAAGTAAAACAAGAAGCGGGAAAGTGAAAGGAAAGGGAAGGATTATGAAATATATTAGCAATTTAAGAGAAGGGGAACGGGTAGGGGATATTTATCTTTGCAAAACAAAGCAAGCAGCCTTGACAAAGGCAGGGAAACCATATGAATCGCTGATTTTACAGGATAAAACGGGGACGCTGGATGCGAAAATCTGGGATCCCAATTCCCAAGGGATTGAAGAATTTGAAGCGCTGGACTACATTGCCGTGGTGGGGGACGTCACAAGCTTCCAGGGAGCATTGCAGTTAAACATAAAACGTGTCCGCAAAGTGCGGGAAGGGGAGTATGACCCAAAAGAATACCTCCCTGTCAGTGAAAAGGATATTGAAAAAATGTATCTGGAGCTTGCAAAGATGGTGCAGGAAATGGAAAACCCTTACCTGAAAAAGCTTTGCTCCAGCTTTTTTCTGGAAGATAAAGCATTTGAAAAAGACTTTAAGTTCCACAGTGCGGCCAAAAATGTCCACCATGGCTATGTCGGCGGGCTGCTGGAACATACCCTCAGCGTGGCAAAGCTGTGCATGTATTACACGCAGGCTTACCCGATGCTGAATAAGGATCTTCTGCTGGCAGCCGCCATGTTCCACGATATTGGGAAATTGCAGGAGCTGTCTGTATTCCCGGAAAACGATTATACGGATGCGGGGCAGCTTTTAGGCCATATTATGATTGGGGCGGAACTGGTGGGGGAACGTATCCGCACTATTCCGGGCTTCCCGGTAAAGCTTGCCAATGAGCTGAAGCACTGTATCCTTTCCCACCATGGGGAATTGGAATATGGCTCCCCGAAAAAACCTGCCATCGCGGAAGCAATGGCACTTAGCTTTGCGGATAATACGGATGCGAAAATGCAGACAATGAAAGAAGCCCTGGCGGCAGCGGAGGGGAATAGCGGCTGGCTGGGCTATAACCGGCTGTTTGAGTCAAATATCCGCAGGACTAGCGAATAGGGGCGAAGCATTGCAGTATTACTCCGGCGGTTAAATGTCGACGAATTTTACGCAGAATAATTTTTCATCTGCAAGGCGGAAGAAG
>OFGX01002248.1_pt1 | contig 10401 bp, 10 predicted proteins | sample 1521831 | NCBI WGS metagenome assembly OFGX01 (sample SAMEA3504080, study PRJEB24116) | mouse gut metagenome | biome: mouse gut; feature: mouse-associated habitat; material: faeces | place: Denmark | collected 2011
AGCGCGCCGAGCAGCGGCAGCATGCCGGCAACGACGAGGGGGCAGGCCCATCCGTTCGTGCGCATCTGGTCGGCAGCGCGCAGGCCGCATCCGCAGAACAGCACGAGAACGGGCAGACTGCCCACGGCCGTCAGCAGCACGGCCGGCCCAAGACAGCCCCGAGGTGCGCCCGCGAGCGCCAGGCAGACGGGGACGAGTACCGCACATCCCACGGCGCCGACGATCACTTTCGCTGCTACGATAGCCTCCAGGCTCGCGCCTCCCCGCACTATGACGTCGTAGGTGCCGTGGGCGTCCTCCTCGCTCATGGCGAACAGGGTGACGACTCCGCCCGCCTCCAGGGTGGGCAGGATCGTCGCGAAGGCCATGAGGAAAACGGCGAAGCCGGGCGTTGCGGTCAGCTCGTCGGCCAGCGTTGCGCCGAAGAGCCATGAGAAGGCCGCGGCCACCGCCGCGCACAGAAGCACCGTGGGATTGCGCAGGGCGCAACCCGCATCGCGCGCGACAAGTGCGCCGATGATGCGCGGCGTCGCGCGCTCCTGTTGCTCCATGACCGTCTTTCCTTCCCTTATCTTTCCGCTCGCCATTATAATAAACGGCGCAACCGACTGGGAAGAGAAGCCATGGCCTCAGAGACCTTCGCCACCGAATACCCCTCCATCGAAGCGCTCATCCGCGCGGAGGCGGGGCAGGCGTGCCGCAGCGTGCACGTGGAATGCGCCCGCGAGACGAGCCTGCGCGCCCGCCAGGCCGTCGCCGAGATCCAGGGTGCGCGCCGCGGTGCCTACTTTCTGGAAGACGACGTTGGCTTCGACCGCGATACGACGCGGTCCTACCTGCGCTTTTTCGCCCGGCTCGCTGGACGGGACGGCACGGCGGTCGGGGACGCCCTGGCCCATTTCGGCCTGGAGGGGTGCGCCCGCTCTCTGGTGGCGAAGCTCGCGCCCGAGCAGCGCGCCCTGCTCGCCTTCGCCCGCATGAGCCTCTTCGAGCCGGAGCTGTGCTTCTGCGAACGGCCCCTGCTGGATTTAAGCGCTTCCTCCCGTGCCCTCGTGCTGGCGTGGATCGCCGAGCGCTATGAGGCCGGCACCGTGTTCGTCACCGTGGGCCAGCCCCTGCGCGAGGCGCTTCTTTTGCCGGGGCGGGCGTTTTGGGAAGAAGAGGAGCGCCTGTTCGCGGCCGATGTGGAGGAGGCGGACGTCGAGGAGGACGATGGCTTTTCCGACGAGGTGCGCGTGTGCAAGATCGCCGCGAAGGCCGGCGACGCCACATTGCTGCTCGACCCTCGCGACATCGACTTCATCGAGAGTGCCAACCGGGTGAACTACGCGAGCGTGTGCGGCGAGCTGTACCCCACGAGCCTCACCATGGACGAGCTGGAGGCCGAGCTCGGCCGCTTCGGGTTCTTCCGCTGCCACCGCTCCTATATCGTGAACGTGCAGAAGGTGGCTCGCGTGGAGCGCTACACCCGCAACACCTTCAACCTCGTGCTGTCCGACGCGGCGCATACCTCGCTGCCGCTGTCGAAGGGCCGAGCCGAGGCCATGCGCGACCGTTACGGCTGGAAGTAGAAGCCGCTGCGGAGTCTGCGCGCGGGGCCGGCGGGGAGAAGGGGCGTCCGGGCAAGGCCGGCGGGAGGTCCCCGTGCTCAAGCAGGTCCTCGCCTTCGCGAAAAGCGGTGTGGGGATGGTACACCCCTTTTCGCGAGGCTGCGGAATCTGCGCGCGGGGCCCTCCCGTCGGCCTTGCCCTGCTCCTCTCGTGCGCCCGTGGGCTCCTCTCGGGCAGCCGATGCGCGCGTCGTGCAGAAGATATTGCAGGCAGCGGTCGCTTTTCCGATCATGGGCCCCGTCAGTTCACCGGCGCTCTCGCGGCGCCCTGAAAGAGAGGATTTCCCATGATCACGACCCACGCCCTCACCATTCTGGTTGGTGCCCTCGCCTTCGCCTTCGTGCTTATCGGCGCGGGGGTGGTGTACCTGCAGCGCCATATCGACGAAGGCCTCGCCAAGGTGAACAAGCGCCTGGACACCCTAGAGCCCGGCCACTCCGCCTCGGCCGAGACCGGCGACGCCGCCGTGGCCGTCGGCACCTTGAAAGCCGCTCGATGAGCGCGGCCATTCTCTCCATGGAGGCGGTGGGTCTGAGCTTCGGCGACAAGCGCGTGCTCGATAACCTCACCTTCTCGGTGCGTCGCGGCGAGGTATTCGGCTTCCTGGGTCCGTCGGGAGCCGGCAAGACCTCCACCATCAAGCTGCTTACGCGCCAGCTCTCTCGCGACGGGGGTCGCATCAGCCTGCTGGGGCGCCCTCTCGAGCGCGCGACAGAGGCCGACTATGAGCGGGTGGGCATCCTGTCGGACACGAGCGCTCTGTACGACCGCATGTCTATCGCCGACAACGTGGAGCTCTATGCGCGGCTGCGCGGGGTAGGGCGACGTCGGGTGCCCATGCTGCTTCAGCGGCTCGGCCTGGCCGAGGATGCCAAGACGCTCGTCAAGCACTGCTCGAAGGGCATGCGTCAGCGCGCGGCCCTTGCGGCGGCCCTCGTGCACGAGCCGGAGCTGCTGTTCTTAGATGAGCCGACAAGCGGGCTCGACCCTGCGGCCCGTGCCGAGGTTCACAAGCTGCTCGCCGACCTGCGCGCCCGGGGCGCGACGGTGTTCCTCACCACCCACGACATGGCCGAGGCGGAGACGGTATGCGACCGCGTGGCCATCCTGGCCGACGGTGCCATTGCCGCCTGCGACGACCCCGACGAGCTGAAGTTGCGCTATGCTCGCAACCGCATCGCGGTGCGCACCCGCACGCGCGGCACGCTGGAGCTCTCCAAAGACCCCGCCGATGTCGCAAAGCTGCCCGAGCTGGCCTGTGCCGGCGAGCTGCTCGCGGTGCATTCCGACGAGCCGAACCTGGAGGAAGTGTTTCTGGAGTTGACGGGAAGGGAGTTCTGATGCAAGCGAATCTGCGCAAGTTGGGCGCCCTTGTCGCCAAGGACGCCGCCGATCTCGCCAAAAACCCGACCATGATCCTGTGCGTGCTGATGCCGGTGGGGTTCGCCGTGTTCTATCGGTTCTTCATCGGGGATATGGGCCTGGCCGGTTCGCTGCGCGGCGACGGAGGCCTGGGCGCGAGCCCCCAGGTGACGTCGGTCGTCCAATACATCGTGCTGTCGATGTCGCTGTGCCTGTCCATCGGTATGGGCGCCTCTGTGTCGCTCATCTACGGGTTGGCCGAGGAGAAGGAGAAGCACACCCTGCGCACGCTCATGCTGGCGAACGTGAGCGCCGAGCAGCTCATGCTGGCCAAGGGGTTCGTGGCCTTCGTCCTGACCATAGCGACCGAGTTGGTGTGCTTCGCCGTGTCGGGGGCTCCGTGGAGCCTGGCAGGGTGGTATCTGCTCCTCGGTAGCGTGGGGGCGGTGCCCGTCATCCTGGTGTCGCTCGTAGTGGGGCTCGCCTCGCGCGACCAGATGACCGCGGGCCTGTACAGCGTGCCGGTGCTCCTGCTGACCATGGCGCCCATCTTCGGCAGTTTTTCGGAGGGTATCCGCGCGGTCGTGCGCTTCGCACCCACGGGAGGCGCGGACGAGCTGCTGCGCCTTATCGTCAGCGGAAGCCTGACGCCGGCGGCTGCGGTGGCGCCCCTCGCGGTGACGGCCGTGTGGATGGTGGCGGCCGTAGTGGTCTTCAAGCTGCTCTACCGACGCCTCCTCCGCGACAACTAGCGCTCCTGCCGACGAAAAGCCGCGCCCAGACGTCCCGTCATTCGCTATAGTGGTGGGCACGGAATTTTCAAGGAGGACGCTGTGGCGAACAGAAGCGACAACATCGTGGCGGAAGAGGCGCGGGCCGTCGAGGTCGGCGAGGAGACGGGCGCGACGGGCGGACGGCGGCGTGACACGTGGGCGACGCACACGGGCTTCATCTTGGCCTGCGTGGGCAGCGCGGTGGGCATGGCCAACATCTGGCTGTTCCCGTACCGCGTGGCCCAGCTGGGGGGCGCGGCCTTCCTCATTCCGTACCTCATTTTCGTGGCGCTGCTCGGTTTCACGGGCGTGATCGGGGAAATGTCCTTCGGCCGCGCCATGGGCACGGGCCCCATGGGCGCTTTCGGCAAGGCGATGGAGATGCGCGGCGTGAGGAACGGCGACCGCATCGGCAAGATCATTGGCCTCGTTCCCACGCTGGGGTCGCTGGCCCTGGCCATCGGATATGCGGTGGTGCTCGGCTGGGCGTGCCATTACCTGTTCTCGGCCCTGACCGGCGAGCTCATGGCCCAAACCGATACGGGCGCCTTCTTCGGGGCCATGGCGTCGGATTTCGGCAATGTGACTTTTCACCTGCTGGGCCTGGCCGTCACCTTCGGCATCATGATCCTCGGCGTGTCCCGCGGCATCGAGAAGGCGAACAAGGTGCTCATGCCCACCTTCTTCGTGCTGTTCGTCATCATTGCCATTCGCGTGGCCACGCTGCCGGGGGCGGAAGCGGGCTATATGTATCTGCTCGTGCCTCGCTGGGAGGCGCTGCTGAACCCCACTACCTGGGTATATGCCCTGGGCCAGGCCTTCTTCAGCCTGTCGCTGGCCGGCTGCGGCACACTCGTGTACGGCAGCTACCTCAAGAAGGACGTGGATGTGGTGGATGCGGCGAAGAACGTCGCCATCTTCGACACCATTGCCGGTCTGGTGGCCGCCTGCGTGGTGGTGCCGGCGGTGTTCGCCTTCGGGCTCGATGTATCCTCCGGGCCGCCGCTTTTGTTTATCACCCTGGCCCAGGTGTTCCAGGAGATGCCCTTTGGCGGCATTTTCGCCATCATCCTGTTCGTGGCCGTGGTGTTTGCTGCCATTACGAGTCTCATGAACCTGTTCGAGGCGCCCGTAGAGGCGCTCCAGGGGCAGCTGGGGCTGTCGCGAGTGGTATCGGTGGGCATCGTTGCCGTGGCTGCTGTGGCCGTGGGCTTGTTCATCGAGGGCGGCAGCTCGGTGAGCGACTGGATGGACGTCATCTCCATCTACGTCATTCCCGTGGGAGCGTTCTTGGCGGCTGTCATGTTCTTCTGGGTGTGCCCGGCGGGCTTCGCGAAGAAGCAGGCGGAGCTTGGGCGCGCGAAGCCCTTGGGGAAGTGGTTCAACTTCATGACCCGTTACGTGTTCGTGGGCATCACCGCCGTGGTCATCGTGCTCGGCATCTTCTACGGCGGTATCGGGTAGGATCCCCGCCGCCCTGCGATTATCGTGCGCTCCCGACGTCCCGTCGCTTTCGCAGCGGCGGGACTTTTTGCGCGATAGGGACGGCGCATGCGGGCGGTTTGTGGGGGCAGGCGCTTCAGATGTGGTTCGGGCGTGGTTCACGGGAGACCCCATTGCGGTTCGGGCTGGTATGGGGCGGGCCTTTTCGGCGGTTCGGCGACGGCTGAAAAGGGGAATGAAATGCGACATTCTCGAGACAAGATCACGGTTTTGAGATTGTAGGCTTGAGGCAGTTTATTCCTCGATCAGCCAAAGGAGCCGCTATGCACCTGAGAAACCTCAAGTTCTCGAATCGTTGGATGTTCAATCGCGTTATGTGCCAGGAGGAGGTGTGCCGCGAGGTGCTGGGGGCCGTGCTCGGCATTCCCATCGGCGAGATCCGCTATCTCAACGCCGAACAGGCCAAAGAGCCGGCAGCGGCGAGCCGCGGAATCCGCATGGACGTGTTCGCCCGCGAAGACGGGCGCGTGTACGACGTTGAGATGCAGCTGGCGCACGAGCGCCATATCGGGCGCAGGCTGCGCTACTATCAGGCGGCTATCGATGCCACCGAGCTCGGTGAGGGAGAAGGCTACGAAGAGCTGCCCGAGAGCTTTGTCATCTTCATAGGTGCCGTCGATTTCCTTGGTGCCGGCAAGCCGCTCTATACCATCGAACGCATGTGTCTCGAAGATTCCGCTGTTTCCATTGGCGATGACTCCCACTGGATCGTGCTAAATGCTTCGGCAGCAGAGCTCGTGGCCGACCCGGTGCTACGGGATTTGCTACACTACGTGCGTACGGAACGGGCCGAAGGGCCGTTGTCGCGCCAGATCGACTCGTTCGTCGAGAGGTACAACCAAGACCGAGAGTGGGTGACGAGGGTGCTTACCTATGAGCAGGACACGGAGATGCGCTGCCGTCAAGCAAGAGCGGAGGGCTTGGAAGAGGGCATGGAGAAGGGCATGGAGAAGGGTATGGAGAAGGGCATGGACCAGTTCGGGGGTCTTGTATCCTACCTCATTGACGAAGGGCGACTCGACGACGCGAAGCGGGCAGCCGCGGACGCCTCGTACCGCGATCTGCTGTTGGCGGAGTTCGAAGTCGGCGGCGGTTGTTAGGGGTCGTTCGCGACGATATTGCCCATATGGCGGGGCGAGCGCGACAGCCGATCGCCTGCTATTTTGCAGGCTTTCCTCCCGAGCCCGCTTACCTTAAGGCAAGTTATTAACAAATCGCAATGACTTGGCAATATCCCAGCTATGGGATTTGCTGACTGGCGAGCGTAGGATTTCTCTCATATTCGGGGCATTGTTTTCGGAAGGAGAGGAATCATGATAGACGTACGTAGGAAAGTCGGTGCGGCGGTCGCGGTTGTATCGCTGTGCGCCATGGTGGGGGTCGGGGGCCTTATCGGATGCGCTCCCCAGGCTACGCCGGCGCCATCCACGGGCGGCGACGCGCCGGCACCCGCCGCGGCGGAATCGACGGCGGAGGAATCTGCCGGCATTGCCTCGGGCAATCTCGACAAATGGGCCGAACAGTTCCCGCTTCAGTACAACTCGTATCATCAGAGCCCGGTGAAGGCCGACGGCAAGCATCATGGCCACTACGACCTGAAGGCGAAGCTGTTCGCGCCAGTGGTGCGCGACGGTTCGGCGCTCATCACCACTAACGAAGACGGCACGACCGATACCAACGGCGATGGCATGTACCAGATCAGTGGTTTCCATTACGATGAGGCGAGCCACCAGTGGGTTATCGACGAGGATGACATCACCACGCTGGACGAGGAGATCGGCGTGAAGCTCGTGTGCTTCGACCACGATGAGGTGGAGTTCGCCCACACGAGCCCCATGGCCGAGCTGGGCGTGGACTGCGTGACCTGCCATATGCCCCAGTCCACCGAGGGTGGTACCACCTACACCAACCACCACGCCTCCGGCTCTCCGCTGGAGAACCCGGACTCGCTGGCCAAGTGCTTGGAGTGCCACGAGAGCCAGGGCATCAAGACCGCTGACGAGATGGTGAAGATGGTGCGCGACAAGCAGGCTGACGCCACCGCCACCTACGAGGCCGTGAAGGCCAAGCTCGACCAGGCGCACGACTTGCTGGCCGCCAAGACGGCTGCTGGTACGCCCGACGCCGACCTTGCCGAGGTACGCACGAAGTACCAGACCGCCGACGGCTACCTGCAGCATATTCGCGGCGGCAACAACGGCATGGGCACCAAGGTGGTGCACAACGCCCCGCAGTTCTACGACCTGGCCGCTAAGGCCGACGTGCTCTGCGACGAGATGATCGCCGCGCTGAGCTAGCAACGCCGAGAGACAGACAGTGCCCCTCCCGGGGAACGGCGCGCCGCGAGGGGCGCCGTTCCCCTTTTCCGTTGGGATGTGACCATGGACGCAACACGCAAACCCCCGAGCCTGCGGACGCTGTCGCTTCGCGTGGCGGTGGTGATCGCCGTGATCGTCGGCGCGGCCGGCGCAGTCTACCTCGTCTGGTGCGATGGCGCCGAACAGTGCGAGGTGGAGACCAAGGTGCTCGCCGAGGCCCGCACCTTGAACAAGCAGATGACTGCCGCCTGGGACTATATCGACGATGCCCAGACGGCCATCAACACCGACAAGGACGGTAGCTACGACTTCAAGAACGTGTACTGCGCCGTCGCGGGCAAGGGCATCGCGCGTCGGTTCACCCAGACCTCCGACGGATACGTCATCCGCTACGTGCGCGAGAACCCGCGCACGGGCACCGATGCTCCCGACGGGTTCGAGCAGCGTGCCCTGAACCATTTCACGGTGGGCGGTTCCACGGAGTACTACGAGATGTCTGAGACGAACGGCGCCCCGGTGCTCCGATATTCGTCGGTGCTCACCGTGCGCAACAACTGCCTGGAATGCCACGGCGGTCCGGCGGGCGAGAAGGATGTGACCGGCTTCATCAAGGAGGGTATGGAGATCGGGGATGTGGCGGGCGCGGTCTCCATGGTCATTCCCATGGGCTCCTACGTGCGCGAGGCCGCCGCGGACAAGGTGCGCTCGGTGGCCTTCTTCGTGCTGTTGGCCCTCACCATTGCCGTATCGTTGTCGCTGGTGCTGCGCCGCTGGGTCGTCGTACCCCTGGAGGCGGCCAACGAGCAGCTTGCCAGCGAGAACGAGGAGCAGTCGAACTTCCTCGCGCTCATGAGCCACGAGCTGCGCACGCCGTTGTCCTCCATCATCGCGTTCACCGACATCTGGGAGAAGAGCGACCGGGTGCGCGACGCCGAGGAGGAGCGGCTGGTGGGCAAGATCAAGGAGAGCTCGTCGGTGCTGCTTGCCATGGTGAACAACACCATTGATGTGGCGCGCCTGGAGGCGGGGCGGCTGTCGCTGCAGATCGATGAAGTGGACTTGGTGGACGTGATAGGGGCGGTGTTTGCTGTGGCCGATCCTTTGGCTCTGCAACAGGGCGTAGCGCTGTCCAAATCGGTCGATCCCGCCATCCCCGTCATGCGCACCGATGGAGAGGCGCTTCGCAAGGTGGTTTTGAACCTGGTGAGCAACGCCCTGAAGTTCACGGAGCCGGGAGGGTCGGTCGCAGTGGCGGCGCAGCTCGACCCTGCGGAGAATCGCGTGCGCTTGGTCGTGGCGGATACAGGTTGCGGCATCGCGCCGGAGGACGCCGTCCGCATATTCGAGAAGTTCGCCCGCGCCGCGCCCTACGAGGGCTGCGGCGGCACACCGGGAAGCGGTTTGGGGCTGTATCTGGTAAAGGGCCTCGTCGAGCGGCTCGGGGGCGAGGTTTCAGTGGCAAGTACCGTGGGCGAGGGGTCGGTATTCACGGCAATCGTGCCCTTGGTCGTGGGCGAGGAAGGAAGGGAAGACGATGGCGAAGATTCTGCTTGCCGATGACGAGGACAATCTGCGCGAGGCCGTGGGCATCATCTTGCATCGTGCCGGATACCAGGTCTGCGCGGCGGCCGACGGAACCCAGGCTGTGGAGCGGTTCGTGCGAGAGCGGCCCGACCTGGTTATCTTGGACGTGATGATGCCCTGGATGGACGGCTACCAAGCCTGCGAGCGCATTCGCGAGCTCTCGCCCGACACCCCGGTGCTCATGCTCACGGCCAAAGGCGACATCGTCGACAAGAAGATCGGCTTCCACGCGGGTGCCGACGACTACATGGTGAAGCCCTTCAACGACGAGGAGCTGCTGCTGCGCATCGAGGCCCATATTCGCCGACACCACGACACCATGGAGTTCGCGCGGTGCACCAACCGCGACGGCTCGGTGACCATTGGGGATTTGGAAGTGCGCTTCGACGAGTACCAGGTGCTCGTGAAGGGCAAGCCCGCGAACTTGACCACCAAGGAGTTCGAGATCGTGGCGTTTCTGGCCACCCACCCCGGCAAGGTGTTCACCCGCGGCCAGATTCAGGAGTACATCTGGGGCGAGGGCGAGGCCGATGTGCGCAGCAACTCCATCACCGTGTTCGTGCGCAAGATCCGCGAGAAGATAGAAGCGAACCCGAGCGAGCCCAGGTACCTGCTCACCGTCCAGCGCGTGGGCTACAAGATGGCCGACGGGTTGGACACTTAATATCCCATACATATGTACTCATATTTTTACCAAATAACCGATATTAATTCGTCCAAATAGGCGGTATTGTTATTGCCAAATAACCGATATTGTTCTAATATGCCTGATAAAGGGAGGGCTTATGAAGAACTATTATCCTCGTGTCATGGATTCAATTCTCGACTTCAGTCTTCGTGCTTCGGGAGCCGTTCTCATACGAGGGCCGAAATGGTGCGGCAAGTCCACCACTGCCGAGCAGCGAGCGGAAAGCGCCGTCTATATGCAAGATCGCGAAACGAGCGCGCAAAATGTCGAACTGGCCAAGAACGCCCCCTCGCTTTTGCTGGCCGGGCCGACTCCTCGCCTTATTGACGAATGGCAGGTCGTTCCCCTTCTGTGGTGTGAGGAATGTTAATTAGCCTCTCCCTTCCGGAGGGGCAAGTGTTTCATGACCTTCCCAAAGTTCCTAAGCTGACCTTTTCACTGGCCATGTGGACCATTGCCTGGTGGGCTTCTGAGACTGCTGCCAGCGGAACATGCCAGAACTCTCGCCACAGCCTGCAGGTGGAAATTTTGTCCTGCCCGCTGGGCAAGGTGCTGTCAGATGA
>OFGX01002251.1_pt1 | contig 10378 bp, 4 predicted proteins | sample 1521831 | NCBI WGS metagenome assembly OFGX01 (sample SAMEA3504080, study PRJEB24116) | mouse gut metagenome | biome: mouse gut; feature: mouse-associated habitat; material: faeces | place: Denmark | collected 2011
TAGAGGAATTAATAAAAATTTTTTCATCTTTTATCAGCGACAAAATATCAGATTTTCATACGGATGTTTATTATCAAAATCCCAGTTATCTGGAGTGTTCCTACGAAGCAGGATATTTGTTGGATTAGAATATAATAAGGCAGGTACTTTCCTGCCAGGCTGCTGGAACTCTTGTTCCTGCAGCCTGACGGAAAGTACCTGCCTTCTCCCTCTGCATCCGCAATCTACCTCTGTTAAAACGCCTCTTCTATCTGCCCGATCAACGCCTCTACCTCTTCCTTCTTAACCAGGAACCGTTCTTCTCCGTCAATCTCCACAGAATCAAATTCATCATCATAAGAATAATAAGACACCTGCACCTTAGGCGCATCTTCCATGTTCCTGTCAAAGACCACCGTAAGCTTGGGCTCCTCCTTCTCACCGTCTCTCTCCCCGTCAATCTCAGAATCCAGTATGATCCCGGATATTGCCTGGTACAGAGCGGTAAATTCATTCTTGTCAACCTCTTTCCTGCCAAATTTGTAGGAATCCGCCGCCGCATCCACCTGAATCTCATACTGACGATCCTCTGCCGTTATCACAACGCCCTTTAACGTATCGGCAGAGATCAGAACCGGGATCTTCAGGATGTAATCGAAGGGTTCACGGCCAAAGACCATCCTAAGAGTTTCCTCCGGCAGGACATAGACCTGATCTTCACTGCCCGCAACAGCCGCATACCGTCCGCCGCTGCCGTCTTCGTTACCTAAGATCACCTCTGCCGCCGTATCTGCATCCTCAGTACTCTGCGCCTTTGAATCATCTGCCGTGTCCACATATTCCACCGTATAACCCATATCCGACTCCGCAATCCCCGTATCGGTTCCTTCCTCAACCTTGACAGGCGTATCAAAAGCGAGACCGCACAGCTCGCCAAACAGTTCGAACATGACCTCTGTATTCATAGTAGCATTCTCATCGTACGGATTCAGGACTTCCCAATAGTCAAAATTCATCTTATACTCGGCCGGCTCTCTTGATATATGAAGGAACTCCTCCCCGTCCTTCTTAAGAGAAACACTTCGGATCCCATTGGGAATAAACTGCGGCTTCTCTGCCTGCTTCAGCTGCTTCGGTTCTGAATCTTTGCCCTGCTGTTCTTCCTGCCCTGCGGCATCTTCCCTGACTTCTCCCAAGGCCTGCTCCTGATTCCCGCCGTCTTCATTCTTCCCGGAGCATCCGGCTGTAAAAAGAAGTATCATGCACATCGCCGATACAACAATTCTTCTTCCTGTCTGTCTTACCATCCGTCTTTTTCCTTTCCTAACTTCTCATTAACGAAGCGTCACCGGGATCTCCACTGTCTCTTTCCCTGTAAGCCTGCGGCTTCTCTCATCCGGCTGCGAGAAGCCTACGAACAGTTTGAAGTTCTTACTGTCAATGTGACGCTCTCCTTCTTCATCCACCACGCTCATGGCCCGGTTCGGCACCGTCATCTCCACCGTCTTCTCCTCCCCTGCCTTCAGGGAAATACGTTTGAACGCGCACAGATTATGATTCGGCACGGCAAGCTTAGAATCCAGATCTTTGATATAGATCTGTACCACCTCATCCGTATCCGTATCTCCCTCATTCTTAAGAAATACTTCTACCCGGATATCCGACTCCTTCGTCACCTCGCCTGATACCTTCGCTTCCTTCACCTCAGCATCCCCGTAAGTAAGACCATAACCAAAGGGATACAGCGCCTCCTGCTCCATATAGCGGTAAGTCCGGCCCTTCATATGATAGTCCGCGAAATCCGGCAGTTCCTCGCTGGAATGATAGAAAGTCACCGGCAGCTTTCCCTCCGGACAGCGGTCCCCGAAGAGAATCTCCGCCATGGCCCGTCCGCCCTCCGCGCCGGGATACCATCCCTGAAGGATGGCGGGGACATGCTCGTCCGCCCAGTTCACCGCCAGCGCCCTGCGGTTATTGGCATTGGGGCCGATGACGCCGATGGTCTTCAGCCCGGATTTGTCCAGGGGCAGAAGCCCGCCCTCGTTCTTCAGCAGCACCACGCTCCTGGCCGCGTCTTCTTGAAATTCCGGGAATTCATACTCACTGACTATAGATTTTACCACAATTCCATAGTACAGTTTCCACTCTAACCAGTATAAAACATTGTACACGATTCTGGCAAAATTGTCAGCTAAATAATCCATCTTTTCTTATGGAATTTTAGGCTGCCGTATGATTTATACTGCTTAAGGAAGTGTCTACAAATAACTGCTGCAAGTTTATGGCAATTTTTATTGTATTTTCGGGCTTTTGCCTGAAGCAATTGCAGCAGTTATTTTCCGACAATTCCTAACAGTAAAAATTTCCGGGTAATACGACTACATAACGCCAGCCATATATGTTTAAACAATGCAGTACGGTAAATTCCGGCGTTATGTAGTTATCAAAAAAGGAGACCGCGACATTTTTTGCCTGGTCTCCTTTTCTTATGACCTTACAGTTTTTATAGACTCCCGCTGTTTACCCGTCGACGCGGATGCCAAAAGCAAAGGTGAATTCCTGTTCCAGGAACTGGTACTGCACCTCCGGCTCCGGCCCGCAGCTGTTGGATCCGATGCCGTCCTGGACATAGTCAATGCACAGCACCGTGTGGCCGCAGGGCTCCAGCTCATAATTGTGGGCCTTACGGGTCAGCTCTTCCTGGGTGTAACGGGAAGCGTTGAAGGAGAAAGGCTTCTCGGCGGCCACGGAAAGCTTCAGGCCCTCTCTGTGCAGCTCCACATAGCTGACATCACAGTGGCTTCCGTTCTCCTGAGGGCGGATATAGTCCTCGAAGAGGGAGTCCACCGTCTCCTCGAATCTGCCGTGGTAAGCGGCCCGGCATTTGTCCGAATAGCTCTCCACCGGACCCAGTCCATAATAGCCCACCTGTTCCAGATCCTTCGGCAGCATCATGCGGATGCCGAACCTGGGCAGCCTGGGGAAGACCGGATTCTTCTTCACCTCAAGGCGCGCGTCCAGGCTGCCGTCTGCCCAGACTCTCCAGACTGCGTTGATGTCCAGCACTTTCTGCAGATAGACAGATGCCACGGACAGGACGCTCTTCACTTCCACCCACTGCCGGTTCTGGTCTTCGCCTCTGACATACTCCGTGCTGTAGCTTCTGGTGACGGGACGGTCATAGTGGACATCCTCCCAGGCATGGCGGATATTCCGGTCATTGTCCGTGGGGGCGCGCCAGATATTAATCTCCATGGGATGCTCCAGCAAAGTCCGGTTGCCGTTCACCATTCTGGAGAACAGTCCTGTGAATTTATCGTAAGTATAGAGGAACTTTTCTGACGCAAGTGTCATATAATGGTCATCTTCCTGTACCTGGATTTCTCCGCCCGCTTCCGTCAAAGGCTTTGCCAGAAGCTTCCGGGTCAGGACGCACTGCTCCCCAGACCCGCAGGCCTGCTTCTTCGCTGTGTCCTCAGCCTGCCCCTCTTTCCGGGCAGTTCCGCTTCCCGCTTCTCCACAGGCAGCATACAGCTTCACCTCATCGAAGCCAAGCTCCTTCCCCGCTTTCAGGACGCCCTCGTCCTTAAGCAGAATCCAGGTGGCTTTCAGATAGCATCTGCCCTCGGCGGCTTTCTGAAGTTCCAGACGAATCTCACCCTCCTCGTGAGGAGCGATGTCAAGGGAATCGGCCTCCACCGTGCCAGCCGCGATTTTCTCGCCATCGCAGCTTACCTCCCAGCCAAGCTTACAGTAATCCTTCAGGTTCCGGAAATCCATATAGTTATGTATCTTCAGGATGCCTTCCTTTTCCTCGAAGGACACCACCCTGGCGGGACGGAACACGTTCCAGTGCTCTTTCAGTCCCGTGTGGGGCCTGCGGTCCGGGTAGACCAGTCCGTCCATGCAGAAATTCTCGTCATGGGGATATTCCTCATGGTCTCCTCCGTAGAAGTACATCTTCTTTCCGTTGATGTCCTGTCCCTTGTCGATGGCATGGTCGCACCACTCCCAGACCATGCCGCCGATCATGCCGTCATGCTGCTGGAAGACATGGAAGTAATCCTCCAGGTTCCCCGGCCCGTTGCCCATGGCGTGGCTGTACTCGCAGAGGAAAAAAGGCCTTTTGGCCGGCGCGGTGTAACAGTGGTCGCTGTCCACTTCCTCTGTCCTGGCAAAATAATCATGGATGCCCTGGGGCGAGGTGTACATTCTGCTGTGGATATCCAGGCAGGAATAATCCGTCACCCTTTCCTGAGGCACATGGTAAGCATTCTCATAGTGGGTGACCCTGGTGTCGTCATAGGCCTTGGTCCACTTCAGGGCCTCCTCAAACCCGCACCCAAAGGCGGCTTCATTGCCCATGGACCAGGAGAAGACACAGGGCCGGTTCTTGTCCCTGATGACGCATTTTTTCGTCCTGTCCACGATGGATTCGCTGTACCGGGGATTGTCTGCCAGCCATGTGCAGCTGCTGTCATATCTCTGGCCGTAGGCGCACTCGGCTCCATGGCTCTCGTTGTCCGCTTCATCCACCACATAGAAGCCGTACCTGTCGCAGAGCTGGTAGAACTGTGGCGCGTTGGGATAATGGCTGGTACGGATGCCGTTCACATTGTGCTCTTTCATCAGGGTCATATCTTTGTGCATCTGGGCCAGGCTGATGGTAAATCCGGTCACGGGATCGCTGTCATGACGGTTCGTGCCGTGAATCTTGATTTTCTGGCCGTTGAACAGGAATACGCCGTTCTGGACTGCCATTTCCCGCAGTCCCAGCTGATCCGCGATGACCTCGCCCTCCGTCTCCATCACCAAAGTGTAGAGATAGGGGGTCTCCGCGCTCCAGAGCCTGATGTCCTGCAAGGGCAGAACCACTTTGCCGCTGCCTTCCGTCCGGGCCACCACTTTCCCTTCCGCGTCCTCGACGGACACCTTCACCGGAACCTCTTTGTCCAGATAAGTGAAAGCAATCTCTACATTGGCTTCCCCGGCCTGTCTGTCCAGGCGGGTCTTCACGAAATAATCGTAGACGCACTGCTCCGGGCGGCTCAGCAGATACACGTCACGGAAGATGCCGCTCATGCGGAACTTGTCCTGATCCTCCATGTAGCTGCCGTCGCACCATTTCAGCACCAGCACCGCCAGCAGGTTCTCCCCCTCTTTCAAAAGGTTCGTCACATCAAACTCCGCTGTGGCATGGGACACCTGGCTGTAGCCCACGTACTGGCCGTTGATCCACACATAGAAGCAGGAATCCACGCCCTCGAAATTCAGGAATGTCTTCGGCGCCGCCTCATCCTTATGCCATGTAAAAGTATGGCGGTAGGTGCCGCAGGGATTCTCATGGGGCACATAAGGGGGATCCAAAGGGAAGGGATACCTGACATTGGTGTACTGATGTCTGTCGTATCCGTGCATCTGCCACACGGAGGGCACGGGAATGGTCTTCCAGTCCGGGTTCAACCCGCAGTCCTCCCGATAGAACTCCTCCTTTAAATCGTACACACTGTCGTAATAGCAGAAATCCCATTCCCCGTTCAGCAAAGCAAAGCGCTCCGATTCCTCCCTGCGCTCCACCAAATCCTCATGCCTTCCGGCGGCGGGGATGTAGTATGCCCTGTCGGGCATCGTGTTCTCATGCAACACATCCAGGTTCTCAAAATGTTTGGGCACTATCATGTCCTGCACCTGTCCTTTCCATACTTTTTGCTGATACATAATGCTATTTTCAAGATAACCATACACCCGTTACAGGAAGCAGATGCAGCTTCCTATAATCGAATACGGCGCAAAGGGCGCGCCTTTTATCAGAAGCTAAGTGCATGCTTCTGATAAGTTATATTATAGGAAGCAGATGCAGCTTCCTATAATCGAATGCGGCGCAAAGGGCGCGCCTTTTATCAGAAGCTAAGTGCATGCTTCTGATAAGTTATATTATACCGATACAGGGACGATTAGGCAACTGATTTTCTTCCAAAATCATGAAAAAAGAATCCATTATACCACATTATCGTAATCAAATATCAGAGAAGCCATGATTGCGAGACACCCACATGCTATAGCCGAAAAAAAGCCATAAAAAAGCTGCCCTTCCAGGAGGATGATTCCTGATAGGGCAGCCCTCTATCCATGTCTGTTCCCCCGCAAATCTGCTCCGGGAAGCTTCATTCCGAAGGAAGCGGTTCGCCGAACAGCAAAATCTCGCTGAGCTGTATAAGCGCGTCATGGGTGATTGTCAGCTTATAATCGGTGTACACCCCCGCATCGGTGCAGAAGCGCCCATAACAGCAGTAATCTTCGGCGTCCAGCCCCATGGTGCTCCTTTTACAAGTGTCCACCTCTTCCCAACTGCCGTCCGGCGCTTTCCCGTACAGAACCCATTTCTTGGGATTCCGGTCAGAATATAACGACGTATCGTTAGCTGTGCAGAATACATACCCGGACAGTGACGCAGCCTCTGTGAGGGAGAACGTGATGTCCACCGTGCCTATATTGTCCCCGTTGCCCACTACCGCGCAGTATTTGGACATAATGCTGCCGTCAAAGAGATTGATGACTCCCTCGTTGCCGAAGCCCGGTATGGTGGCATCTATGCTGCTGGCAGTGACCGACAGCCCGGTATACCCGTCTAAGAGGGCGCCGGCCTCCTCATTGCCCCGGAACTCTCCGGGCTTGTTCCCGTTGGGACTGACGCCGTATCCTGTCCACTCCTTGAGGAAAGCCTCCTCGTGGAAGCACTCGTCCAGCCATTCCAGCCGCTGATCGATCCACTGGGCCAGGAAAGTGTAATGCTGCTTATAGGTGGAAAGAGAGGTAATCTGCTCCGTCTCCCGATTTATGGTCTGGCCGAAGATATGCCATTTATCGAAATTCCGACAAAAGCTGTTGTAATTTTCCTCCGCCTCCTCTATCACCATATCCGAAAGCCCGTCGCAGATTTTCCTGATATCATCAAACCGTTCCACCACCCGCTCCCGGAACCACTCATAATTCATCATGGTGTAGAACCAGGGATTGCTCTGGTCCCACATGACATACGCCGCGTAAAGGGAGTCATATGTCTCGCAGCCCTGATTGCAGTTGCCCAGAGCCAGGTCGAAGTCCCAGAGAGGCCCGAATGTCAGCTTGCCGCCCACGTTCTTGTACAGATAAAAGGAATCCCAGCCCACATCCATGTTCTTGACGATTTCTTCCATCAGATAGGCGTCCACCATGGAATCGATGTCAATCAGCCTGCCGATTTCCTTCTCATCCCCCTCGTTCACCGCATCCCAGCACTGCTGCACATAATCCCTGATGTAATCGTACTGCTCCTGGCTCTCCTTGGGATTTTCGGAGAGGTCATTGTGCATCTGATAGGATTTCCCGCCTGCGGAAAAGATGACATTCTTTGCGTTGCCGCTCATCTCGATGAGATAGCCGATATCGACCCCCATTCCCGTCACTTCCTCCGAGACATTGACTTTGTTCTTGCCCACATCGATTTCTTCCACCAGCAGATAGACCCCGCGGTATTCGCCGTTGAGGTACACCTCCACCGAAGTGCAGTCCGGCGACCACGCGATGGACGGCATCTCCCCTGCCAGGTTCAGACATACATAGTTGCGCAGAAGAGACTGGTCGCAGTGGTTGGCAAGAAGCACCCACTTTTTCGACTTCCCCTTGCCCAGCCCCAGGAGGGACTGTTTCCGGGGAAGCTTCATTTTATAGGACTTTTTCTCCAGGCCCCATGTGAAATTGCCTCTGCCTCTGATCTGTATCTCCAGATTCTCAAAATTGTATTTGCTCTTGGCGCCCAGGAGCGTCAGCGTGGCACCTATGTATTCGGTTTTGGACTCCACATCCTGATTGGTCTCGGTGACGATGGACAGGATAGGCATCTCCAGCTTGTCATAATCGAAAATGGCCGTAATCACCCGGTTCTCGTCGGCGGTGTCCCCTCTGCGGACAGGGTCTTCGCTTCCATCGCTCCAGCAGACGAAGCGATAGCCCAGGTTGGCAGCGGCTCTCACTTCCGCGGTTCCCTGTCCCTGCACCTTCTGCAGCGCCGTGCCTGTAATGCTGCCCGCAGCCGATGAATTCACCGTATATAGAACATATGTTCCGTCTGAAGGGAAGTCTGTGTCCAGGTCCTCCGGCCCCAGGGGCAGATCGATGTCGCTTATGTTCCCCGCCGCCATCGCCACTTTGGGCGAATCGCTGTTCCGGCCGCAGGATACAGGCAGGATAAGCAGCATCATGAACATGATGCAAAGACAAAAGTTCCGTTTCATAAATGGCTCCTTATCATTTCAAATGATATAACAATGATATAATTAATATATCCAATACTAATACTGTAATAAAAAATGTTAAAAATGTCAATAGGAATTTTAATGAGACTAAAAAAGACTGTCATATCTTCCAAATGACAGTCTTTTTTACTCCTATTCCATTCTATTTGCGGAATATCCGGATAGATTGATTCAAATTTTTTCTTCTGTTAAATCTTAACAGATTCTCGTCCCCTCCGGCACGATGTCGTCCACTATCACTACCTGGCAGCCGCAGGCGTTGTTCGTCCCGGCTAACAGCATTCCTTCGCTCTTGACTCCCACGAACCGGGTGGGCTGGAGGTTGGCCACTACGATGATTTTCTTGCCAATCAGCTGCTCCGGCTTGTAGTACTGCTTGATACTGGACACGATGACCCTCTCCTTCAGCCCATCGAACAGGGTCAGCTTGTAGCAGCTGTGGGACTTCCTGATCTCGGCGCATTTCAGCACCTTGCAGACCCGCAGGTCGATTTTCCGGAATTCCTTGATGTCGATTTCCTCCCCTATGGGCTGCACTTCGTCCGGCTCGCCGTACTCCACCGCAGGCTCTTCCTCCACGGCTTCCTCCGCGGGGGCTGTCAGCGCCTTTTCCTCCTCTTCCGTCATGGGAGCGGAGAAATCCAGCAATGACAGGAACTTGTCCTTCTCGATGGCGTACAGGAAGAGGTACAGCCTGGGACCTTTTTCCTTATTTAAAAGGAGCCGGTACACATCCTTGAAGAAGGTGCCCTGGAGGGCTTTCAGGTTCTTCGCCTCATAGCCGTATATCCGCTTGGGAATCTCGTAGAGCTCCTTGTTCAGCTCATCCAGCGTATACTCGTTGCCGGAAAGATACTGATGCAGCATCTCCACGGCTTTCTTTTCCTTTTCGTCCAGCTCATTGTACACCGGCCAGTTCCGCACCGGGCAGAGCCTGTTCACGTTCTCCGGGGAGCAGTTCTCCAGCCAGTACTTCGCAAGGCCCAGACGCTCCTTGAAATCATCATATTTGTAAGGAGTACCTATCTTCTCGAACACAGTCTCCAGCATATCAGGATTGAAGTCCACGATGGAGCCCAGCTGTACCAGGTGGGACATGGGCACTGTCTTAATCTTCTCATCGAACATAAGACAGCTATTCATGATATCCTGTATATATTCATCCGCTGTACCGTCTATGAAGCTATTGTACTGCTTGTCGAACTCGAAATACTGTCTCAGAATGCCGTCATCAAAGCAGAAATCGAAAGCCTTGTTGGGTTCCGACTTTGCATACAGCCAGAGGATGACTTCCGGCTGGTAAATGTGCAGCAGCGTCTCAGGGGTCAGATTCAGGCCTGTGGAACCGGACATCTTTCCTGTGGTCCCTTTGATGCCGATGAACTCATAGCCCTGGAACAGGGGCGCTTCGTAGTTGAAAATCTTCCTGGCGATGACCTTGCTGGTGTCGTAGCTGCCCCCGGGGCTGGCATGATCCTTTCCGCCGGGCTCAAAGTCCACCTGCTCGTACTTCCAGCGCATGGGCCAGTCTATCTTCCAGGCCAGCTTGCAGTTGAAGTCCTTCGTGAAGTCATGTTCTCCCTCATGGCCACATTTGCAGACATATTTCGCTTTGGTGCAGTCTTCGGAAAGCTCCGTAATCTTCGTGGTATCCCTGCCGCACTCTGGGCAGTAGATCGACACCGGGTAATAGGCTTCCCTCTCCCCCTCCTGGGCGTCCTGAGTCCGGAAGCTGTCCAGGATGTCGAATATCTCGCCCCTCTTCTGAAGGGCTTCGATGACATAATCCTTATACTTGCCGCTTTTGTTCATCTGCGCCTGGTATCTGTAGTCCATCTTGATGCCGAACTTTTCGATGGCAGCCTCGAATTCCTTCTCGAAATATTCCGCGTAGTTCTTCTCCTCTGTGCCAAAAGGGTTGGGCACATCCGCATAGGATGCTCCGATATATTTCTCCATATCATCTCTTACCTTGGCTACATTGACAGGAATCTTCCTGACCCTGTCATACTCGTCCCAGGAGAAGAGAAGCTTCGCTTTCTTTCCCTTGCGCTCCAGGGCTTTCACCACGAACAGGCTGGTGGCGATGTCCCTGAAATTGCCGA
>OFGX01002252.1_pt1 | contig 10378 bp, 7 predicted proteins | sample 1521831 | NCBI WGS metagenome assembly OFGX01 (sample SAMEA3504080, study PRJEB24116) | mouse gut metagenome | biome: mouse gut; feature: mouse-associated habitat; material: faeces | place: Denmark | collected 2011
CCCTGCCACAGAGAACGGCTCGTCGCTGCTGCATGAAGCAAGCATGACGCTTACCGGCAGCAAAGTCAAAATTGTCTTATATATGAAATTCATTGTAGTTTCTTTTTATGTTATTAGTCAACGTCCCACCACATAGGTATGTACCAGCTGTTGCTTCCGCCCATACGGTCCAAAGCCTCATCATAGCCGGTCTTATTATACGATGATTCAAGAACCGGATAGCAAAGGCGGACGGGTATTTCCTGACCGCCGGTGAGGAACTGGCCGAAACCGTATTCAGCCGGAGATTTAAGTCGGGGATAACCTGAACGGCGCACGTTTGCCCATGCCTCGGAGGGATTGGTGAAGTGCAGAATCCATGCCTGAGTATTGATTGCTGCCTTACGCTGCTCGTTGGTGTAACCGATGCCGTTGTTGGCGATAAAAGTAGAGAATTCCTCATCAGTAATCTTACGGCAGCCGTAGTTGTCAGTAAGGAAGTCCATTGACGCACGTACACCAGTTTTGTAGTAGCTGTCGGCACTGCCGGCGACAGCCCAGCCTTTAAGGGCGGCCTCAGCCATAAGGAAGTTTACCTCTGCGTATGTCATTACCACACCGGGGTTGTCACTCTTAAGGAAGTTGTTGGCAAGTTTGGGTTCGGTTTCGCGCGTCATGCTTATTTCAACCGAAGGATTGTTCTCGGCAATCTCTTTCATGATGTCGCTGTCATAGCCTGTCGGCCATGGTTCCCACGAGTAAGCTCCCGGATCTCTCGGATTCATCGGAATACCTTTTGAAAGAATTTCCTCAGTAAGGTCAATGCGGTTATCGGGGCTTGTAAGGCTCATCAGACCGTCATAGTAGAATCGGGCAAAGATAAATGTGCGAGGGTCGCCGCTGTTATACATCTGGTTAAAGAATGTAGAACAGAGGTAGCTCGGATTGTTGGCCGGGTCATTACCGAACAGCAGTTTGGAGAGGGCATTGCCACGATAGTCGGAATATGTGTCCTGACCAAAGCTGAACGATACTTCCATATATTTTATGAGAGCGTCATCAGTTGCGCTTGTAAACACGCCTCCATCAGCCATCAGAGCCTCTTCAAATTCCTGCTTCGCCTTGTCGGGGTCTACGTCGGATATACGCATGGCAAATCGGAGGCGGAGACTGTTGGCAAGTTTTTTCCACTTGTTGACATCTCCGTTGTAGATTACATCGCCTGTAATCTTATCGCCTGACAATGACAGAGCGCCGCAGGCATCGGTGAGTTCATTGAAAAAAGCACCGTAGATTTCTTCCTGAGTGTCGTATCGGGGATTGAATTTCTCGGCAATATAACCGAGACCTGCCTCGCTGAACGGCGCATCGCCATACACATCTGTAATAAGAGACATCATATATACGCGATAGATGCGTAGGGCGGCATTTACGTTTGTCAACCCCTCTTCCTCACTGTTGTGGATACCGTCAGTGAGGTTTTTTATGGCATTGGGATATAACGAAGTCCAGATGCGACACATTTCGTTGTTGTCGATTGTGTGGCGGCCGCCATAGTTGGTTGTATTCCAGCAACCCATCAGCATCTGAGAGAAAGCATAATGGTAGTTGCGGTAGATTTCCACCATGCCCAGATCGCCGTAGGTCTGGAGCTGGGCTGTGGTCAGCTGGGCATTGGGATCAATGCCGTTGGCTTTTGAAGGGTCTGTGTTCAGATCCTCCATATAGCTGTCGCTACATGAACCTGCAATGAGCGCAAGAGCCGCCAAAACAGGAGTGAATATCTTATGTAGTTTCATTGGTAATCTTACGTTTAAAATTTAACATACAGGTTGAAACCATAGCTTTTGCGTGAAGGCAACGAACCATATTCAAGACCCATACCGGTTGTGTTGTTGTAGTTGGAATCTGGATCGATGTCAGGAATGTTCTTCCATACGATGAACGGGTTTCGTGTCACAAATGAAATGGACATATCCTGCACCACCTTACCGAGCCATTTCTTCGGGAATTGATAGGTAAGTGTGATTTCACGACACTTTATGTAAGAATTGTCATAGATGAACATCGAAGGGGCATTGCGGCAAACACTCATCCAATAGTCTTCGGGGTTGACCTTTATGTCATTGGGACGATATGTGCCGTCGCCGTTGTCAATCACACCGGGTGCGACAAAACCGCCGGTTGGAGTCCATGTCGAGGCACCTTTTGCAATACCTGCTGCCTGACGCTCTTCTTCCGACTTATACCATTCTTCTCGTCCGGCCAGTGTTGCAAGGCTTTTGCCTGATTCGTGAGCAGCACGTGCCGACATAGAATACAGATCAGCTCCAACCTTTACATCAAAAAGTGCGGTAAGCCCGAAATTCTTGTAATGGAATGTTGTGCTCAGACCACCTGTCCAGTCCCAAGATGCATTTCCAAGAACGTGATTGCTCTTGTCGTACATCGGCAAACCGGTTGCTGGGTCAATAAGAATATCTCCGTTTTCGTTTCTCTGGAAATCGGGACCCACGATAGAACCGAAGTTCTCACCAACCTTTGCAGCGATCTGGACATCAAGCCATGAAGCCTTTTCAAGTTCAAACATATCCATGCCGTCTACAAGCTTACGCACTTTATTGTTGTTCTTAGAGAAGTTGATACCCAAATCCCAAGAGAAATCGCCTATGATAATGGGACGTGTGTTAAGTGCGATTTCGATACCTTGGTTCTGGATTTCACCGGCATTGATAAGACGATAGGGGTATCCTGTGGCCCAGCTACTTGCCATGCCCATAATCTGGTCTTTACTTATCTGATTGTAGTATGTGAAGTCAAGACCGATACGGTTGTTGAGGAACTTTGTTTCAAAACCCACTTCAAATGAGTTGGTCCGGGTAGGTTTGAGGTTCTTATTGGGGGTAGTGGTATTGTCAATAAATCCGATAGTATAACCGGGATATGTGAACTTGGATTTTGTATAAACCAGACCTAACTGATAGGGATCAGTGTCACTACCAACCTGTGCGAATGACAAGCGAACTTTACCGTATGGCAGAATGTCGCCACGCTTGATTAGTTCAGAGAATACGAAGCTACCCGACACCGAGGGGTAAATATAGGTGTTATTGCCAGTAGGCAGAGTTGATGATTTGTCACCACGGATAGTCGCATCAAGATACAACAGGTTTTTCCATCCGAGATTGACGGCTGCGAACAGCGAGTTAATCTGCTTGCGGTAGCTGTTTTCCTGAAGGCTTGTCTCGTTGAAACTCATAAGAGCAACCACATCACGAATCTGCATTTCCTGAGCGGTGGTAATGTTTGTACGGTTATCGACCTTATAGATGTTTCCACCGGCTGTACCTGTGAAGTCAAAGTCACCCCAGCGGTTGTTATAGGTCGCAATGAGTTCAAAGTTATACATCTGGTTCTTGAACTGGCTCTGCTGTAAGTAACCAGACTCGTAACCAGGAGTTGTCGGTGCTTTGAAGTCATTAAAGTTAAACCAGTTCAATTCAGCACCTGCTGTGCCTTTGATTTTGAGGTGGGATGTTACGTTATAAATAGCAGATGCGTGTAAACGGAACAGATCCTTTTTTGAATCATTGGAGTTTTTGTAAACGTCCCAGTAAGGGTTCACGTTATAGGGGTCCATGCCGTTCCAGTTGGAGTATTCGCCGTTGGCATCCTGATATGTACGCAACCAACGCTGGTCGTAGGTGGTTGCAAGAGTCATAAGGTTCTTGCCGACGTTTGATTTGCTGTCGCCAAGAGCAGGACGATTCTTTACATTTTCGTGGGTATAGTTTACGGTAAAGTCGAGGTCAACCTTCCCCATAGATGTATTGGCACGCAGATTGAAAATGTCACGGCTCATGTGAGTCTTGGGGACAATATCCTTGTTGCGCATATCGGTCAGTGTGAAGCGAATGCCTGTATTGCCTGAATTGGATGAGACTGTAACCGTGTTGTTTGCGGTAAGACCGGTTCTGAAGAATCCGGAGGTATTGTCAGGTATTATAAGATATGGACGCTCCACGCCGTCAAAGTAGCGAAGGACGTTGCTTCCGTCTGCTTTCGGTCCCCAGCTCTTGTTGGTATTTGATACGGCATCGATACTGTATGTGCCGTTGCTGCCCATACCGTAGATTTGCTGTACGTTATCCCATTTCGAGAGCTGTTTGTCGAATGTCAGTGTCCCATTATATTCTACTGAATATTTTTCTTTGCCAGCTTTCTTTGTGGTGATGAGAATTACACCGTGGCTGGCACGGCTACCATAGAGAGCGGACGCAGCCGGGCCTTTAAGTACCGACATACTTTCGATATCATCCGGGTTGATGCTTGAGATACCATCACCGAGGTCATAGCCTCCTGATGTCCCGGCACTACCGAAATTCGTATTATCCAAAGGCACGCCATCTACAACATATAAAGGCTGATTATTACCTGTCATCTCAGTGCTACCTCGCAGAATTACACGGGTAGATCCGGAGGGGCCACCTGCGGTCTGACTTACAACGAGACCGGCTACACGACCTGCCATGGAGTTGATGACGTTAGTTTCTTTGGCTTTTTCAAAGGCATCACCTTTTACTTCATCAAGACCGTAACCGAGAGCCTTTCGGTCACGTTTGATTCCAAGAGCAGTGACCACCACTTCGCTGAGCATCTGCGTACTCTGCTCCAAGGTGATTTTCATCGGAGTCTCTGTCGCCTTGACTTCAACAGGGTCACTGCCGACATAGCTGATTTTCAGTGTTGCATTTGGTGATACCATCAGCGTAAAGTTACCGTCAAGATCGGTAGCTGTTCCATTGCTGGTTCCTTTCTCAATTACTGAGGCGCCGATAACGGGACCTTCTGCATCTTCAACGACACCGGTCACCTTTATCTTCTGAGATGGCGATGCCTCAGCTGCGCTGGGTTCTGCAAACGACTGAAGCGGCATAGCAAAGGATACCGCTCCGACAAGCAGGAAACCGCACAGGAGCTTGTTTGTTAAAGTTCGCTGTTTCATGTGTATTGATTAGTTTGTTGTGGTTACTTTTATCCAGTCGATATACATTGATGCCGTCTGGCCATCCTTTAAAGCTGTTAAGCCTTCGATGTCATAGATACCGGTGAATGATCCGCCGACAGCAAGGTTAAACAGAATATAAAAGTCATTGTGAAAATACGGATTACCGGTAATATCAAAACTATGGAAATTGACATCATCTACCGAAATATCAATCTTATTTTCATTCCAAGTAAGCGTGTATGTGTGATATTTGCCGTCCTGTAAATTTGAACGGGCATCTCCAGCGAAATACTGCTGTTCATGTCCGGCGACATCAGGGCCGTAGTGGAGTGCGGTGTTTACTCGCTTGTTGCTTGTCCCGTCGGCGATCCCCTGGGCATCTCCCATCTCCATTATGTCGATTTCACCACAGGCAGGCCACTCCTGCTTATTGTTGCCCATCATCCAGAATGCGGGCCACAGACCATTTGCAGTCTCAGGCAATTTTATACTTGCCTCAATCTTTCCGTACTTGAAATACTTCTTATTCTTTGAGTTCACACGACCTGACACTACCTTGTTGCCGGTACGTTTGGCTGTGAGGATAAGTACGTTTTTTTCGCCGTCCTTTCCTACCTTGACCTGACTTGTACTATAGGATTGCAACTCCTGATTCGTCCATCCTGATTCGTGCGTCTCTTTTGACCAATAAGCCGAATTGAATGAATCAAAATCGTCAAAGAACACCACATCATCTGCCGGATTAACTCCAGGCGATATCGGTGTGGGTTCATCATCCGAAGCGCCACATCCTGTTAAGGCCGCTACTCCGAATACGGAAATGAACAGATGTCTGAGATTGAGTAAGAACATGATATTGATTGGGTTGTTTATTTATCCCCATATAAACCTTATATGGGTTTTGCAAAATTACCACCGACCATTCATATTCAGGTTTGATTACTGACATTTCGAGGTCTGTTTTCTGACATATAAGCTATATTCCAGAAAATCAATCAATTCAAAAATCAAATCCTTGCTAATCTGTTTCGCCAAATCTGCTTGGTGACACCCCGAAGTGCTTCTTGAACACAGTGCTGAAATACTTTGAATTGGCAAAGCCTGTCATAACTGCTACTTCTGCTACCGGGGTCTTTTGCTTAAGTAATTCGGCTGCACGTTCGAGTTTCAGGAATCGGATAAATTCCTGCGGTGCTTTTCCGGTCACCGATTTCAGACGTCCAAAAAACAGAGTTCGGCTCATCGCCATTTCTCGGCAGAGGTGCTCGATATCAAATTCGGAATTGGACATATTCGCTATAATTATATCGACAACATTATCGACAAATACCCTGTCTGATGCCGGCATTTCACTGATCTGATTATCTTCAGCATGTTCCTCCTCGGTCGATGTGTTTGTTTTAGCTTCGACATCTTCCCCTTCGGCTCTCATCAGTGCGAGCCTCATCAGATATTCACGAATACGCTTGCGGTTATGAAGCATGCCCCTGACCTTGCTTTTGAGAATATCGAGGCTGAACGGCTTGGCGATATAATCGTCGGCTCCTTTTTCAATACCGCTTACTATTGCATCGTGAGTGGTTTTTGCAGTAAGCATGATAACCGGGATGCCGGCAGTGTCAGGGTTGTTCTTGATTATACTGCATAGCTCGTCGCCCTGAATGCCCGGCATCATCACATCAAGAATTACCATATCGGGTTGATTTTCCCGAAATATCGCTAATGCCTCTTTCCCAGAAGAAGCAGTGGTGATTTTGGTGTACCCGGCACGTTCAAAAACCGATTGGAGCATTTTAAGCAGCTCTGATTCATCATCGACAGCAAGAATGCTTTTATCTTTCATACGGCACCTCCTTTTCTTTGTCCCTTATTATAGCTCAAAAGATGAAAATATCCTATTCATGTTTTGAAATCTCAAGGTAAATTCAAGGTTAACTCAAGATACCCTCAAGGATGCCATGTTACAATCAATGTGAATCAAAAAGGAGGTATAACATCTATGAGTGATTACATTATTGAAACCTGCAGCCTGACAAAAATGTATGGAGAACAGGCCAGCGTATCTGATTTAAGTATCCATGTAAAGAAGGGGCGTATTTATGGTCTGTTGGGACGAAATGGTGCATAGATTTATAGACAACTTTGCCTAAAGATTTGATACCAACACGCCGCTAATCATTACACGGCGTTGTTGGACTTTATCAGTTCAAGGTTATGTTGGTTATTTTCGATAAACTCAACAATCCGCTTGTGTTGGTCGGCAAAGTTAAATTGAATTGTAATCTCGTTGTTGTCGTGGACGTATATAGTATCAATCAATTCTACCAGAAGCCCACGGTCAAGGCTTTTTACATTCTCATGTTTCAAGAATGTTGTCAGATAAGGGTTGTCGCTTCCCACGTCCTTTTCTGATAGCTTTTTAAGGATAGTACAGATTGTAGTAATCGTCCACCATATAAAAACGGCGCGTGGTGGGCGGATTTACCGATGACGAGCGGTTTCGGGAGGATGTTGCAGCAATTCTTACCAGAGATGTGTAACGAATCCGGGGTTTATGCGTCTAATATGCAAATGATACGTTATTGAGATAGCGTTGCACAAAATTAAGAAAATAGAATCAGGATGTATACGGAGGAAGGAGCGTTTATGAAGAAAAGAATAAGATTAGGCGTGTGTTTCTGCACGGTAGTTTTGTGTGCGGCGGGGTGCGAAAAGAGCGATAACTATAAGATTATGGAAGCATCCAGGAATCAGACGCTTCCCATTTATGAAAGTAATGATGAGGAATTAGACGGTGAGAAGAATGCGTTGAAAACGTTGAAGGACGTCTATACATCGGGATATGAGGCAGAAGAATGGAAGGTAGAGGGGGTGGATGAACCGGCAGGCATCCTGTGCAGGCAGGAAGATATCCTGATCGTTGACCGTGCTTCCCACAGCGTGACAGCGGCGGACGGCTCCGGAAAGGTTTTGCAGAAAATAGGAAGAGAGGGAAGCGGAGCGGGAGAGTTCAGAGATCCTACGGCAATTACGGAATATGGCGGGAACGTGTATGTTTTAGATGAGGGAAACCAGAGGGTGCAGATATTTGACGAAAATATGGATTATGTGGATGAGATTGGGTTAAAAGACATTAAGCTGTCAGATCCCGGTTATGTTCCTGGGATGCTTGCCGTAAATGCTTCCGGGGTGTATATTGCCGGATTATCTTCAGATCATTCTGTGGCAGACCGATATGATCAGGAGGGACGGGAAGAGATCGGGAAAAACTTCCTCGGAACAATTTGCAGTTATCAGGAACAGATCTACCTGATTAATTCCGTGGTGCGGACGTATGACAAGAAAAGCGACAGTTTCGGCTCCGCCAGCAGCGGGCCGGAATGGTTATTTACGGCGGAGGGGCCGGAATTAGTTGAACAGTGCAGTCTGCCGCAGGGACTGTTCATCGCTGATTTTGTGGCGGAGGACAGGGGAATCGCCTGTATCAGCGTTTCGGGATATTCTGTGTTTAGAATTGGCTGGAACGGAGAATACCAGGAGACGGTTGCAAAGATTAACGGGCTTCAGGATGAGGAGTATCCCAAGATATCCGTGAACGCACAGGGAGATTATTTTATTGCAATGCCTGAAGCGGGTAAGATTTTCCGGTGCCATAAAGGACAGGAGTAGGGAGGCTGATATGAGAAGAAGGGGAGATTCGTTATCACGGACGGAGGAGTTCTGGCGGTGGGGATATAGTTATCGTCAGGTTTGTCTTAAGATATGGCATCAAAAGAAACGGTATCTATTGTATATACTTTCTTTTTATATAGGGCTGTTGTTTCCTGCATTTTGTATTGCGAATATCCGGTCTGCAGATCAGGTGATTTATTATACCACATTTGACAATATGGAGGATTCTGTCCAGGTTGACTGGTTTGGCGGCGGGTTTGATGTTCCAAAGATTGAGGGAACGGAATATTCCGTGAGCGCATATTATCAGGAGGATTTCCCTCAGTGGAATCATCAATATATGGCAGTCAAGGGAGTGGATGAACATTATTTCTATCCGTTGCCGGAAATCAGCGGGAGAGGCTTTGACGAAGAGGAGCTGCGGGAAGGCGGAAGGGTATGTCTTCTGGATAAAAAGAATGCAAAAAGGTATGACTGCCAGGTGGGCGACAGGATTACTGTCTGTGGGGAAAAGCTTAGGATTATCGGGACAATAACGGATGTAAAGTTTGAGGGAATGCTTCTGCCGTTTAAGACGATGAAAGAAGTCTGCCGGAACAAACAAAACGTGCAATTTACCGGTATATTCAGGGCAGATACGGAGGAAGAGAAGGCGAGGATCACCGCTTTTGTCACGGAAGAATTGGAGAAATACGAAGACGTTGAGGTTCAGGGAGTTATCGACGGCAGAACTGTCTATGAAAATGCGCTTGCGACGAAGAGGCAATGGCGGACAGTCAGGGGAATTGGGGCTGCGGTATCGGCGCTGTTTTTTCTGATGAATGAAACGGTTGTGCTTATGGGAAAAGCCAAGAAGGAGAGACAGACAATCGGAATCCATATGGCGTTGGGGGCGACGGAAGGGGAAATGAAGAGAATGTTGTTTTTTGAGACGCTGCTTGTCACATTTTTTTCTGCCATGCTGGTATTGGCCACGCTTCTGCCGTTTGCAAGGCTGGCGTCGCTGGAGAGCGCAGTGCTGCTTGACCATACGGCGGTAGTCTGGCGTCAGCATTTTTTATGTGTGAAATATTAACGGTAGTTGTCATGAAACGTATATTTACCGGTGAGTCCCGGCATGTGTACTTGCGGGAGAGTTTGTGAGAGGAAGAGATTTGGGATGGAATATGTGGTTAGAAAAGCAATAAGGATGCTGTATTGGAATCGATGGATTTCTTTATTGATGGTTGGAGAGATGGCGCTGGGAATGAGCGTATTTGTCTATTCTGCGAATTTGTCCGCGTCTCTGAAGGCAGAGGAAATGCGTCTGGGAGGACAGGAAATGGATATGGCGCTGGAGATTTCGGTAAAAAATAACCGGGAGGTTCAGGAGGAGCCGTCCCTGACACTTAGGGATTACGGAGAGCTGCAGGAGATAACAGGGGGAAAGACGTTTCTTTTGGTAGACATTCCCCAATTCTTCATGGATGCAGAGGCTTCTTATGAGTTTTCACTTGTCTTGGCGGACTATGAGATATTGGGCCTGGAGGAAGGCTGCTCTTATTGGGGCGCAGAAACAGAAGAAGCCCTGGCAGCGGGAATGAATCCGGTTCCCGGACTGCAGGTTTGCCGGATGCCAAAGCAATTCCCCAAGGAATATTTGGGGAAGAGCTATTGGGGAAATTGTGTGGTGGCTCCGATTGCTTATATGGAGGAGATGGAAGGAGAGATCGTGCCCGG
>OFGX01002255.1_pt1 | contig 10367 bp, 6 predicted proteins | sample 1521831 | NCBI WGS metagenome assembly OFGX01 (sample SAMEA3504080, study PRJEB24116) | mouse gut metagenome | biome: mouse gut; feature: mouse-associated habitat; material: faeces | place: Denmark | collected 2011
TAAATCCGTCTGAAAAATTTCGGCCCTGTCATTAACAAGCATTATTAAACAACCTTTAAGCGATTACCAAGAACTGGATGTTTATTCCTCCGCGTTCTGCACGGACGGCTCGCCACCCTCATTTTCTTCGCTATCGGAAGCTGCATCGGATTGACTTCCTGCAAGCGAATCTTGAGAGTCGTCTTCCAAACCGGGCTCTACCGCCGCCTCATCGCAATTTGCGGTTGACAGCACCTCGGCAGACGGAGACGGAATCGCATTAGGCCGCGACTGCATTTTGTTTTGCGGCTTTTCAGGAACCGGCCTTGGAGCCGCACTCATTATAGCTTCCATTTCTTCCGGCACGACAAAAATATCGAAACGGTCAAGGGGCCTTATACTTTCATACCATTTGAATTTAGGTAGGAAATACAGGCTTTTCTTAGCAATGAACAGAGGCGTTACAGTGCCGGAAGTCTCCGGCCACATGTGTATGCGTTCTACAGCGCGGCCTTTAAAATCTGCCGAGAGGAAACTGCTTTCCGCATTTACGATTTTATTGATAGTCGAATCCTGCTCCTCTGGATACATTATAATCTCCACGTTGCCGTTTATGTCAAGATGCCGCATCTCTCCGTTTTCGAAAAGAGCTATCATCTCTTTGCCGCTTATCTGGCTGTAATGGGCATCCTCTATATGCTCGGCCGAAAAAGCGTTCTGGGGCAGACGCGCACGATCCACGGTAGAGTCGTTCATATGCAGCTCTATCACATCGCCGAATATCTGACGGCTGCCGCTCCATATCACGGGATTGACATACATCCGCAACATGGAATCGCGCTGCGTGAACCTTATGGAATCCGCAACGCCTTGTAAATCCACACGCCAAAAACGTACGCGCGGATATACTACAGCCACATGGCTGGTATCGGCAATATTATAGGCCGGACGGCCTATAGCTGTATCTTCAGGCATCTCCGTAATGCGGATGTCGCGGAAACTTTCTATGCAGCGGCCATGCATATACAGAGTATCGCCCTGATTGTATTGCCGCATCTCCGCATGCCCGGTGATGAACGCGCTGTCCTGAAGTTGGTTATAATAGCCGTAATCGCCAAGGACTATCGAGCAGTTGGCGGTGTCGGTGAGTTCGACTGCTCCGAATCCTTCGCCGTAGCCTGCTGCTTTATCATAGAATATAGTATCGGCAGTCAGCTGCTGGCCGCCATCCGTGCCCACCACCATAGAGCGGTCGTACAGACGGCTTATATTGGTTTCGGTATTGTATTCACCCTCGCGTGTATATATCGTCGCTCTCGCATTCACCACCCGGCTGGGCGAATATAATTCAGCCACATGCGTGAATGTGTTGTAATACAGGGTGTCGGTGTATATGTCAAGCGTATCGCCTTCCGATCGCGAGTTCAGATGCACTCTGCCATAGAAATTAGCTTCTTTTGTCGACGGCATGTATTCGCCTTCTATACTCGTCAGCCTGTTCCGGCTGTCGGTAAGTTCGCCTCCTGATGCATAATATCCCAAATCGGAACGGAGGTCGTAGGTAAACTCCGGAGTCTCCAACATCACGTCACGGTTGATGAGCCGGACATTTTTCCCCGCATCGGAATAAAGATACGCCACCTCGGTTGCGCCGTCGTAGTTCAGTTCGTCGGCATATACGAACAGCGTGTCGCCCTGCTCCATGCTCACATTGCCGAAAGCGTCCATCGACTCCGTGTCAGGATAGAAATGGGCGCTGTCGCAGCGCATGAACATAGGCCCTTTTGTGAACACAACCTTGCCCTGCACTACCATATAGTCGTTGTTCTGCGACTTCCGGAGCACATCGGCATGTTCGAGAAACACTTTGTTGCCGGCGGAACGGTCGGCAGTAGGCACCTGCGGCCGAATCAACGGCTTGTTGTCATGCGCAGCGAATGCAGGCGCTCCGAGACTCACCGCGGCCAACAATGACACTGCGGCCAAAGGCACGATACGCAAGCAATGTTTCATTGCTTATTTCGACTTTATCCACCCTTTGTGACGGAAGTCGCAACCGCGCCATCCGTCTTCTATGCGCACGTATGTGTCTGCAATTTTCTTTTCAAGCCATTTGTCGATTATGGCCTGTTTGGTGAAGTCTTCATACATTCCTTTCAGCAACTGATAATCGTCGCCCAAATTTGCCTGATGCGCGTCGATGCGGTTTGTAAGCTTTACTATAGCCACAATTTCGCGGTCGCGCCGAGGGTCTTTCATCACAAAAGGCATCGAAATCTCGCCAGGCTTCATTCCGGCCACCACACGCGCCACCTCCTGCGGCAGCTGTGACATCTGGAATTGAGTGGTGCCTGTTTCGGGATTGGTCATCACGCCGTTGCTGTAGCGGGTGTCCTTATCCTGAGAAATATAGCGCGCGGCTGTTTCGAAATCGAGTTTCTTGCTGTCCACTATGTCGGAGCGCACGCTGTCGAGTCGCGTTATGGCCTTAGTCAGGTCTTCCTCGCTCACTTTCGGGCGCAGAAGTATGTGGCGGCAGTTTATACGGTCGCCACGTTTTTCTATCAGCTGTATTATATGGAAGCCGAATTCCGTCTCAACTATTTTCGACACTTTCTTCGGGTCGTTGAGATTAAACGCTACGGCTGCAAACTCAGGCACAAGGGTGGAGCGGCCAACAAAGCCGAGCTCTCCTCCGCGCACCCCTTCGGGAGCTTCACTGTAGAGAATCGCCAATGTGGAGAACTCGCTTTCGCCGCGGTTGACGCGGTCGGTGTAGTCGCGCAGACGCGCTTTCACATTCTCAATTTCTTCTCGCGGCACAGGAGGATTTATTGTCACTATCTGAACCTCCACCTGCAAGGGCACAAAAGGAATGCTGTCCTGCGGAAGGTTGTTGAAATAGCGGCGCACATCGCTGGGAGTCACCTTCACGTTTTTCGTGAGCGATTGTTTCACCTGCTGCACGCGGTAGCGGTTGCTCATGTTTGTAGCATAGTACTCGCGTATTTCGGCAAACGGCTTGCGGAAATACTGCTCCACCTTTTCGCGCGAGCCAAGGTTGGAAATCAGAAAATTCATCTGAGCGTCGGCCTGCTGCTGCACCATGGCTTCCTGCACCTCAACCGTGTCGAGCTCGGCCTGATGCAAAAAAAGCCGCTCTATGGCGATTTCTTCCGGGATGAAGCAATACGGATCGCCGTCTATGGTCTGGCGGTCCTGCTGCATTTCCTGATATGTGCGTTCAATGTCGGATTTATAAATAGGGTCATCTCCGATTACCCATGCCACTTCTTCGGCAATATTGTTCTGAGCCGCCGCGTAAATGGCAATGCCGCAACCGACGATGCATAATGCTATATGTTTCAGCTTCATAGAGTGCTATGGTGCGCCTGAGACGCAATTTGGTTTGATATATCGTTGCAAAGATACGGAAATTTTACCATCCTAACCGTTATTTTATATTTTTTATGACAAAGCGCCCCCTCCGGCACAATGGCGGAGAAGGCGCGTTGAATAGCACTCACACTGCTGTTTAGAGGTTTAATAATCATTGTTAACGACAGGGTGGTGTATTTTATGTTAAGGTGCAGTTTATGAGGAGGGAGCAATGGGGTTCCATTGTGACCGACGAGTAAATGTGCGTTAACATAAAAGACGCCATGCAGAAGTAATTTTAAATTTTTGTCAAGGTTGTCAACAATGGAATTAGCGACGCCTCCCTGTCATTAACAAGCATTATTAAACAACCTCTTAAGAACCGAATGTGACGTTGAAGCCGAGGTTTATGTTGGCAGTGGCATTGCATACCGGAACAAACTGCGGAGTCACCTTGAACAGCATATGGTCGGAGCCTATGAAGAAATTGAACCCTTTAGGATGGAAATTGAGCATCCACCCGAAAGACGAGCCGTACGTCGACGCTCCGTAGTTCACAGTGGCGTCAAACCATTTCACGGGCTTCACATTTGCATAAAAGCGGCCTTCCGTCCACGATGCACAACCTGCGATATGCGAACTGAACAGGAATGAGCCTGTGAGATTCTTGTAGAACGGCATTTTGTATTCGGCTCCCAAATGTATGGTGGCAGCCAGCGCCTTCGTATAGGAGCTTTCCGTGGCTTCACGATGGAAGCTTACAGCATCCTGCAGGTCGTACCACATGTTGTCGAACTGTGTCTCTATCTTGTTGTCTTCATAATCTGGCTGATCGTCGTTGACACCTATGTTCTGGAAACCGTCAAATTCCCATTCACCGGTACCGGTACGTGCCTTTATCGCATGGTTCCAGCTCATGAAGCCGAGGTCGTTGACGGCCGCAGAGAGTTCGAGGTCCGGCAGCAGGCGATACGTAGCTCCGAGGTCTACGCCCATTCCGAATCCGGAAAGACCGAAACTGTCATAGTCTATTTTGCCCCAGTCTATGAGATTTTCCATTCCGGGTTTCTCTATTTCCGCTCCGCTTTCAAGGCGCGTGGGCATATAAAGGCCTTTACCGGCTGCCACGTTCATGTAGCCGTCGGCCTTTATTATCCATTTGTCGCCACCGAAACGTACGTCCATGTTATCAATATGCGCATTGGCGCCGCCTGCACCGAGCAGCACTTTGAGTTTAGCGCCCACCGCGAGTTTCTTATCGATTTGGCGCTGATGCCCTAAGGCTATTTCCGCCATAGCATTGGCCCGCACGTCTATGTTGCTGAAATTGTAACGTGTGTCCGGACCCTGCTGACCGAGTTTCATGAACGCAAAAAGGTCTTTAGGAAGGTTGACACCCACATCCGTATGAGCGCCTATGGTTATGGTGTTGAAACCTCCGAAAGCCTTAAATCCGGCCGAGAGCAGAGTTATGTCGATATTGGCATTTATATGGTTGTTTTCCGACAGCTTCGACATAAATTCCGCACCACTCACGGTAGGACTCATGAATGTGGTCAGATCGTACTGTCCTCCATCAGTCTTATAAAGAAAAGTCTTTACGCCGACATTGGAATAGAATGACGGATTCACATTGGCTAAAGCCGGGACAGACACATAGTTGCGCTCGCCGGCAAATGCCGGATTCAGTTCGTGACGGAAAGTGTATCCGTCTAAAAAATAAGCCGAACGTGGAGCGCTCTGCGCAGCGGCAGCAAACGAGCAGGACAAAACGGAGCCTGCAACAAGTGCTTTTATATATTTCATTGTAATTGCGATGATTAGTTAAGGTCTATGGTCACTCCGCCGTAAACGGTCAGCCTTATGTCGGAAAATACTATCGATTGCTCTTTATTGAGGTTTACGCCCAAATGCTGCGCAGACGAGGCTCCGTCGAATGTGAGAAGTACACCATCAAGACGTCCGATATTGGAACTGTTGCTTTGAATCTTGATAAGAAGCTCCGAACTTGAGGGCGAAGCAAGCGTTCCTGCGGCCACCACGCCTTCCACTTCCGCTTGAACATCGTTTATTATTTCGCCTTTATTGTCAAGGGCCTGCACTGTGGGCTTCAAATCCATGGGAATAGTGCTTATGGCCACTACGCGTGCTTCGACGCGCTTGAAGCTGTATTGCGAAAGGTCCTCACCCCAGTCCGCCTCAGTTTCTGTATAATGCAGCGTCATGTCAGGACCGAATGCAAGCGGGATTATCGCCTTGTAATCCGTACCGAAATCATAAGAACGGCCAAGTTCGATGACGGCAGGCTGCTGCACTGCTTTCGCATCAATGTCGCCGAACACTATTTCTTCAGGTATGGTAAGGAGCAGTTCGCCGAGCTTGGGCTGAACAATATTGACATATCCATCGGTGGGTGTGGCAATGCGCGACACCATGATGCGGGTTGTGGCGTTCGGTGCCACAACCACTTCATCCGTGCCGTAAACGGAACCGACCCCGGCGCTATGGGTTGTGCCATCCGATTCGCGTGCGGTAAGCAATCCGTTTATATTTATAGCCACACCGGAAGTGTTTGTTATCTCAAGAACTATGCGCGGATTCTCGATGTCAAGACAGTTGCCCGGCTCTTTCAGGAAGTCCGGAATCCCGTTTATTGCAAAACTGGTGCTCTCGATGTTTATTTCAGGGTTGACAATACCCGTCACGGCATCAATTGACGCAGCACGAACAACGGACGTCGTGCCGAGCGTCACATTTGCAGTCGTACCCGACGTTATGCCAGACGACTCGATGGAAACATCGCCATAGCTTTTGATTTCACTTTCAAGACGGAATTTACCGGGTTCGTAGATTCCCTGCCCTTCCGGCATAAGGCTGAAGTCTATGTGCTTTATGCGAAAGTTCACTTCCAACGGATGCGCGGACGACACCTCGCAGTCTTTTTTAAAACGCAACGTATGGGCATCGGCGAGCTCAAGTACGTCCGACGATGCACCCGGAACGATTTCCACTTCCAGTTCCGGACCGAACTCTATGGTATAGCCGCGATTTATGTATAAATTTCCGTTGTAATTGACGCTTTGGAAACCCAACCGATATAGAATCTCCATATCGGTAACGGCTTCGTCGAGGCGTACAATGTCAGTAGTCACATTGTTGTCTGAAATCTCGACAGAGTTAACCGACGGGGGAGCTGCCACCGTTATACGTCCTGAGCCACCGCCCACAAAGGTCGGCAATTCCAGCACACACTCGCTGGTGTTAATATCCGAAAGCGTGACCGGCTCGATTTCGAACGACGACGGGGCGCTGCTGCCATCCTGTACCAGCACATAATCTCCCACGCTCAAGCCGTACCGTCCTTCGGTTTCTACGGGTTTAATAGAACTCGATTCATCAAGATTCAGAATCTGCGACAGCAACAGACGATCGGTGCTGCTCGACGGGATGGTAAACTCCTCGCCTCCTACCTGAATAGTCATGTCGATGTCCTTGCCAAGATCATAGTCGTGGTCGACACATGAACTCACCACAATAAGCAATACAGCGACGCCGGCTTTTGCCGCCAGCGACACTTTTTTCTCCTTGTAAAGCATGAATTTGGTTTATTATATATTTCGTATTCTATTTCGGAATAAGGATAAAAAAACAGGCATAGCACAAACCTGCAACACATTAAGGATGTCTTAGAATTCTAATGCGCCGCAAAGTTATAAATTTTACGCAACCTTAAAAACTTTTCTTAATAGTTTGTATGAAATTCAATTGAGTTTATGCACACCGCCCTCCACACCGAGGCCGAAAAGAGCAAAATCGTAGAACACAGGGTCGTCGGGACGCAGCGACCGCAATGCTTCCGTAAGCTGTTCGGCCGCACGACGGTCGTTGCCACGGCGCGAAAGCAGACCAAGGTCGCGTGCGGTATTGCCAACATGCACGTCGAGAGGAATGTAGAGTTGTGCAGGCGACAATGCGGTCCATATGCCCATGTCGACTACGCCATCGCGCCTCACAAGCCAGCGCAGAGCCATATTCAGCCGTTTCAACGCCGTCTGTTCCAGATTCTGAGGCAGACAGCGTGAATCGCGGCATCCATTCGCCGCAGCGAGCTCGATGTTTATCTCTCTGGCCAAAGCCCACGCCGGAGCCGGCTCCGCAGCCACACCACGTTCGCGCGCAAGACCCTCAACGGTGCCGTAGCGTTCGAAAATGCGCCGCAGCCCGCGCAACCAATGCTGAAGATTGGCATTAAAAAAAGTACGATGCACATTATCCTCCGGACGAAGCTCCTCATATGCGGCATCCATAATGTATGCTGCCGGCCGGCCGTCCATCAAAGCGAGCATCCGCTCGCAATTACGGCATATCATGCTGCGTTTGCCCCATGCTATAGTAGCACACAACAAAGCCGCCGCTTCCACATCGCGCTGTTCCGTGTAGCGTCGGGGAAACTGCACAGGGTCGGCTGCTATGAAATCCGGAGAATTGAGTCGCTCTGCCTCAACATTGAGAAGTTCTGCTATATCTGAAGGTATATGTGCCATAAACAATTACAATAAATACGATTATAAAAAAACAATGCCCGACTCACGTCGCGCATTGAATTCAGTTTTGCAAAGTTACGTTTTCTGTGTCTTGGGGTGAACAGTGGGGGTCGAACCCACGACCTTCGGAACCACAATCCGACGCTCTAACCAACTGAGCTATGCTCACCATCTTTGGTTTTGCGGTGCAAAGTTATGACTAATTTTTGAATCCTCCAAATATTTTGTCACATTTTTTCAAACGAAAAATAATTCGTACCTTTGCAATATACTTGACACTACAATGAAAAATATTCGCAACTTCTGCATAATAGCCCATATTGACCACGGCAAAAGCACACTTGCCGACCGTCTGTTGGAGTATACCAACACTGTTGCAGGTAAGGATCTTCAAGCTCAGGTGCTTGATGACATGGATCTGGAGCGAGAGCGAGGCATTACTATAAAGAGCCATGCCATACAGATGAATTACCGCATCGATGGCGAGGATTATGTGCTTAATCTTATCGACACTCCGGGACATGTTGACTTCTCCTATGAGGTGTCGAGGTCTATCGCTGCCTGTGAAGGTGCGCTTCTTATAGTGGATGCCTCGCAGGGCATACAGGCTCAGACTATATCGAACCTGTACATGGCCATCGACAACAATTTGGAGATAATACCTATAATTAATAAATGCGATCTTGACTCGGCCAACCCCGACGAGGTGGAGGACCAGATAATCGACCTGCTGGGCTGTGAACGCGACGAGATAATCCGTGCCAGCGGCAAAACCGGAATGGGCGTGCCCGAGATTCTGCAAGCCATAGTGGAGCGTGTGCCGGCACCTGTAGGCGACCCCGACGCTCCTCTCCAGGCTTTGATTTTCGACTCGGTGTTCAACCCTTTCCGAGGCATCATCGCATACTTCAAAATCGTCAACGGCACAATACGCAAGGGCGACGACGTGAAATTCGTGGCTACGGGCAAGGAGTATGATGCAGACGAAATCGGCGTGCTCAAACTCGACCTTTCGCCGCGCGACACTCTTTCGGCCGGAAACGTAGGATATATAATTTCCGGCATCAAGACCTCGAGGGAGGTAAAGGTGGGCGATACCATCACCCATCTCGACCGTCCGTGCGAGGCGGCCATCGACGGGTTCGAGGAAGTAAAGCCGATGGTGTTTGCCGGTGTATATCCCATAGAGACCGAAGATTTTGAAAATCTGCGCGCATCGCTCGAAAAACTTCAGCTCAATGATGCGTCGCTCACGTTCTCCCCCGAGTCGTCTGCCGCCCTCGGGTTCGGATTCCGCTGCGGTTTCCTCGGTCTGCTGCATATGGAGATAATCCAGGAGCGTCTCGGGAGAGAGTTTGACATGGATGTCATCACGACCGTGCCCAACGTGTCGTATCTCGTGCACGACAAAAAAGGTAATGTCACCGAAGTGCACAACCCGTCGGGGCTGCCTGAAGCGACGCTTATCGACTACATCGAGGAGCCATATATCCGCGCCACCATCATAACGACCGCCGATTTCATAGGGCCTATCATGACTCTGTGCCTCGGCAAGCGCGGCGAACTCGTGCGCCAGGAATACATAAGCGGCAACCGCATGGAACTGACGTTTGACATGCCTCTCGGAGAAATAGTCATAGACTTCTACGACAAGCTCAAGAGCATCAGCAAGGGGTATGCGTCGTTCGACTACCATATACAGGATTTCCGCGAAAGCCGACTTGTGAAACTCGACATCCTTCTCAACGGCGAAAGCGTGGATGCGCTCAGCACGCTCACGCATGCCGACAACGCGCTGACGTTCGGCCGGCGCATGTGCGAGAAGCTTAAGGAGCTGATTCCTCGCCAGCAGTTCGACATCGCTATCCAGGCTGCCATTGGCGCGAAAATCATCGCACGTGAAACCATCAAGGCCGTCCGCAAGGATGTGACGGCCAAATGCTACGGCGGCGACATATCCCGAAAGCGTAAACTGCTCGAAAAGCAGAAAAAAGGCAAGAAGCGCATGAAACAGATCGGTTCTGTCGAGGTGCCGCAGAAAGCATTCCTTGCCGTGCTCAAACTTGATTGAACAAAAGCGTTTTTTGCTCTGTTCGCAGAGTGCAAAAAACGCTTTCACATTGTTGTATTTTATAGACGCGGTAGCCTGTGCCGTGCCATAATCACGTTTATCAACTGTCAACCGAAATGAAGAGTAAAAACCACAACGCCGACTTGCCGGACTTTGCAGGCCATATATTTTATGCTGCACGTCAGGCTCTGCGGCGTCATGCCAGCGGCGGCAATGTGCTTATTGCCGCTACGGTGCTGGCTCTTGCAATTGCCAATATTCCGGCTGTGAACGGATATTATTTTGAGTTCTGGACGCAGGAAGTGCGTCTGCAGCTCGGAGATTTCAATGTGTTCAGCCATCATGGCGAACCAATGACGCTGCTCGCCTTCATAAACGACGCCCTTATGGCGGGG
>OFGX01002257.1_pt1 | contig 10363 bp, 11 predicted proteins | sample 1521831 | NCBI WGS metagenome assembly OFGX01 (sample SAMEA3504080, study PRJEB24116) | mouse gut metagenome | biome: mouse gut; feature: mouse-associated habitat; material: faeces | place: Denmark | collected 2011
TTACTCGAAGCCACCGCCAGATGACACCCGGCTTCCTGCAGCCTGGCCAGCATCTCTACGATGCCCGGATATGCCTCATTTTCAAACCATCCACTGGCCGCATACCGCTCTCTGTAATAAGCCACCGCCTGCAATCCCTTTTCCTCGTCAAACCCGCAAAACTCCTGAAAACTGTCTAAAAGCGGCGGCCCGATAAAAGGTTCCAGCGCGTCGGCATCCGGAGCCTCCATGCCGAGTTTGCGCAGTGCATACTGCACACATCCTGTAATGCCCTGTTTCGGATCGGTCAGCGTACCGTCCAGATCAAATAGTATATAATGATACATGTCATTCTCTCCTTTTCACGAACAGCGCAGCAAGTGCACAGTTTATGATTATCAGTTACTTCCGTCGATAAATTGATATACTGTGTGATTTTAAAAAGAATCCTCACTTAGTATTAAATGAGGATTCCATTTCCAATTCGCTTCTACAATTTTCCGACAGCCTCCGGTCCGGCACCGCTCCATCCGCACAAACGCAAATCGTGCGGCCGGTTCAGGCCGTCATAAACATCTCATAAGCCCGCAGCGCCTGCTGCATCTGATAATTGATATTCCCGCTGCTTCCATCCGCCGCTGCCTCTGTGGCCCGTTCTACTGCACGCTCTTCCACAGACCGTACTTCTTCTGTCCCTGACAGATCAAAACGTGCTGCTGCCTCCGTACCCCCGGTCGTCTGAGCCGTTCCTGCTGCGGCATCCGTATCTCCCGCTTCCATCGGCCGCATGATCCTGGCCGCAATATTCTGGCCACGCCGCATCTGCTGCTCAAGCATCCCCTGGAAATCAAGCGTCTGTCCCTTCTTTAACGGGTTCTCGTTAAGACTCTCATCCGTAAGTTCGCTGTAATCAATCTTCTTATCCAGCACATTGTCCGATATTCTGGACAACTTATTCATACTGGCTGAATTTACCGTATTCGCATTATACACATACGGCCGAAAACCAACCGCACTCATCGCACCATATGCATTAATCGCTCCGATTGCCATAGCTCTTTCCCTCTTTCGATAACATAAAAATGTGCCTCACACCCATTCCGTATCTATTTTAGTACTTATTTTTAAGATTTACAAGCAGAATTTTCTTTCGCACATCAAACTTGTAACTATTCAGCCTTCGGCTTCATAGTTACGGAATCCGACCTGTTCCAGGCTTGCCTTCGGCAAAAAGGTCGGATTCCACTGGGCGCGTTCTTCGTCAACCTCTCTACAGCCGGAACATGTAACCTTCTGCACAGGCGTCCATTCCTCAATCAACATCTTCCGCAGCCACATCCACCGCTTCGGCTTCCTGTCGCAGTATTTTGGCTGTTCTTGATATCCTCGATACGATCCAGAGATCCGACACGCCGTCATAGATCAGGAAAAATCCGATCAACGTCACCACGGTATCCAGCGCCGCAAAGGGATTGAAAATCAGCAGCGCACCGAACCCTACCGTTACCAGTCCAAGAATCAGCGCCACCCACCATTTATCGTATTTCTCCCTGCCAAGCGCCACCGCCTGCTGCAGATTGTTCAGTCCGTGCAGCGCAATCACGATCCCCACAATGATCGGTATGATCGCCAGCACTTTCTCCGGCTTGATCACGATCCAGATTCCGACCACGGCAAAAATGATCCCCACGATCATATTCATCTGCGTGTACATACTTCCGTCTCTGTCAAAAAAACTCTCTGCCAGCCTTATCAGCCCGCCCAGAATCAGAACCGAACCGATGGCTGTACACACGATATGCATCGACATACCCGGCCAGATGGCCAGCACCAGGCCCAGCACAATACACAACAAAGCGGAGATCACCACATTTTTCTTCAGTTTCTTTAACAGGCTGCCCATAATATCCCCCTCCTGCATACAACACCCGCATTCTCTTTTTACCATAGTTAACGACATTAGAAATTTCGTTTTCTATATTTTATTCCTTTTCCACGATAAACACAACCGCTTCCGCACAATCCTGCCATTATTTATGACTGCTTCCTGAAAAACCCTCTCTTCTCCAATATTTTATAAAATCCGAATCCCAGTGCAGCTCCCAGACAGTTTAACAGGATATCGTCCACATCAAAGGCCCCGAAAGCGCTGAACAGCTGAAATGTCTCAATCCCCAGCACAAAAGTAAAGGCATTCACGAACATGACCGAGAATCTTCCGCCTTCCTGAGATACCAGCGGAAACAGAAAGCCAAAAGGGACAAAAACCAGAACATTTCCCGCCAGGTTCTCTACACTGTTTAATTTATATGCATAATCTATATACATCTTGATCGTATGGAACGGCACGAAATTTGCCGTCCCCAGCCCTTCCAGGATCACACCCTTCTGCCACGTATTGGCAATGGCCCTCAGCTGTTCAAATGGGTACTTGAAGATAATGACCTTGATGACCACCACAATATAAAGCACAAAAAGATATTTAAGGAAGCGCCTCGATTTCAGTTTCTCTAATTCAATCCTCATTTAATCTCCCATGGATTCTCTTTCCCTTCCATATGACATCTGCAACTCATCAGAGAGTCCTTCACCACCGTTTCCACATAGTTTCTGGTATAAAAGGCCATATGGTGCGACACCGTCACATTCGGAAAACTCCTGAGCAGTGCAAGCTCCTTATTCTTTAATATATCCGCTTTGTGGTCATAATAGTATAGTCCAAACTCATTTTCTACCACATCCAGGCCGGCAGCTCCAATTTTGCCCGCCTCGATGGCTTCGATAAAAGCGTCCGAATCGATCAGCGCTCCCCTGGCCGTATTGATGATCACCACCCCGTTCTTCATCTGCGCCATGGTGTCCGCGTTGATCAAATGGAAATTCTCCTCCGTCAGCGGCGTGTGCAGTGTGATCACATCCGCCTCTTCCCAGATTCTGTCCAGCGTCACATAGGAGGCATACTGTCTGACCTCCTCCTTCTCGTACAGATCATGAGCCAGAATACGGCAGCCAAATCCGGAAAGACTGCGGATCACCGTCTCTCCAATCCTTCCCGTTCCAATGACTCCAACGGTCAAATCTCTTAACTCCCTGCCGTTCAAGCCGGCCAGCGTGTAGTCCTGCAGGGCAGTCCGCCCCAGAATGGCTCCCATCTTACGGATGGACATCAAGATCAGCATCACCGTATAGTCGGCCACCCCATGCGGGCCGTAGGGAGCATTTCCCACCCGAATGCCGCATTCTTTCGCCGCCTCCAGATCGATATGGTCATACCCGATCGTTCTGGTGGTGATGTATTCCACCCCCTGCTCATGAAAAGCAAGCATCAATTCCGCGTCGATCCTGGACGTGATCACGTCCACACAGCGGCTCCCCCTGCACAGAGAGACATTGCTGTGATCCGGGGCATCCGCACACAATACTACCTCAATTCCCAATTCCTTCGCATATTCCAGAAACAGATCCTTCTCGTCGAAATCCCTGCAATTATATACCGTCACCTGCATCATAGGTTCTTCCCTCTTTCTTTTCCTTAAGTTTGCGTCCCTTCCGGCCGGTTATCCCGTACGGTTTGCGGCCGTTTCCTTCAGTCAGCCAATACGCTGCATCATGCTGATGTACTGCCACGTCGGACAACCCTCTACTTCTTATCAATCTTCTTCGATATGATTTTCTTAATGATAAGTGGCTCCTCAATCTTGATCTTCGCCGCTTCCTCCAGTTCGCGCTCTTCCTTTTCGGAACTCTTTAGTCTGGACTGGTAGCTGCGCTCCACTTCGCGCTCATATTCCTCCACGATGGCGATATCCTCCGGCCGGATCCGCCGGAACTTATTAAATCCTGCTGCCAGGATCTTGAGGCTCTGTCTGGTAGTGTCAAAGGCTCCGTCCTCATAGAGATTGATCACGATAATACCAATCGGCACCGCCAGGATCATTCCCATCACACCGGCCACCTTATAGCCGATAAACAGTAAGAACAGCGTAGGGATAGCGTCCACACCGATGGAGTCTCCCACGATCTTGGGCTGGATCACCTGCCGTACCAGCTGGCCCGACAGCCAGATGATGATCAGTCCCACCGCCATCTTATAGTCCCTGCTCAGAATCTCGATCACCGCCCAGGGAAGCATCACCGTACCCGTACCGAACACCGGCAGGAAATCCAGGAATGCGATACCCAGCGCCACCAGCGGCACATACCGCACCTTTAAAATAAAGAGACCGATTACCAGCATCACGTAAATCCAGCACTCGATCTTAAACTGCGCCTTGAAATAACCGCCCACTGCATTGCGGAAGCTCCTGCGGATCAGATCAAACCGGTATACTACCGCTCCGGGCACATACTTTTTCAGGATATTAGCCATATATCCTTTATCCGCCACAAAGAAATACGCCGAAAGAATGCACATGATAACGCCCAGGAAGATATCCGGCAGCTGCTTGGCCACATTTCCCACCGCCTCAAAGGTCGGCGTGCCGACACTCTCAATGATCCCGCCAAAATAAGTACCCATCTCCGAACCGAGATTATTCAGTGTTCGCTGCGTTTCCAACGGTAATTTATTGAAAAGTCCTTCCAGATTGTCTCCAACCTCGTTAAACTCCGCCATGATGCTGTCCCACAGCATAGGCAGCTCATTGACGAAACTGATCCCCTCCTTCACAAGTTTTGCGCCAACTGCATAGAACAGGAGGATCACCACCGCAAGCACGGCCACGATCACGATCACCGACGCCCCCTTGCGCCGTATCTTCAGCCGTTCCTCGAAGAAGCGCACCACCGGCGAAGCGATCAGCGATATGATCCACCCGATGATAAACGGCATAAAGAAGATGATGCACCGCGGCAGCAGAAAAATACACAAAAGCAGTATGATAAGCGCCGTCAGCAGATTCAAAATAACTTTCAGATATGTCTTGATCGATTGTCTCATCCAAATTCCTCCATTTCTAACCAAGCCGCCCCTCAATTTATCGCACCGTTACCAACTTCAAAGCAGTTTCCCTAACCGGAGTACCCCCTCAGTCAATCCTCTGCCCCGTCCTCCAGCATCCTGTCCAGAAGCTCATAGATCTCTTCCCGTCCCTGTTTCGACAGCGAAGAGTAGGGAATAACCGTAGTATCCTCCACCACCTCCAGCGTATCGCAGATCAGTTTCACCTGCTTTTGCACCTGACTTCTCTTGATCTTATCCAGCTTCGTGGCGATAATGACAGGCTTATATCCCCTGTCCAGAATCCAATCATACATGATCCTGTCATTTTCGGAAGGTGCATGTCGGATATCGATCAAAAGAAACACCGCACGAATCTTCTTTGACTGATACAGATAATCCTCGATCAGCCTGCCCCACTGCGCTTTCACTTTCTCATTGGCAGTGGCATACCCATACCCCGGCAGATCTACAAAATACATCTGGCCGTTGATATTATAATAGTTGATTGTCTGCGTCTTGCCCGGCTGGGAGCTGGTACGCGCCAGAGACTTGCGGTTCATCAGCCCGTTGATCAGCGATGATTTCCCCACATTACTCTTACCTGCAAAAGCCACCTCCGGCAGCACATTCTCCGGCAGCGTGCTCGTGATCCCGCATACCGTCTCTAAATTTACATTCCTAATTACCATTCTTTCCTCCATACCGAAGCGTTTTACACCTCCCGGCATCCGTCACTGCACGAAAGCATGCCCCACGACCTCCTCCATACACTCTACCAGACAAATCTCTAAACCGTCTGTAATCTCCCGCTCCAGTTCCGCAATATCTTTCTCATTTTCCTTTGGGACGAGCACCTTATGTACCCCCGCCGTCCTGGCCGCCAGTATTTTCTCCTTCAATCCGCCGATGGGCAGTACTCGTCCGCGAAGAGTGACTTCACCGGTCATTGCCACATCCGCCCGCACCTGTCTTCCTGTTACGGCAGACAGGATTGCTGTCGCCATGGTAATCCCCGCCGACGGTCCATCCTTCGGCACAGCTCCTTCCGGAATATGCAGATGAAAATCCTTCTTCCGGAACAGCTTATCTTCAATCTGATACTGTTCTCCCACAGACCGTACATAGCTCAAAGCGATCCGCGCAGATTCCTTCATCACGTCGCCCATCTGACCTGTTAAGTCAATCTTACCTTCACCGGGCATCATATTTACCTCGATCTGCAGTGTATCGCCGCCTGCGCTGGTCCAAGCCAGGCCACGCACAATACCTGCCTCGTCCTTACCTGCAATCTTATCCTGGCGATACTTCGGTTTGCCCAGATAGTGTTCCAGATTTTCCGCGGTAATCTCGACCTTATCAGTCAATTTCATATCTTTCTTCTTTGCGCCCGTCATCTGCCGTCTCTCCAGAATATGCCGCGCCTCCTTCCGGCATACAGCCCCGATCTGCCGTTCCAGGCCCCGCACCCCTGCCTCTCTCGTGTAGCGGATGATCATGGCACGAAGCGCCTCATCGGTAAACGTCACTTCATCCTCTCTGATTCCGTTCTTATGGAGCGCCTTCTTCACCAGATGTTCTCTGGCGATATGGAACTTCTCGTTTGCCGTATAGCTGTTGATCTCGATCAGCTCCATGCGGTCCAGCAGAGGCCGGGGAATGGTATCCGTACTGTTCGCCGTGGCTATAAACAGTACCTCCGACAGATCGATGGGAATTTCCACATAATGATCCCGGAACGCCTCATTCTGTTCCCCGTCCAACACCTCCAGCAATGCCGAACCCGGATCCCCTTTATAGTCACTGCTGACTTTATCGATCTCATCCAGAAGCAGCAGCGGATTCCTGACTCCCGCCTGCCTGACCGCATTGGTGATCCTGCCCGGCATGGCTCCCACATAAGTCCTGCGGTGTCCTCTGATCTCTGCCTCATCCCGGATGCCGCCCAGACAGATACGGACGTACTTTTTATTCAGGGCTGTCGCCACACTGCGGGCAATGGAAGTTTTCCCGGTACCCGGCGGACCCACCAGGCAGATGATCGGACTCCTGCCTTTACCGGTCAATACGCGCACGGCCAGATATTCCAGAATTCTTTCTTTTACCTTCGTGAGTCCGTAATGATCTTCATTAAGAATCTTCTCAGCCCGCTCCAGATCGCTGCTGTCTCTGGAAGCCTTATCCCAGGGCAGTTCCAACAGTGTCTCTATATAGGCCCGTTCCACCGCCGCCTCGATGGAGGGGCTTTGGAGCCGCTCCCTGGTGATGACATGGGCGATAACCTCGGTATCGCTGGTGGTGTGGAAGATGCAGCCGGTAAGCTCCAGCTTCTCCCGCAGCTCGGCGGCGTTCACCAGGTTGCCGTTGTGGGCCACTGCCATGGTGCCCTTGATGTGGTTAATGACCATGGGCTGGGCGTTGGCCCGGCTGCGGGTGCCGGTGGTGGAGTACCGGACATGGCCCATAGCCATCTGCCCCTGGCCCAGGGAGGCCAGGACGTCCTTGGTGAAGACCTCGCTCACCAGCCCCAGGTCCTTATGGTAGCCGATGACCCCGTCATCGCAGATGGCGATGCCGCAGCTCTCCTGCCCCCGGTGCTGGAGGGCGTAGAGGGCCAGGTAGGTATCCAGGGCCACGTCCTGCTCCCCGGAGCGGTCGTAGATGCCAAAGAGGCCGCATTCTTCATGGATGGAATCAAACATACTTTCTGTTTTCCTTTCCTGTGGTGGACAGCGTTCTTAGAACCTGTATTCACAACCCTCCAACACCATCTGGCCGGGTCTTTTTTCGCCCTGCTGCGTTAAAAATCCTTGAATTACACCAAGTAGTTCTGCGGATTTTTGCCTTGCAGGGCGGAAAAATCTCTCGCCCATCCGGCATTGTCCGGCTATGAATACAGGCTCTAAGCGGCTATTGGAGCAGGCGCATTGATGGAGCCAACCGCCTGGTCTACCACATTTCAGGCGCTTCCTCCGATACCATTGAGGTCCTTTCCTGCCGGGATCATTATAGCGGCAGATAAAAAGCACAGCCCCCTGGACGGTCTTTCCCTACAGACGTCCAGGGGGACTTTTCGCGCTTAGTTATTCACAGCCATCCAACGCCATCAGGCCGTTTTTTTCGTCCTGCTGGCATCGTCCGGCGATGAATAGTAGGTTCTTATTTCGCCGGCACGATCTCGGTCCAGTAGCCGTCCGGGTCGCTGATAAAATAGATGCCCATGGCGGGGTTTTCGTAGCAGATGCACCCCAGCTCCCGGTGGAAGGCGCGGGCAGCCTCCAAATTGTCAGTGGCCATAGCCATGTGGATTTCGTTATCCCCCAGGTTGTAGGGCTCCTTGCGGTCCCGCAGCCAGGTCAGCTCCAGCTTGAAGTCATTCTCCTGATTGCCCAAAAAGACCAGCTTGAAGGAGCCGTCCGGAGCGCTCTTCTCCCGGACTGGGGCCAAATCCAGGGCCTTTTTGTAAAAATCCAGACTTTTCTCCAGGTCGAACACGTTGAAATTGAAGTGGTCAAAACGAATCATAGCGCGCCTCCTTATTTGTAATCTCTCAAATAATATCGGTATATTTTGATTCTGTCAAGCGGTATCGCAGCTCATGGAGATGTTTTCCGCCAATTTCATTCTTTCGAATTCCGCAGCATACAAAGCCCTGCCTCTCATAAAATCGAATGGCGCGGAAATTTTCCTCCAAAACCCACAGATAGATCTCCCGGAAGTTCAGTTCCGCCAAAACCCGCACAGCCGTATGCAGAAGCGCCCTTCCGTACCCCTTTCCCACGCAGTCCGGCAGCAGGTAAAGAGAAACAATCTCTCCTGCTCCGGCAAAAATATGCTCACGGGCCTTTCCAAAGCTGGTGGTCCCAATCAGCCTCCCTCCCTCTGCCAAAACGAGGGTGTGGTCGAACCTCTCCAGCGCACCGGCCCACCGCCCCTCCGGGATGCTGTCCAGGTAAGCTTGGGGAATGATTCCCCGGTATGCGGATTTCCAACTCTCTTCATAAATGCGGCTCAGCTCCCGCCGGTCGTCCGACGGTAAAATTTCTCGAATTTCCATATTGACAATTCCCCCGTTCTTCGCATATAATAGGTTAAATTTACATCTGAGCAGGCTTCGCCTCCTCCGGTCAGCCGCGGGGGCGAGAAGCCGGGCCGGTCCTCCGGCAGCAGATGGGCTAAATGCGCATCTGTGGGACAGACTATGTTCCACAGGTGTATTTTTTTATCTTTTGGAGGTTTTCTTATGAACCAGCAGCAGCGGGAACAGGCGATTGTCAACCGGATCTCCACTGTGGGGATTGCCGGCAATGTGGCTCTCACTGCCTTTAAGCTCTTCGCCGGCGTGGCCGGCCACTCCGGGGCCATGGTCTCTGACGCGGTCCACTCCCTCTCCGACGTGTTCGCCACCTTGATCGCCTTTCTGGGGGTGCGCTTCTCCAGCCGGGAAGCGGACCAGGGCCACCCCTACGGCCACGAGCGGATGGAGTGCGTGGCCTCCCTGGCCCTGGGGCTGATTCTGCTGTTCACCGGCCTTGGCATCGGCTGGAACGGCCTGCAAAATATCTTCGGCGGCGCAGACGGCCCCCTGGCTGTCCCCAACGCCCTGGCCCTCACCGCCGCCCTGGTCTCCATCGTCACCAAGGAGGCCATGTTCTGGTACACCCGGCACTACGCCAAAATCCTCAACTCCGCCGCCTTTATGGCTGACGCCTGGCACCACCGCTCCGACGCCTTCTCCTCCATCGGGTCCCTGATCGGCATCGCGGGGGCCATGCTGGGCTTCCCGGTGCTGGACCCCATCGCCAGCGTGGTGATCTGCCTGTTTATTTTAAAGGTGGCCTGCGATATTTTAAAGGATTCCTTGAACAAGCTGCTGGACGCCTCCTGCGGGGCGGAGGTGGAGGCGGAGCTGTCCGCCTTCATCGCCACCCAGCCGGGGGTGGTCCGGCTGGACCTGCTCCATACCCGAATGTTCGGCAACAAGATTTACATTGACACCGAAATCGCCGTCCAGGGAGACCAGTCCCTCCGGGATGCCCACGCCATCGCCGAACAGGTCCACGACCAGGTAGAGGCCGCCTTTCCCAATATCAAGCATATTATGATTCACGTCAATCCAATTTAAAAATCCAAAAAGAAGGGGGCCCTTTGGCCCCCTTCCCATTTATCCATTGAGTTTTTGAATGGCCGCTTTGGCGGCCATCTGTTCGGCCAGCTTCTTGCTGTGCCCCTGGCCGGAGCCCAAAGGCTCGCCGTTAAGCTCCACGGTGACGAAAAACTTCTTGTCGTGGTCGGGGCCCTCTTCCCCGGTGAGGCAGTATTTCAAAACCTGGCCGCTCTCCCGCTGCACCAGCTCTTGGAGGGCGGTCTTGTGGTCCAGCGGCTTGGCCAGGCCGTCGGTTTCCCGGCTGAGGATATATTTTTGGATAAACTTCCGGGCTGAGC
>OFGX01002258.1_pt1 | contig 10362 bp, 9 predicted proteins | sample 1521831 | NCBI WGS metagenome assembly OFGX01 (sample SAMEA3504080, study PRJEB24116) | mouse gut metagenome | biome: mouse gut; feature: mouse-associated habitat; material: faeces | place: Denmark | collected 2011
GATAATAGCGCGACGCTTTCACGACGCCATGGTGAGCGCCATCGTGATGGCTGCGGAATTGGTGCGCGCGCTGTACGGCATTTCGACGGTGGTGTTGTCGGGCGGCGTGTTCATGAACCGCTACCTGGTGGAACATGTGCTGCCGACTCTGGCCGAGGCGGGCTTCACCGCCGCCATCAACCGCGATCTGCCCCCCAACGACGGCTGCATCAGTCTGGGTCAGGCCACCGTGGCCTCCGCCCGTTCGGAGGAATAGGCGGGCTAGCCGAATCGGGGCTGACTTTGCGGGCGGAACCTGCGACAATGGGCGCGAGAAACAGAACTGATTGGAGCAGCCTATGTGTTTGGCAATTCCCGCTAAGGTGGCGAAACTCGAAGAGGGCAATCTGGCCACTGTCGATATCCTGGGCGTGACTCGCGAGATTTCCGTAGACCTGACGCCCCAGGCCCATGTGGGCGACTACGTGCTCGTGCACGCCGGGTTCGCCATCGAAGTGGTGGACGAGCAGTTTGCCCTTGAGACTATCGAGCTGGTGAAGCAGTTCCCCGATTTGGCCGACCTAGATGAGGCGCCGGCTTTAGCGTAAAGTGCAAATTACCTGTTGATTGGGGTTGTGTATTACACTACACTGGCCCCACGGACGAGCGGACTGCTTCCTTCGGAGGAAGGAGCAGCTATGTACGTGAGCTGGATGGAGCTCTTAACGTTTTGTTTGGTTATCGTAGCGGTGATTGAGTTGGCGCTCCGTTTGCGGCAGTAGCCGTGCGGGCGGCAATGAAAAAGCCGCCCCCTGCATAGAGGACGGCTCTTCATCACATTAGTAACGGTAATGTGAAGCAGTCGTGCCCGCTGCACCGGGCTTTCCGCTTGTCCGCATTGTACACCCCTGAAGGAGTGGTTGCAAGAATGGATCATATGCAAGAAGAGCTGAAGGCATTCAAGGATCCGGCCCTGGCGCGGGGGCTCATTGAGTCCATTCAGACTTTGGCGCCGGAGTCGGCGACGCTGATGGAGGTGTGCGGCACCCATACGGTGGCCATTGCCCGCAACGGCATTCGCGGCCTCATGCCGGAAGGGGTGCGTCTGGCCTCGGGGCCGGGGTGCCCCGTGTGCGTGACGAGCAATCACGACATCGACAAGGTGATTGCCCTTGCCCGCGTGCCCGAGGTGACCATCGCCACCTTCGGCGACATGACGCGCGTGCCCGGCTCCTCTTCCAGCCTGCTGGCCGAGCAGGCGGCCGGCCGCGCCGTGGAGATCGTCTACTCGCCGCTCGATGCGCTGCGCCTGGCCCAGGAAAACCCCGACAAGCAGATCGTCTTCGTGGGCGTGGGCTTCGAGACCACCACCCCGCTCGTGGCCATGGCCATCAAGCGCGCAAAGGCCGCGGGGCTGAAGAACTTCACCGTGTACGGAGCGCACAAGAACATGCCCGGCGCGCTGGAGGTCATCATCAACGATCCCTCGCTGAAACTGGATGCGCTCATTCTGCCGGGGCATGTGTCCACCATCATCGGTGCGGAACCCTATCGCTTCCTGGCCGAGAAGTACGGCATTCCCGGTGTCATCACCGGTTTCGAGCCGGTGGACGTGCTCCAGGGCATCGCCATGATCATGCGCCAGCTACACGAGGGGCGCGCCGACATCGAGATCGCCTATGCCCGCGGCGTGATGCCCGAGGGCAACCCGGTGGCGCTCGCTGCCATCGACGAGGTGTTCGAGACCTGCGCGGCCACCTGGCGCGGCCTGGGCGAGATTCCCGGCAGCGGCTACCGCATCCGCGACGAGTTCGCCGAGTTCGATGCCATGCGGCGCTTCCAGCCCGATGTGGAGCCGGTGCGCGAGCACGCCGGCTGCCGCTGCGGCGACGTGCTGCGTGGCATCATGGCCCCCAACCAGTGCCCGCTCTTCCGCACGGTATGCACCCCGGAAAACCCCGTCGGCCCCTGCATGGTCTCAAGCGAGGGCAGCTGCGCGGCCTATTATCGGTATTATTAGACAAGCTCCTCGTCCGGAAAATCGCAAATGAAAAGTTCGGATTTTCTTAAGTGGAAAATTCGGAAAATCTAAAATGAAAAGTTCGGATTTTCTTAAGTCACGAGGGAAATACCAGGTAGATGATCTATAATCATACCATTATCGATAACGCTGAAAGAGGATGCCATGACTGGTGATCTTCCTCCTCGCGACGAGTATATTCCCCGCATCGTGGACAAGCAGGTGCAACGCTATCTCGAGGTTTTCGGGGCGGTGGAAGTGGCGGGAACTAAGTGGTGCGGCAAAACATGGACGGCTTGCCGTCATGGTGAAAGCGTGAGTTATGTGGATCAGGCGCTTGCGTTGGCCCAGTCCGATCCTCAGGCGATGCTGGCGGGCAAGCGGCCCCACGTTATTGACGAATGGCAGTTGGCTCCGCTTATTTGGAATGCCGTGCGTCATGCGGTCGACCGCCAGCGAGGCTTGAGAGGCGCATGGCTGCTCACGGGCTCATCCACTCCTTTCAAAAAGGACGACGAGCGGGCTCGCGCCCTTCACAGTGGAGCGGGTCGGATCGGTCGCATTCGCATGCGTCCCATGACGCTCGCCGAGTCGGGCGATTCTACGGCGGCAATCTCTCTGGCGGCGCTCTTCGAAGGGGAATTCTCCCGTGCGACAGTGCCCGGCGATGCGGCGTCTTTGGCCGCTGCGGTGTGTCGTGGCGGATGGCCCGAAGCTCTTGACCTCACTCCGATCCAGGCGCAGCTAACGGCGCGTGAATACCTCAACCTCATTTTCGATGAAAGCGTACCGCGTCACGGCAAAGATGGGGAGGCGGCTCGAAGAATCGCGCTTTCACTGGCGAGAAATTTAGGGCAGGCAGCCACCTATAAAACGATTTTATCCGATATATCCGGCGGCGATGAGCCCCTTATGACTACGACGACACTTGCAACTTACCTGGATTTGCTCAAGAGCCTGTACTTCGTGGAGGAAGTTCCCGGATGGGTGCCGGAGAAACGTTCGCCTAAGCGGCTGTCGGTAAAGCCGAAGCGCTATTTGGCCGATCCGTCGCTGGCAGTGGCGTTGCTTGGCATGAACGAGCAGGCGCTTCTCGATGATTGGCAGACTTTCGGTCTCGTATTCGAGAACCTCTGCATGCGAGATCTCATGGTATATGCCGGAGCGCATCTCGATATCTCAGCTGTTCCCGTGCGATATTATCGCGACGACAGCGGCTTGGAAGCTGACGCTATTGTGGAATTGGCGGATGGCCGATGGGCCGCTTTCGAATTCAAGCTCGGGGCAGCCAAAACCGATCAGGGCGTGGCCTCGTTGCGACGCCTTCGCGAGAAGGTGACCGCTAATGAGAAGGCTCGCACACGGCCGCCTGCGTTCATGGCCGTTGTTACGGGAACAGGTGAGTACGCCTATCAACCTGAAGAGGGCATCTACGTGATTCCACTGCGAGCTTTAGGGGCCTAGACGCTATGGCGTCCCATTACATGTACGTGCTGGAATGCGCGGATGGCTCGCTGTACACGGGTTATGCGGTGGATGTGCAGGCGCGGCTTGCGGTGCACAATGCGGGCAAGGGCGCGAAGTACACCCGGGCTCGGCTGCCCGTGAGCCTGCTTGCCTATGCGGAGTTTTCCACCAAGCACGATGCCATGCATGCGGAATATGTCTTCAAGCAGCTGTCCCGCAACGAGAAGGACGCCCTGCTGGCCGTCGCCTCCCACTCCTCCTTCGAGGAGGCACTGGAAGAGCTACTGGCTTAACCTTCGACGAAGGTGCTGGGGGGAGCTGCTGACGGAGCGCCATTGTTTCACGGCAACGATCTGTGTTACAATGTCTTACGTCAACGAAAAGGAGTAAGCCATGGCTGCCACTTCCACTATGACCATCCGCATGGGGGCAAATGAAAAGGCTCTCATCAACGATTACGCGAAAACATTTGGTATGACGGCTTCAGAGTTCGTGCGCACCGCAGTACTCGAGCGCATTGAGGACGAGCTCGATCTTCGTGACTGGTATGCAGCCAAAGCCGAGTTCGACGCCGATCCGACTACCTATACAGCTGACGAAATTGCGAGGAAGTACCTTTGATGTGGCGACTTCTTTTCTCCAAAAAGGCTGACAAGCAACTTTCGAAGCTCGATCCGGGGGTGCGCCGGGTGCTGGTTTCGTGGCTCTTGAAGCACCTTGACGGGTGCGAAGACCCCCGCGTCTTCGGCAAAGGACTTGTGGGTGATAAGTCTGGCATGTGGCGATACCGGGTGGGAGACTACCGGATTTTATGCGATATCAAGGATGGGGAACTTGTTGTTCTCACCCTCGAAATCGGCCATCGCCGCGACGTTTACCGGTAGGAGAGCGAGGTGGGGCTGATGAGTAAAGTGAAGCGGGGACGATTTCAGCTGGAGTCATCCTATCTGGGGTTGGCGGCATCACTGGCGACGTTGCTCGTGTACGAGCCGGCGTTGCACTCGTTCGCGCCCTTCGGGCGATTCGACGAGGTGGTCACCTTATTCGTGCTGTGCTCCCTGCTCGCCTTTGCCATAGCGGCCATCGCACTGGTAGCTTGTCGGTGTCGTGAACGGTCGCGCTGGCTGCGGAACGGTTTGGCAGTCTTCGGATCGGCGGCGTTTCTAGCCGTGCTCTTCCTGCCGTTGCCTTCGGCGGCGACGGCGGTTGCGGGGTTTGTGGCAGGAGCGGGATCCGCTCTGGTGATGGAAGCCTGGGGCGTGCGCTATCGCGGCTGCTCCATTCAGAAGGCGCTGCTGCACATTGCGGTGTCCTGCATCTTGGCGGCGCTGCTCATGAACCTGATCGGCACGGTGCCCCCGGCGGTGTCTGGTGCGCTCTTCGTGACTCTCGCCCTGGCGGGGTCGGACATGGCTTCGTGGGCTGCGGAAGGCGGGGAAAATGAGGTTGGGGAAACTGGGAATGCGGCCTCAGACAGCCGAGCCGCTGTGTCGTGGAAAACACTGCGGTCGATGCTCGCTGGTCTGGCTGAGCCGCTGATCGGGTTGTTCCTCTTCTCGCTCATGTTCTCCACGCTGGGCGATCATCGGGTGTACCTGTACTACCTGAGCTTTCTTTTAGGTACGCTGGCATCGGGCCTGTGCATTGTTCCCTTGTTGCTGGTCAGCAGCAGGCGACCGTTGTTAAACCTCATTTACCAGGTGATTCTGCCTCTGCTGGGTCTCGTACTCATTGTGGTGGCCTTGGTGGTGCCCGCCGATTTCCAGGGGGCCGTGAGCCGCAGCGGGTTCATGCTCTTTTTCGCCTTTGCTTCCATGCTTTTCTGCGCTTCGGTGGTGGGTTACGCCACGGCGGGGGAGTTCCCGGCTCGGCTCATTTTGGGAACATCTATGGGCGCCTACGGCTTGGGTGGTATTGTGGGGACGGCCATCGTGATGCTTGGCGGCCGCACTGACCTCATCACGAGTATCTTCCTGGCACTTACCTGCATATACATCGTGGCCCTTGCCTTGCGGCCCAGCGTGCTTGCCTGGCTGGGGAAGGGCTCGTTGGGCTTCGGGGCCGCGGCGGCCACGGCGGACGAGGAGCAGCGTCACGAGAGTTCGGTGGACGTTCTGGCCTCCCGCTGCGGCCTGACCGAACGGGAGCGAGAGATTCTCGGTCATGTGGCTGCGGGGCACTCTTCCTCTCATGTGGCCCGTGTGCTGTTCATTTCCGAGAGCACCGTGCGCGGCCATGTGCACCACATCTATCAAAAGCTGGGCGTCTCTTCGCGGGAAGAGCTTATCGCGCGCGTGACGGCTGAGCCGTCAGAGAAATGAGGCCGCCCCGACGGGGGAGGGCGTCGGGGCGGCCGAGAGGGGGGAGGCGCCGGAAGGGGCGAGGCCCGGGGTCGAGCATGCGGGCCCGATGTTTGTGTACGCTTCGGCATTCACGCGCCGTTGGGCCGAGTCTCGGGCGGGGTCTGCAGCGACTTGCGAATGCTCTTCGGCGGCTACTGAATGGTCTGGCCGGTCAGCAGCTTGCCGCAGACGCGACCGAGGGTGATGGCCGAGCCGACGTTCTTGCCGGCCCAGGGGTTCGGGTTCGAGAATCCGAAGGTGCCGCCCAGGCAACGGCCCACCGCGTACAGGCCGCCGATGGGGTTGCCCTCGGCATTCAGCACGGCCATGTCATCGTCGCACTCGAGGCCGCCCATGATGCCGAGTCCGGTGTTCAGCCAACGCTCGTTCATGGTAAACGAGGCGTAGAACGGGGCTTTCTCCACGGGGATCATGCACTCGGGATCCTTGCCGAAGTCGCTGTCGATGCCTGTGCGGCACAGCTCGTTGTAGTGCTCGATGGAGGCAAGCGCCGCTTCCAGCGCCGCGCCCTCGTAGCCGAGGAGGCCGAGCAGGCCCTCCAGGGTGGCCGAACCGAGGACCACCTTGTGGGTGCGCTCGGCAATGCACATGGTGCGGCACTCGGTGCCCTCGGGGTTCTCCAGCTCCACCTTCGCGATGTCCTCTTGCAGCTCGGTGAAGTAGTCCACGCGGCCGAAGTTAGGAGAGCCGTGGTCGGGGGCGCCGTTCTTCACGCTCTCGGCCCAGTTCGCATCGGTGATGGCGGCGATGATGCCCTTGGGCTGTCGAATGATCTCAGGGAAGTTCTGCTGCACCGAGGCTTCGTTCATGAAGCGCTTGCCCTGGGCGTTGAGCCACAGCATGGGGGACACGCCCCAGGGGCCGCCGGCGCCGGAGCCGTTCTGGTTGGTGGCGCGCGGCGATGCCTCCATGAAGCCGCCGGCCCAGCAGGCCATCTTGATACCCTCGCCCATGTTCGGCGACAGGCCCACCAAATCTTCCTTGGTTTTGCCGGCGCGCATGGCCCATTCCACCAGCTCGTCCTGGAGGCCCCATACCATGTCGGCGTTCTGGGCGTAGTCGCCCGTGGCCAGCACCACGGCCTTTGAGACGTTGTACTTCACGTAACCGTCAGGCCCTTCGGTGATGGCGCCGGTGACCGCGCCGCTCTCGTCCTGCACGAGTACCGTGGCGGTTTCGCCGAAGTGCCAGGTGGCACCCAGTTCCTGCCCCTTCAATATGGAGAACTGCTGCACCTCGTCGAGACGGGAGTAGGCGCCCACGCCCTTGCCGTGCTCCTCGTCGATATCGTGGCGGATGGTGCCCATGAACATGGCCGTGCCGGGCCAGCTGCGGTAGCCGCCGCGCTTCATGGGCCAGTCGGTGTAGCCGTCCAGGGCGATGCCGGGCACTTGGCAGATGCACTGGCTGAGGTCGCAGGGGCTGATCTCGGGTTCGATGGTAGTTTCAGCGATCTTGATGCGGTCGTCGGGCCACACCACGAGATCCATCATGTGGTCGACGGCCTCGCCAGAGTTCGCCACGTACTTGCGAATGAGCTCGGGGCGCACGCGGCCGCCGCAGCGGATGCAGAACTCCTCGACGATCTCGCCCACATCGTAAGGGCCGAAGCCCTGGTCGATGAGGAACTTGGAATTGCAGTGGCCCACATCCTCTCCCTTGACCTTGCGGGTCTCCTCGCTGCACTTCTCCACGACATCCACTTTGGCACCGCCCTCGGCCGCGGCCAGGGCGCACTGAATACCGGCATGGCCGCCGCCGAGCACGAGAATCTCGGTGTCCACGGTGGCCACGATCTCATCATCGGCGATCTGTGGCGCGGTGCCGAGCCAATCTATGGTGCTGCAATAGCCGTCCACGGTGCCGACCGCGCTGCCGGTCTCGCTGAGAGGCTCTTCGTTAGCGGCCTTCGGCTGGGGTGCGCAACCCATGAGGCTGGTGGCGGTGGCGAGGGCTCCTGTAGCGAGCGTTCCAGTCAGAAACGCTCGGCGGTCCATCGAATGCTTGGTTCCCTGAATCATGATCCTCTCCCTTTCTTCGTAAGGTCTACGGGTTGCGGTCGTTGAATCCCGCGACGGGAAGGAGCATGGCACGGAGGGGCGCCGTTTGGCTATAAACAGCGCGTTTGTTTCCGTTTATTTGGGAGCGAACGAAAAAGTTTTCCCAGATTGAACCAGGATTATGGGAGACCCAGCTCCCACAGGTAGCTGCTCGGGTGGATGTCGCAGACGCGCACGCCGTGGCGCAGGCGGATGCGGGGAATATGGAGGCGCAGGCGCTCGGCGGTTTCCAGATCGCAGCTTTCAAAGCTGGTGAAGAGGAGCCGACGGTCGGCGCGCTGCTCGACCAGGGCGATGGCGGCGCGGTCCGTTGCCTCCTGGCGGGCGCGGGCTCTCCCGACAATGACGCCCGGGTCGCACATATCTCGCGAGGGAATGAACCCGTTCACGAAGCCGCCGAAGACGACGACGGCGAAGGTGCGGCCGACCAGGTCCTCGGGGGCTGCGATGGCTACGGAAGGGGTATCCGCCGCCGATGGCGACACGTTTGGGCCGTCGCCTTTCGACCCTCTTTCCTGCGCAAGGGGCGTCTTATCGAGCTGGCTGGCTTCGGGCGGGAGGGCAATGTCCGACGCTTCCGTCGCGGTCTCCTTCGCCGTGGTGCTCTGGTCATGTTCCTCGAGCAGCCGTAGGGCCGTGCGGTAGGGCCCCAGCAGACTGAGGGCGAAGGGGCTTGCGGCGGGTAGGCCGTCCAGGGCGTCGGCGTTCAGGGCCGCGAGGGCTTCGGCGAGGTTGAGGCCCTGGGGCTGAGCCGCGCGGCGCAGTTCTGAGACGGCGGCGGACCGCCCGAGAGCGTCATCGAAGCTGAGCCACAGCCGCCAGGCGATGGGGTCTCCTGCGGAGGGGAGGGTCGCAGATGTGCTCGGGGACTCAGTATCCCCGAGAGCGCCAGCGGGAAGGGGCTCGGGTATGTCGGCGGGTTGCGGAATGCTCCGACGAAGCTGCTTCAGAACGCGCTCTCGCTCGGCATCGCCCGCAGGGGAGAGCTCTCCCCTTGGCGCTCTCATGGATAGCTGATGCAGCAGGGCCGCGGGAATGCCTACCGCGTTCAGGGCCCGCTTCAGGTTGGCGCGCCAGGTGCGGTTCACGCCGACGACGGCGATGGCGTCGGGGCTGGTGCCGGCAGCCAGCTCCTCGGCGATGGCCCGGACGATAAGCCCCATCTCACCCGGAAGATCGGGGGCCGCTTCCCAGGTGCGCTTAACGGCGCGAAACGGTGCTTCCAACGTGACGCGCTGCACCGGCGCGTGAGCCGCCTCGAATTCCGTGAAGCCCGCCGTGCAGGGATAGGGCTCGAAGGCAGCCGGGGCAGCGCCCTCGCTGCCGGCTACGGCGATCTTGCCCGTGGCCAGCAGGTTCGCAAGCCGCTGGGAGGCGCGGCTCATGAGCAGGTAGTCGTCGGCCAGCACCACGGGCGCGCAGAAGCGCTGGCGCAGCGCGGGCTCCGCTTCGAGGGCGCGCACGGCCAGATTCACCGCCTCGCCGGGCAGAATGGCGTTATCGAAAACGAGGATGTCGCGGGCTCGGTCGAGGACGGCCCGCTCCTCGGTCGTTTGAATCCAGGCGGGGTCGCCGTCGTCCAGGTTCGCCAGACCGCACTGGAGGAAGGCCCACAGCTCGCGCAAGCGCCGCCGCTTCAGGCCGCAGGTCTTCAGATCCTCGTAGAAGACGGCCTCCTCGGTGCGGCTCAGCACGCGCCCCGCACGTCCGGTGACGCGCTGGGCGGCCGGATCTGCCAAGACGCGGCAGGCGTAGTGGAAGGGCGTGGTCACCATGCCAGCGCCTTTGCCGTGCTGGCAAGAGAGGGGCGTGGTAGGGTCTGCGGGCGTACGGGCCAGTTCTCGCTGCGAAAGACGCTCGGCGACGGCCTCTACGGTGACCGGTGACGCGCAGAAGAACAGAAACGGCGACGGGCCATCGGGTGCCGAGGGGCCCGCCTGGACCCACGCCGCAGCCCGCTCGATGAGAGCCGCGGTCTTGCCCGAGCGCGGTTCGCCTATGATGCAGAGCGCTTCGGTTACTGTCGACGATGTGACCATAGATGCTTCCTCCTCTGCGAGCTTCCCCCTGCGGCTCAATGCGGGCCCCGCCCTCGCCAGTTTCCACGCAGGTGCTCGCTTGTTATGGCCGACAGAGTGCGTGCAAATGCACGGATTTTGTCGCCGATTTCACCAAGAGGCGTGCATTTGCACGCATCCCGAGAAAAGAGGTGTGCAAATGCACGTTTTTCTGCCGCTCGGCGACGGCGGGGCGGCTGATGGCAGAGATAGGGAAACCCGGCGATTCGAGGACAATGGGGAATCGAGCTCGCCGGGCTCCCCCTGAGCGGCCTTTCGCAGGAGGCGCAGGAAGGGGAGGCGCCCGATGCGGCGTGGCTCTGAAGCGAGGGGAGGGAGGATTCCTGAAGAAGGAGAGCTTCGGAGAAAGGGCGCCGCATCGAAGAGGGGAAAGGCCAGTCAGGGAGAGGCTGGGG
>OFGX01002261.1_pt1 | contig 10353 bp, 8 predicted proteins | sample 1521831 | NCBI WGS metagenome assembly OFGX01 (sample SAMEA3504080, study PRJEB24116) | mouse gut metagenome | biome: mouse gut; feature: mouse-associated habitat; material: faeces | place: Denmark | collected 2011
TGTATCCCAGCATGGTACGGAATTGATGCCAACTAGCGTTGGCAATGGCCGCGGCAAGATGATGATTCTTTTGCAGATTCTTGACTTTCAAATCTTCAATGACAATCACATCGTATTGCGTGACCAATGCCATCGTCAGCTTATGCAGGTAATCACGCCGCTGATCAGCGACTCGTCGTTGATAGCGAGCTTTCTGAATTCGGGCCCGTTGCCAGTTCTGGTAGTTATTCAGTTCCTCTTTGATGTCCTGATGGTTATGGTTCCATTGACGGACACTCACCGTGGCTTGATGACGGCGGCGACTATACTTAGACTGCCAATGTTGCGCCTGTTGAGTTAACCAGACAGCGTCAAATTTAGCATACTTATGGCCGTCACTAGTAATGGCTAAATTAGTTACGCCAACATCAATGCCGACCTGTTGACTAGTCTTCGATAGTGGCTGTACTGTGGTCTCAACCTGTAGTGACAGGTAATAACGACCTGACGGATCGTAACTAACCGTATAGCGTTTGATCTTACAATGAGTTAACTGGCGAGTTTTGCTGGTTTTAATATAGCCAATTTTGGGTAATTTCAAATAGCGGTTCGCCACTATTTGAATTTTGCTTTTACCAGTATAGGACTGCTTAGCAGACCGTCTGGATTTAAAGCGTGGGTAACCACCCAGATGCTTAAATAATCTTTGAAAGGCCTGATATAAGTTATGATTAACAACTTGGAGACTGGTAGAATCACTACGTTTTAGAAATGGATATTCCTGCTTCAAAGGTTTCAACAATGCATCCATGCCATATTGATCAACAAACTGGCTACTAGGATTGTTTTGATAACGTTGTTTTGCCATATCAAGCATCTGGTTCCAAACAAAGCGGTCATTGCCAAACATTTGACATAGTTGAGCTTGTTGTTGCTTGTTGGGATACAAGCGAAGCTTGATCCCTTTCAAAACTGTGGTCATGTTTTCACCTCCTTTATACTTTAATTTTACTAAATTTGCAGGGGCAAAAACGAGATTTTATAGACTTTTTAGTAAGAAAAAGCAGTCTCATGGCTGCTTTGGAAGGCATTCATCCCATGACTAAAGTCACGGGCTTTCTGCCACCTATCATAAGTAAATATTATACACTAGTTTGAAAAGAAAACGAAAAAAGCCCGCTGAAGTTGACGGGGAAATTTGAAGCATATTTAAGATTTTTCTCAGCCGTGAGTTCGACTAATATTTATTCTAATCATCATTGATTTGAAGTACATCTAAAACAATGGTTAAAGAAATATATCTATAAGTTAAGTTCTAAACATTATTGATTTGAAGTACACCTAAAACTTAAAAGTTGCGGTCATGTTGTAGTACACCGTTCTAAACATTATTGATTTGAAGTACACCTAAAACTGAAACTTTTGGAATTGTCACAGTAATGTTGTTCTAAACATTATTGATTTGAAGTACACCTAAAACATTAATTGGTTCTTCATAGTCAAGCGCTAAGTTCTAAACATTATTGATTTGAAGTACACCTAAAACTAACTCTCATGCAATTATGTATGATGACACGTTCTAAACATTATTGATTTGAAGTACACCTAAAACAGTATTTTTGTAGCAGCTTTAACGCATTGTGTTCTAAACATTATTGATTTGAAGTACACCTAAAACTGAAGGAATGAATAGCAACCAAAAGACTGGGTTCTAAACATTATTGATTTGAAGTACACCTAAAACCATTATTTTCTAATTTTGAATTAATAGTTTATAACTTCCAATCAACAAAATCCTTGTCAATATAATAAAAATCCGCATTTCCATAGTATTTACGATTATCTATTTCTGTGAATTCTATTAATAAAACAGGAATTTTCAATTCAATGTTTAGTTGTTGTAGTTCGTTAAATTGAGCTGAATCTAGGTAATTAGCGACATTACTTAACCCAACACATGAACTATCAGCACATTCTAAATGTAACTTTAAATCTGTTTTTATTATATCATAAGGGCTTTGCTGAACTAATGGTGAAAATTTAATCTTACAATAATTTAATAATCGTTTGATGTCACCATCGTAACGAACTTCGAGCGGTAAATCTGTCATAAATAAAATTTCTTGAACATTCGAATAAAGCCGACGTGCTTCAGCATCTAGCAAATGACGAGCCTCTTCTGTTAAATTTTTTATTATTGACTTTACAATTTCCGTTGAATAAATTGTTGCTAAATTATTATTCGCAACTAAGTCACCATCCCAATCAATTGCCTTTTCGGGATCTAAGTCTTGATAATTATCATCTAAAATAGTTAGTCTATCATTGAATCCTTGCAATCCCCGAATCAACTCAAAATAAGTTTTTCGGTTATTTGTTGCTAATACTGTAAATTTCCCTTTATCTATTTGAACTGGTGGATGACCTTTATAAACGAGTTTCATAGAATAATTGTCCTTCCTGATAAATTCCGTACATCTTTACTACTCTCTCCTAGGAGAAAATGCATATCATTATATTGTTTTTCCGTCATAATCATCGATTGAATCGTTCCTGTCTCAGGTAAAAAAGTGCTGATTCTTTTTTCAATAAATTGAGCTGATTTTTTATTGACACAAACCCGCACATATACCGAATACTGAATCATCAAAAAGCCTTCATTTATTAATCGTTTCCGAAATTGACGATATTCTCTCCTCTCCTTACTTGTTTCTACTGGTAAATCAAACATGATTAATAAGCGCATTATTTGGTACCTCATTATTAAATTTCATCTCAATCTTTATTTCTTTACTTTTTTCACTTAAATAGTTTAAACATTGGCTTACATATAAATTAATTGCATTTCGTACTAGCATCTTTTTATCATTGAACGTTATTTCTAAATTTAATGAGTCTACTAATCCAAACTTCACATCTGGAGTTAATTCAGTAAAATTTTGATTAGCCACCCAATAATCAATTACTGGTCTAAATGGCTCCATCAAATCTGAGCCAAGATTAAATTGATTTTCAGTGCTTCGATGATGAAGTCCTAACTGAGTTAAATAGCCCTTTGTTACAATTGCCCGATTTACCGTCGATAGTAAAATTGAATATCCGTAATTCAACGCTGCATTAACTGCCGTCATTGATCGTCGAGAAAATTTCTCATTTTCAAATAACAACGGAAAATATTTTCTGGCTACTACAGCCTCACGATTAGTCTCATCATTTAATTCGAGCTGATTTAGTTCATCTGAAATTGAGCTAATGTCGTGTCCATAAATATCAAGAACCTGTAGTTGATTAATAATTTTAGCAGCTACTATTTTTGTCCATAAAATTTCTTTTCGGCGTTTTGCCCAATGAAATTCATTTTCTATTAATTCATATGATCGATTGTTAGGATAATAACTGACTGTTTCACAAACTGGTTGTAACGTACTATCTACAAAGATAACCTTAGCCTCCCTTTTTGCCAACTCACTCAATAATGCAGATGTGATAACTGCTTGAGTAGTGGAAACTAATAGCAGTTCAATATCCTCTATTGGAATTTGATTAATTCCGTCGTTAGTTTGTACCACCATTAAATGTGATGTATACGATAATTTTGCGTGTTGCGTAACAATAACAGAACGCCATCCCATCTTTTCATCCCCTTGTTGTAGTAAAAAACATTTGATATAATTAATTTATCGGGTAGCTCCCGACTACTAAACATTATTGATTTGAAGTACAGAGTTAAAATCAAACAAGTGCTTCGACACAAGTTTCTACTTTTGAGTCAGTTATCTGACCAATACATAAAAGGGAATTAAATCGTTCACATGAGCGATTTAATTCCCTTTCTCTCTTTAAACTATTTTAACGGTGAAATAGTATTTAGATAAACTTTTCTCTCAAATAAGCCGGTTGGCGATTGGTAAATTAAGTATGCATTAGGTGATAGTTTCCCACTACTCCGTATTCTTCCAAAACTTGGAGAGCAACCTATCGCCTTTAAATCTGTTCGAGCAGCATTATCATGAAGCCCCTGAATAATTCTTCTAATTATCATTAATTTAGAAGGCATTTTATCAGCAGGTTGTAAAGTAGGTAATTTTTCAAACGCAACTCGACCTGCAGTAAGTCGTTTGCTATCAAACAGCATGAAATATTTCTCTACTAAATTTACTATTTGATCATATATATCCAACAATTTTGTATCGGCGTCCTTATATTTAGTAGGTTGCTCAAGGAATGTCAATGTTTCTTGATTCAAAACTAATTGAACAGCATTATATCTATCAATAGTTCCACCCAACGTAAACTTCTGATCACCATCAACCATTAGCTGACGATACATAACTTTAGGGATAATCACATCAAACTCTTGTGGTACAAGAACCCTTTGACCAGTCTTTCGATCCTTCTTTGTCTTAGCAATTTGTGGCTCAATGACTGCCTTTAATTCTGCAAGGTACTTTTCATTACTCTTTTTCTTTGCTTGATTTAATTTATTAACTGCTCTTACTGGGATTCCAACGATACGGTAAGTTTCACCCTTTTTATCTCGTAACCTAATGATAGACATATACGCTGCTTTACTTCCACTGTATCCACCATAAATTGCTGTGGTTTTATTTTGCTTCAGCGGGATTAATTTCTTACTTGAATTAGCTGGGTAAATTGTCTGATCAAATAATGCGCCACTTCGCGTATATACTTCTTGCGAAACTAACATGTACTTAAAATTATAAACACGGTTCAATTTGGCAACTAATTCATCACGATCACCAATAATTTCACCAGTTTCCTTGTTTATAATCTTAGTTGGTTTCTTTATCTTTACATTTTTACCTTCGGGTTCAAGATCATACAAAAAATTAAAGTGGTTAGTTTTCATCCCAATCCGAGTACTCTGTTTATCAAATTTTTTAAACTGACCATAAACAAAATACGGTTGCAATTTAGGATAACGATTATATAGGTATTGCCCTACAAATGCACTTAAATACGCATCAACAGCATGATGATAGTCATTAACATCCCGATTCTTAATTAGGTTAAATGATTCACGTATTTGATGAGCTAAACTTGCTTTAACTTCAATAATCTTAGAGTCAGGATAACGGCTTGCTAAAATATTTGCAGCTAATTTAATAACTTGCCGTGTTTCAACTAACTGACGATTAACAAAACCAACTGCTTTAAACTTATCGATACTTTCAGGATTAGTTTGCAAGTTATTAAGTTTACGTTTACTAATCAAGCCGTGCTTTTGTAATTTGTTCCAAAATGGTTTCATCTTTCCAAATTTCAAAGCCGGAACAGTGTCAGATTTAGCGTTATTATCCTGTCGTCTTACAAGTACCCGGTTATCTAATGAATCATCCTTAAGAAACGCCTGGGGAAGAATATGGTCAATGTCATACATAGTCGAAATTTCATCAATATTAATTGATTTACCTGTATACATATCACGACCAAGCTGGGTAAAGTATAAATATAACCGATCTGATAAATCTGAAACACTACCTAACTCTTTAATTAACTGATCATCTTTCAGTAATTCCTTAGCGGTAGTTTCATAAATTTTTTGGATTTGTGTTTTCCTTGACTTTACACGATCTGACCGTTCATCTGAGCGAGCAAACTCTAACGAAATAAACTTCGGTGCTTTTCCAGCTGCCTTAACAATATCATCGACAACTTTAATTACCTGACGAATTGCCTTTTTGTTTTGCGGTGAAGTATAGACCGCATCAAGAACATCTTCGTAGTTATCCTCAGTTAATTTATCTTGATTTTTATTAGTAATCTGTTCAGTAAACTCTGGACGACTTTGAATCTCCATAAATGTTCGCTGTGAATTCCAAAGCAAATCAATAATTGATCTCCCATTCTTATCTTTTAGCTCAACTAGTAATTTCTTTGATAATCGTCCCCAGCCTTGATAGCGCTGGCTTACTAACTCATTTTTTTGTTTTTCAGTTAACCATTCAATTTCTTGTAACTTAACCTTATAGATCCGTGAATCTTCAAAAACAGTTGACCATTCAATAACCTTTTCTAAATCATCCTGTTTATTAGCATCATCAACAATTTCACTCCCTAGTATTTTTTGTAAATCAATATATGAGCTTAATTGTGAATTAAATTTTTCAGGATCAGATAAGCCAGTAATTTGTGGTCGCTCAGGCATTTGAAGATTAGACTGTAAATAATTTATTAGTCTCTTTTTAGTAACCGTTTTATGCTGCTTAAATAAGTCATTGTAAATATTCTGTTTAACTGGAACATCTAACTTATGTCCATTTACTCTAATCATATTTAGCTCATTCAATACCTTAAAGCGTTCGTAAATAAGGCTATGGGCAGGTAATACATCTTCGCCGATTAAATACGTATCCTTAGTAGTCATCCGCTTAATAAAGTTATTTGCAGACGAAATTCTATCTACTTTTTCATCAAAATTCCATGGCGTTATTTGTCCATTTTCTTTACGAACCATCCACGCAAATGAAGCATTTTTATTTCCTTGTTCTGTTTGAGGAGTTATTTTAGGGTCAATTAACGGTCCAACATAATACGGTACCCGGAAAGCAATCAATTCATCTAGTTTATACTTTGCATCTTTATGCTCCTTAACTGGATTTAATTCTGCTAACCATGGATAATATTGAGATTGATTTACAATAATCTGATCAAGTTCTTTTTGGTGAAGCTGATATGGAATGACCCCATTTTGACTTGTCCGCTGCTTAAGCATAAACTTTTCTTCACTAATTAGGCCAAGAATTTTTTGAGCTATTTCGGACTTATCAAGATTCTTCTTTACTGCCTTATAAAATTCTTCTTGAGAAATATGTCCGGTTTTCTTTGAAGAATTTCCAACATATTCGGCATAAGCTTCAGCAATCTCTTTCCGATTTTTTATAGGAAGGGTCTTTACATATTTCTTTAATAAATCAAGGTGTTCCTTATGAGTACCATACTTATCAATCATTGCTTCGGAAAGACTCATTCCACTTGGAACAATCCCATTTAAAGTCAATCGTGAGTACAAGCTTAAAACAGTATTCAAAATTGATTCTTGACTTTCATCAAGTTCAGAAATTAAGTTAGTCAGCCTATCATCAATGTCGGCGCTGCTAAAGTCCATCTTCCATTTGCTTTTATCTTCTGTTTCAATTTTTAAAATTTCGTTTAGTGAAAAGTTATAGCCAAGAATTGCTTTACTTATCTGAGTAGCAATTTGCTTATTTATTTTATCCAGTTCCTTATTATTTTGAGACGTAAGTAAAAGTTTAGCAACTTGCTTTTGCTTATCAAACTTCTTAATACTATGATCCAGTAAAATATCACTTATTTCTTTTACATTTTGTAAATTAATTTCAAAAATATTATTAGGATCTTCATTCAAGTAAAGACGATTTAGTTTATTAAAATCATTTGCAAAATCAATCTTACTCGTATCAAAATGTGCTACAGGTGTGGAATTCAAGAAATTTCCCCGGTACTTGATCATATGGTGAATTGCTAAGAAGATAGCCCGAAGATCAAATTTTTTATTTTCAGTCATTAATGCATATCGCAGATGATAAATTGTCGGATACTTCTCATAAAATTCTTGATCTGTAATATCAGGAAAAAGTAATGATCCACTAAAATTTTTGTTATTATCTTTTGGTGAAAGATTTGATTCCTTCAAACGTGCAAAGAATGTGGGATCAACAGGCGTAATATATAGGTCAAAAAATTCTTCTAATAATGATAAGCGCCATTTACGCCGATTCAATCGACGACGAGTAGTGCGAAAGCCACGCCGGTCTGCCGCTGTTTGCCCTTCTTCAAATAGGTTAACCCCCACTACTGTTTTTCCCTTTAACTTAATTGGGTCATACTGTTCATCAATACCAGCAAAGCCGACTGAAGTTGCTCCAATATCAAGTCCAATATTATAATCCTTTTTTAACATCCTTCTCCTCCTAGATAAGTCATTTATATTTAGCATAGCAGAATTTTTAACTTAAATCATTAGTATTTATCACATCTGAGAAATCGCTTACATAAAATGATGAATTTCTTAATTATTTTCCCTTGTTTATTTTCCTTAAAATGATCATAATTAAGAGGACGATATTTATTGATGAGGAGATTTACATTATGAATAAAGTTTCTAAGGGCCTTGTACTCGCTCTTGCCGGTATTACTGTTGGAACTAGTACTGGACTTAGCACTACCTTTTTCCAATCAACCAGTGTTGCCTATGCTGCTGAGATGACAAAGGAAAAGAATGATTTAGCTAATCGTTATATCGCTGATTATTTAGGCAATTGTCAACAATATGAACAGAATGACAAAACATTCAAAGGCTTTTCTTCAATCAAGGATATTACCTATTCGCGGGACAACAAGATTAAAATTGATGTTAATAATGATATCTATCAATTATCTAAAGCCCGTCGTTCACTTTTGATTCAAGATTTGCAAAATGGTGTGTATGGCACATTAGCAGACAACGACCTTAAGAAGTTATCTGAAAAAGACATTCAAAAGGGCTGTCCAACTACTGTTTACTTGAATGGAAAAGTAATTGGCCACACTGCCAAGAATGATAACCACCACATTATTTGGGATAAATAACAAAATAAGAGATTTGGGACAAAGTTAGTGCTCCAAATCTCTTATTTTCATTTAAAGATCGATTTCTAGAATAATTGGCGTATGATCGCGGCGTTCTCCACTATCGATCATCCCCGCTTCTGTAATCTTATCAGCAAGCCGGTCACTGACTAACCAGTAATCAATTCTCCAGCCAGAGTTATTTTGTTTACTAGTAATCACCCGTTGTGCCCACCAGGAATAAACTCCCTTTTCGTCGGGGTGAAGGTGTCGGAAACTATCAGTAAAGCCAGCAGCTAATAGTTTTGAGAAATGCGTACGTTCTTCATCAGTAAATCCAGCTGAATGATGGTTGGTTGCTGGATGAGCTAAATCAATCTCTTCATGAGCCACATTAAAATCACCACTAGCAATTACCGGTTTTTGCTGGTCAAGTTCATGCAGGTAGTCTCGGTAACAATCATCCCACGTTTGCCGCTCATTTAACCGTTTAAGCTCATTGCCGGAATTTGGTGTATACACTTCCGTAACATAGAAGTCTGGAAATTCAAGGGTAATGATTCTTCCTTCATCATCCATTGGTTCTGGCGCATTAATTTTAGGATAAGTTACTTTCGGCTCATATTGGGCTAAATAAAGGTACATGGTCCCAGCATACCCTTTCCGTGCTGGTTCAACGGAACTCCGCCATGCCACTTCATAATTGGGGAATAATTCTTGTAAAACCGTCAAATGCTTTTTAGTTGGCCCATTCTTTGACAGCTTGGTCTCTTGAATGGCGATGACATCTGGCTTCATCGCTGCAATCTTTTTTAATACTTCCCGCGTTTCCCCTGCCCGTACGGAAGTTCCAGTTAGTGCTGCATTAATTGAATCAATGTTCCACGAAATAAATTTCACAGCTATTTCTCCTTTTTATTTCTTGATTTAAGGTCGCTTTCTTTGATGAATACCCCATCGGCAGTTGTCTTACCCGTTCGCTTTGCAATTTCTTGATAAGCAGCAGTAAGCGCTTGTTGATGGTCAACGCCCACTAATTTACAAAAGATTAGCAGTGCAATCTGTAAGTCACCGATGCTGTCGATAAGCTTAGCCTGATTTTCCTTATTATACGCACTCGAAAGTTCGCCAAGCTCTTCTGCCATCTTCATAAATTCGACACGTGGATCCGCGTGGTCAATCCCACGTTCATGCGCCCACTTATCAATTTTTTGAAATAGCTCCTCGTAATTCATCACATGTCACCTCATCAAGTGATAATTCTAGTCTTAACTATAAAATAAAAGAACTAGCTACGCAATAAGAAAATTTCACGCAAGCCTTCTTAACAGTGTTTATCAATCACCGCTGTTATAATTATTGCTAAGGGAAGGAAGTGAAAGAAATGGACTTAACCAATTATCGAATCGACCCTGCTAAGTTTGCTTTAGCTTGCGTGCAAAGTTCACCTGATCTTACTACTGAAGATAAATTAAGGGTTTACAAGGAAGCATACGAAGAAGCGCTTACTTTCTATCACCAAATTCAAACAGCCGTTATTAATAAAGGTCGTTCAAAAGAAGATCGCAGCCTTAAAGAAATGGGAGACTTTTTCGATTTAAAGAACTAAATCAATCACCGAACTCACTACCTATCAAAATCTCCCATCCCAATTGATGAAAAATGTTTTTTTAAATTAATTTACTTTGACTACTCACTGCAATCATGATTGTGGTGAGCTTTTTTAATTTAAAATCAAGTAGGAGATAATTGATTAGTTCAATTATCGGCCTCTCACACCAC
>OFGX01002268.1_pt1 | contig 10336 bp, 7 predicted proteins | sample 1521831 | NCBI WGS metagenome assembly OFGX01 (sample SAMEA3504080, study PRJEB24116) | mouse gut metagenome | biome: mouse gut; feature: mouse-associated habitat; material: faeces | place: Denmark | collected 2011
AAATAAACGAAACCGCATATTTGTCTAATGTTGCTTTACTGCTTATACAGTCTGCCAGAAACACCGTTCCATCCGGCGTCCGAAATCCCACCATATCAAAAAAATGTCCTGGCAGATGAAGAATCTCAAGTTCTTTAGGAAATTCTTCGTCCGAAAAATCTGTTACCGCACTCCCCTGAGCCAGAAGAAATTTGTGCCTCAAATCCTTACAGGGATACCCTCCGTACAGAAACGCCGGTTCCAGAATAGGGTATTCCGTAAACGCCGCTTCGATACCGCCGGAATAAACCTTACACCTGGTCTGTCCCTGCAGATAGCGATTGCCGCCGATATGATCCGCGTGGGGATGGATGGCAATGACATAGTCCAAAACTTCTGTATCCTGACTTTGGATGTACTGAATAATGCTTTGTCCGTCCTTATGATTGCCTGCATCAATCAGCATGGTTTCCCCGTTCGGCAATTGAATAAACGTACAGTCGCCCTGTCCCACATCCACCATGGTGATCTGCAGCCCCCGCGGCACTCTGACACAAAAGACCAGCAGCGCACACAAAATTCCCTGCCAAAAAAGGAATTTGGGCAGTCGTTCGTTACCGACCAGAATGACCAGAAGAATCCCAAAGAAAACCAGCATCTGCCATGGTGCAGGATGGCCCGTAACCCAGGCATGGCCCGGCAGACGCTGACACAACTGACAGCATTTCTCATAGAACATCAGAAAAAGATGTACCGGATATGCCGCTGCCGCTCCCAGAGGCAGATAACATGCCGCAGCTCCCAGACTGATCAGTCCGCCCGGCAAAATCAACGTCATGCAGGGGATCACCACCAGATTCAAAAGCACGGAATAAGGCGGAAACTCATAGTAAAAGCAAAGATACACCGGCAGCGTGGATACCGATACAGCAGCCCCTGACAACAGTGCCTTTTCCACTCTGCTTTGTCCAAACAGATTCTGCTGTACTGCCGGAAGCAGTATGCCGATACCGCAGACTGCTCCGAAAGAAAACAGGAATCCGCTGTGTGTAAGATACAGCGGCCGTTGCAACAGGATAATCAATGCCGCAGCCGTCACGGCCGTCAACAGGTCAAAAGTTCTGCCAAGCAGTCCTGCCAGAAGGCGCATGGCAAACATAACATAGGCACGCACCATGGATATGCCCATTCCGGTCATCGTCCCATAACAGTACATGAGTCCGGCACACAGTATTATGTTAACTGCATAGGGCATTCTTATCCGACGAAAAAGCTGGTGACAGCCCATGCCGAGCACCGACAGATGCAGGCCGCTGACGGCAAGTATATGTATGATCCCGTTGGCCTGGTACAGTTTCCTGATCTCTGCATCCAGCATCCCCTTTTCTCCCAGGAGCATGGCCTTCATCACCGAAGCGTCTTCTTCGTTGTAACTGGCATCCAACAGCAGAGACAGATACTCCCTGATCCGGTACATGATTTCCCGGAAGCCATCATATCCACCGCTCTTTACAAGCAGTCTGCCCTCCATGATCCTGCCCTGCCGGCCCATGATCTCATAGTAATCCGCCGCATCGAATTCTCCCGGATTCGTGGCATGCAAAAAGGCCCTGTAGCTCCCGTGCACCATAACAAGACTGCCCATTTCTGGCAGTGCATCCTCCCCCATATAGCATAGAATCCCTTTGATTCCCTCCGTCCCCTCTTTTCTTAAACTGTTCTTATTCTCTTTCCAAAAATCATGTAATCCATATCCTGAAATTTTATCGGAATCCGATAAGAATCGTTCCAGATCTGCAATTTGACTTTCTTTTAGAATTACTGCATCAGATAAATGTATGACCGGCGTCCTTGTATCCCGGGACGATCGGTACTCTTTCCATTCCACATAACCGGCGGCGACGATCTGTTCCCTGTCAATACCGTCACAGACTGCCGCCTTATCCGGCCTGCAGAGCATCACGATCCAGACCGCCGCCACATACACCAGTCCAAACAGACAAAGTGGTCTCCTCAATATATCCCTCCTGTTCAATTGGCAGGCTCACAGGATCCGCTCTCCTGCACCTGCCTCCGTGGCAGACCTTCTGTGGGCCGCACACAGATTCAGGCAGCGTACGTTCCATAGGTGCCCCACATACTCCATCACGGCGAAGTCTGCCCGCTGTCCGGCGTTACCAGAAGATCCAGATTCCGCTCGAACAGTTCACTTAACTTAAATTTCTCCCGGTACGTAATACCCGTCTCTCCATCAATGGATATCTGTACCTTATTTACATTGGACAATTCCACCAGTGAATTGGTAATGGAATAAATTGTTACTTCCGCACTCACATTGTAAGGCTGGTTCAAAAAATCACTTCCAAAGTTAACATAACATATTCCGTCTTTCACCGAAACACTGATCACCTTCGTCGAAGAATTGATCGTCGGATATGCTCCCTGTGCCATGGGCCCCTTAACCAGCTGCTCTACGACCAGTTTCTCAAGGGAAATATTACTGTTATACACCACATTCCGGCGGTTTTCCTCAATCAGCCCCGTGCCATCCTCATTCGCATAATAGAGCCGGAGATTCACTTTCTCGTATGCATTGATCTCGTCGCCCGCATTTTCGATAAACGTATCCGCGGACATCGTTCCGATGGCCATGCCGTTACTGTCTGCCAACGGGTCGCCCTGTACCGTAAAGGAAACATAACTGATCTCCGGAATCTGCGTCACGGTCCTGACGATAGCCGCCCTGGTCAAGATCTCTTTCATCTTGTCCATCGCCTTATACTGTTCGTCGAAATTCAATGTGAGCTGTCCATTATCCAGCGCATACCCCAGCAGATTGAAATCATTGGCCAACGGAGCCTCGTACTCCAGTTTATCCGGAATCTGCCCCAGCTTCTTTAACATTTCCTGCAGCAGCTTCTCCGGATCGACCGTCATGCTGTCATATTCCCTCGTAAGCGTATTCGTCTCATCATTGTTAACATAATAGATCTTATAAACTTTTCCCACATCCTCCGGCACTTCCTGGCCGCATGCCACACACAGAAGCATGAGGAAACAGATGCCGGCTGTCACTGCCCTTTTTATATTCCGATTCATCGATAGCTCTTTTCTTCTCCTATGCCTGTAGGCTGTACAATTCCCTGTATCAGGTCATAAATACACAGTTCAGACAGGAATATATTTTAACGGGATCCGGATCGTAAATACGGTTCCCTGCCCCTCAATGCTCTCCGCCTTAATGGTCCCTCTGTGCATCAGGATCGCGCTTCGGGTGATGGCAAGTCCCAGTCCCGTGCCGCCGATCTCTCTGGAGCGTGATTTATCCACACGATAAAAGCGCTCGTAGATATGCTCCAGACAATCCTGCGGGATACCTACGCCCGAGTCCGCCACCTCCACCGTAAAATACTGGTGATCGGCATCCAGTTTCACCTTCACCCAGCCGTGCTCCTTATTATACTTGATCGCATTCTCCACAAGATTAGAGATGACCAGCGTCAGTTTCACCTCGTCCACAGCTGCCGTGACAGGCCTGACACTCTCATACACCACTTCCACATCCCGCTTCTGTGCAATCGGCCGCAGTCTGCGCATGATCAATTCCACCAGTGCATCAATATCCACCTCGGAAATATTCAGATCCGCCGATGTTCTGTCCATCTTCACAAGAGAAAGAAGATCCGTAATAATCTTATCCTCCCGCTCGATCTCCTCTGCGATATCCGCCATAAATTCCTGATAAAGCTCAATCGGCACATCTTTCTGACTGATCAGGGAATCCGCCAGTACCTTCATGGAGGTGATGGGTGTTCTCAGCTCATGGGACACATTGGAAACGAATTCCTGTCTGGAGGTATCCAACATCTTCATTCTGCCCAGCACCCGGTTAAAAGCGTCTCCGATGCGTTCAGTCTCCAGGCAGTCCGTTACGGAGATCGGATCATCGGTGTAACCCTCCTGCGCCTGGTTGAGCGCCTCCGTTATCTTCTCAAAAGGCTTAAACAGCCCCTTCGCGGCCAGGATCGAAACCAGCACAATAGCCAGCATCACAATGACCTCCACAAGCAGCGCTTTCCGGCTGAGTATCTCCAGGGTAGCTCCGATCGTATCGGTAGAAGCGCTCACCAGCATGACACCGCGGACGATCTCCTTTCTCTCTGCCGCCTCCGTCTTGTCATCATCCAGCGTCACCGTCTCCGTAATGGGAACCGTCATCTCCACATAACCATTGTTCTTGTCATACCGGCTTGTGTTCTCCCCCTTGATGCAGCGCACCACTTCCTCCGAAATGATCGTTTTATTCTCGCTGATGCCGTACGTGTCCTTGACGACCCTCAGGTCATTATTAATCACCAGCACCCGTCCGTCATAGAGACCGGACAGCTGGTCCAGCTCAGCATTGATCACTTCGGAAGAAGTGTCCTGCAGATAATGATAAGTTATCAGGTGATTTGCCAGAATCCGAAGCTGCGTGGAAACATCCGAGATCTTCACATTGACGGCACGCTGCTCATAATTCTGCAGGATCGCATATCGCATACTGATACAGGGTACCAGCCCTACGATAAGCAGGATCAGAAAGATTCTTGACTTCAGACTTCTTAGAATTTTAATATTACGCAGTTTATCTTTAAGCAAAATAGTATCCTACACCCCACTTAGTACGTACATAAACCGGATCGCCGGGAACATTTTCGATCTTCTCTCTCAGCCTTCTGATATGTACGTCCACAGTTCTGACATCTCCCGGATAATCATTCCCCCACACGAGTTTCAGCAGATTCTCCCTGCTGTATACCTTCCCCTGATTTTTCATCAGAAGTTCCAGCACTTCAAACTCCTTGGCTGTCAGATTAATCTCTTTACCGTCAATATAGACTCTTCTGCTGTCACAAACCAGGCGCATACCGCCCTTCTCCACGACCTTACCCGCATCTCTTGTTTCATTGCCACGGGCAGTCCTGCGCATGATCGCCTTAATCCTTGCCTTGACTTCCAGAATATTGAATGGTTTGGTGATATAGTCGTCAGCTCCATACTCGAGACCCAGGATCTTATCCATATCCTCGCCCTTGGCAGTCAACATAACTATAGGAACATTGGAAAATTCACGGATCTGCTGGCACACTTCAAATCCTGTCATCTTAGGCAGCATCACGTCCAGCAGCACCATATCATATGTATTGTTCCGTGCCAATTCCAGCGCTTCCTCACCGTCATAGGCACAATCCACCTCCATACCGTCCTGTTCCAGACTGAAACGTATTCCTTTCACGATCAATTTTTCATCATCAACCACTAATACTTTCTGTCCCATTCCCGTCCCATTCCTCTACTTTACTTTTATATAATCCTTGATTTTTGCATAGGTTCCTTCCTTGATCCCACTCACCTTCATGATATCCTCTATGGATGCAAAGCTGCCGGCCTGCTGCCTGTAAGCTTCAATTGCAGCCGCTCTTGTCGCACCGATGCCCGGAATCTCACATAACTGCTCTTTGGTAGCCGTATTGATATTGATCTTCCCGTCCGCAGAAGGTGCCGTATCATCCAAAATCTCCTCCTGCCCGTCGAGCACGCCGTACTCTGCCGCCGGATTTGCTTCTGCCTGTCCGGCAGTATCGACCTCACTCTCGTCGCCTGCCGCACCCTCCTGCCGGAAACATACCTGTTCTGTGGTGGGGATGACCAGCTTGATGCCGTCCGCCAGCTGCTGCGCCTGGTTTACATAACTTTCATCCGCTTCTTCTGTAAAGCCACCGGCCAGTTCCACAGCCTCAAATACCCTGCTGCCCGCCGGCATCTCATAGACACCGGCATTTCTCACGGCCCCGCATACATGTACACAGATCAAAGCATCCCCATCCGGCTCAGACGGATCAGCCCCGTCCTGTTCCTCCGCCTCCGGAACATTCCTGCCTGAGCGGGCTCCTTCTGATGCATCCACCGCATCTTCCTCCTCCGCCCCGGCTGTTCCGGTCCATCCGGCCTCCTGCACACGCCGCTCTCCATCTCCCGCATCCAGTATCAGCTGTTCTTTGCGGGTACAGCCACACAACACCCCCGCCAGAACAATACAGACTGACAATACAAAACATACAGCTCTCTTATTCTCTTCACACATAGATTCCTTTCCGGACTCTGCAGGCCCGCAAAGAAGTTCCCGCTATGCACTGTATTCTCATTGTAAAGTAATTTATTCCTTATGTCCACTTAAAAATCACAATTCCGGCAATGGCTACTCCCATTCCCACCAGTCTGCGCACCTCAAGAGGCTGCTTTTCCACACCAAACAGCCCAAACAGCTCGATCAGATACGCGACAATTAACTGCGATATCACAATGATCATAACGGCTCTGGCCGGTCCTAACAGCTCCATTCCCTTGATCACCGTATACGTGATGACTGCACCGATGGCACCCCCGAGAAGCATATACTTCGGTTCCACCTTCCATAACGCCGTAAAAGACGATCTGTCCGTGACAAGCCATGCCGCCAGACAGACTAAAAGTGCCGTAAACTGTACGAAAGCATTGGCCACCCAGATACTGGATGTCTTCGTCACCTGTGTATTGAATACCCCCTGTACACTCATCAGCGCACCCGACAATAATGCGATCAGAAACCCAAACATAACAGTTATCTCCTCTTAAACTATAAAATAAGACAAAGCCCTTAACATGCTTTGTCTTATTGTTTCCATTTCCTGTTCAATTATACCTGTCTGCTATAAGCCCGCTGCCGTCCATACCATCAGTTTCCGTCCGACGTTTCCTCCTCCGGTACTTCCTCATCTATATACTCCTCCGGTATTTCTTCCGGAACATCAATATACTGCTCCGTATACTCGCCCCCGGTCACCTGTGCCATGATTTTTTCAGACAGCGTTTTCAAGGCATTGTTGGCATCCTCACCTTCCCAGATCCTGGCAAACGCTATCTCCAGTTCCACCCAGAAATTGCTCGTCTCCACCAGCTTGGGCATCGGTATGGAATACTGGTACTCCTGCCAGAAAGCCGCTCTGTCCGCATCCGCATAAGTATCCCCGGCCTCGCTCGCCGGAAGCTTCCCCGTCCTTGCAAAAAGCATCTCGGAAGCATACTTTGTCAAATATACCGCAAAATCATTGGCCATTTCCTTCTTAACGGAATAACCGTTGACCACCACACACTGCGTCACGGACAACGATGCAGACTGCAGATCCTCACTCACATCAGGCAGCATGGACACTCCATATTCATAGACAAAATCACCTTCCGTCTTTGCCGCCTCGATCTTTGACAATGCATCGGATGTGGCCACCGTATACACGATCTTACCATCCATGAAATCCTGCAGCACACTGTCATAACTGATCTCCTTCGTATCGATCGAGAAGAATTGATTCAAGTCCTGGTAAACTCTCAAACACTTGATGGCATCTTCATTATAAATATGGATCGAATCTGCCCGGTCACCATTGGCTCCGCCCACATCAATGGCATCACCCACGAAGAAATAATTATAGAAAATATCCGATACATCCCATTTGAAAACCGCTTCCACCTGTTCCGGCGCATCGTATACATCCGCAAAGGTACGAATATCATCTATGGTAGCCGGCAATGCCTGCTCGACTCTCTCCGCTACCGTCTGTCCTGAAACCTCAGCCAGATTCCCGTCTTCCACCTGGTCCTGGCTGTCCTCTTCCGCTCCCGTCTCTGACGCCTGTCCGTCCTCTTCCTGCTCCGGTGACTCCTCCGCTTCCTCCTGCTGCGCCTCGATCTGCGCTCTGGCCCAATCTTCCAGATAAGTCAGATTATACAAAAAACAGCTGGTCTCATAGTAAAACGGATAGGCAATCTGCCTGTCTTTATAAGTCACCGAGCGCACAGCCGTCTCCGGAAACCACTGCTCCATGGGAAGCTCACCCTCCGGCATTCTGACTTCCGACGCCAGTCCCGCCAGATACGCCTTCTCCAGAGAATCATTGCTGACAATATACAGATCCGGTACCTCCTCTGTATGCAGAGACGCCTGGTTGACAGTTTCCAGATATTCCCGCCCTGCCGTATAGACCGGCACCACACGCACCTCATCCTGATATTCACTGTAAGCCACCACCACGCTGCTCAAATAGTCGGTCAGCGCTTCATCCGTATACCATAGATAGAGCGTCTCCCGGTGTCCAAACACAGATTCCTCCTCCGTCTCCACATCCTCCGTCTGCCGGATCGACAGTCCAAAATGCCCCGCGGCATATACCCCACCGGCACAGAGTGCAATGATCAGAATCGTGATCAATCTTTTTCTCAAAATCACTTCTATCTCCTTATTATACTGTCTTCCTGCTGCGCGCTACCGTATCGTCGCAGTCTTTAGATCATCCTGTATACTTTCCCGTAGAATTTGTACCATATCATCTACATGCTCCCTGGTGATCACCAGCGGCGGTACAAATCTGATAATATCCGATCCGGCATTGATCAGCACCAGTCCCCTGTCCATAGCCTTCTTAATGATCTCTCCCACAGGCCTGTCAAAGACAAGCCCCTGCAGCAGACCCACACCCCGGCGCGTCTTCACACAGTCGAACTCTTCCACCAGACTGTCAAGACATGCTTCCAGATATACACCCACTTCCTGCACATTCGCAAGTACATTCTGCTTCTCAAAAAGGTCGATCACCTTACTCACTGCCGCACAGGCTAACGGATTGCCGCCATAAGTGCTGCCGTGGTCACCCGCCACCAGAGAATGCGTTCCCACCTTTTCCGTCATCAGAAAAGCTCCTACCGGCACACCGCATCCAAGCGCCTTCGCCACCGTCATCACATCCGGCTTAATACCATAGCGCTGCCATGCAAACATGGCTCCGGTCCGGCCCATGCCGCACTGGATCTCATCCAACATCAGCAGGATATCCCGCTCGTCACACAGGTCCCGTACCCTGCGCATAAAGTCTTCCGTGGCCGGGTAGATACCGCCCTCCCCCTGTACCGTTTCCATAATCACAGCACAGGTTTTCTCATTTATCAGCGCAGCCACGCTGTCCGGATTATTATATTCTGCAAATTTTACAATGCCGGGCAGAGGCTCAAAAGGCTCCCGGTAATGAGCATTTCCTGTTACAGCCAACGCCCCGAGGCTCCTTCCATGGAACGAATGCTCCATGGCAATAATCTCATGGTCTGTAGTACCGTCTTTTTCGTAAGCATATTTTTTGGCCGCTTTTATGGCTCCTTCTATTGCCTCAGTTCCGCTGTTGGTAAAAAATACCCGCTCCATGCCGGAAACCTCACAGAGTTTTTCTGCCGCTTCTATGATGGGCTGGTTATAATACAGGTTTGAAGTGTGGAGCAGCCTGTCTATCTGCTTTTTCAGGGCAGCATTGTATTCACTGTTCCCATATCCCAGGGCCTGCACTCCGATTCCTGCCGCAAAGTCCAGATATTTTTTTCCTTCTGTGTCATAGAGATAAAGTCCTTCTCCCCGCTCCAGTATAATCTGATAACGGTTATAGGTATGTAAAATTGCATGTTCCGCCTGGTCTATCCATGCATTTGCTTCCATCTTATTTTCTCCTTTTCCATTTCCATACACTGGCAGCATATTTTGCCTGCCCTGTCACAGATTCCCGACTGCTTCTCAGCCTTTACAGTAAAACCGTTCCTCACTGTCTCCCAGAATGGCAGTTCCGATTCCACGGTTTGTAAAGATTTCCAGCAGCAGGCAATGGGGAATCCGTCCATCCAGAATATGCACTCTTGACACTCCGTTTTCAATAGCGTCAATACAGTTATTCAGTTTGGGCAGCATTCCGCCTCCAATAAATCCGTCGCCAATCAGTTCCCGGGCCTCGGAAACAGATAACTCGGAAATCAGGGTAGATTTGTCTTCGGGATCTCTATATACCCCTTCAATATCCGTCAGAAATGCCAGTTTTTCCGCATTTACCGCTCTTGCAATGGCGCAGGCTGCATCGTCCGCATTGATATTATAGGTGTCAAAGGCGTCTCCCAGGCCAATGGGGCACACAATAGGGAGAAAATCTTTTTCCAGCAGATCAGACAGCACTTTGGGATTTACCTCTTTCACGTCGCCCACAAAACCGATATCCTGGCCCTGGGAATATTTTTTATCCACTTTCAGGAGCCCTCCGTCCTTTCCGCTGATGCCAATGGCGTTGACGCCCAGCTCCTGTACCATCTGCACCAGTGATTTATTGACCCTTCCCAGAACCATTTCCGCAATTTCCATGGTGGCTGCGTCGGTTTTGCGCAGGCCATTTACAAATTCCGGCTCCATGCCTACCTTGCCGACCCATCTGCTGATCTCCTTGCCGCCGCCGTGAACGATGATCGGCTTGGAACC
>OFGX01002274.1_pt1 | contig 10299 bp, 11 predicted proteins | sample 1521831 | NCBI WGS metagenome assembly OFGX01 (sample SAMEA3504080, study PRJEB24116) | mouse gut metagenome | biome: mouse gut; feature: mouse-associated habitat; material: faeces | place: Denmark | collected 2011
AGGAATGCGCAGCCGATTGTACCGCAGGCTGAAATCTCCAGGTTCTCCAGGGCGGTACAGGTGGTCAAAAAAGAAAAATCCTTCACAGGCACAGCGGAGATAGCCAGTTTCTTCAGCCTTGACATCTTTCCAATGATGCTGAAATCTCCCCTTACAATCTCAAGCCGCTCAGGCAGGGTGTCCTTAAGGGGATCTATCAACTCCTGACATACCGGCCTGCCGCCGCAGGACAGGTTCCTGATCTTCTGAAGGTCATAAAGGCTCTCCGGTACCCTGCCAAGGGCCTGAACCACATAGGTAAGCAATGTGGGATCTATTGTAATTTTTGCATATTCCATGCTGTATTCCTCCTTAGAGCGTGTTTGAAATTGCTTTGTGACGCACAGTTGTCAGAATCAATTTTCAAACACGCTCTATGATATCTCTTAATCCGAACATCCGATTCAAGCATAGGATCCTGGAAAAGCTCTGGGATTTGATTCTTATCCGCTCCTATATGCATTTTTCTGACAGAAGCCGCTCTAACAGCTTTGCCGCCTTTTCCCGTTCCCGCAGACCGGAAAGCCACGTCTCCGGTATCCCCCGAAAACCATACAGGATTCCCGCAAGTCCGCCTGTTACGCAGGCAGTCGTATCCGTATCATTTCCCAACAGAACCGCCTGTTTTACAGCCTCCTCATAGCCGGAGGTCCGCTCCAATATCATAAACGCGCTCCTCAGACAGTCCACCACATAGCCCGTCCCATTCCCCTCCCAGGAAGCCCCGGGGCGTATGCTCCACTCCAACTCCTGTTCATACTCCGGCATATCCCGATAAATCTCCCGCAGACCCGCAACGGCTTCCCTGATTGCTTCCCGGGCATTCCTGCCATCCAACAGGGCTTTTGCCGCAAGGCAGTACAGGGCACAGCAGACCTGGTTGCAGATATGGCCATGGGTGATAAAGCACTGGAGATGGGCATCCTGAACCAGCTTTTTTCTGTCTTCCTGCCACAATGCAAGAGGCAGTACCCTCATTAATGCGCCGTTCCCCTTGCCCTCGGGATTCACCAGACCGCACTCACGGGCAGGCAGTCCTGTTTTGTAAGCATGAAGCGCCCGGGCGGTCTGAACCCCCACATCAAACACCTCGTTTCCCACCGCCAAGGACCCATTCTCATACCAGTCTAAAAGCATCTGGGAAAAGCTGTCCAGTGAAAATTCCTTCCGGCTTAAAAGACTGTCCAACAGGCACAGTGCCTGCGCCCCGTCATCCGACCATGTCCCGGTCTCCACCTGCGGATAGGTCCTTTTAAAACCGGCAGGCGGTATCATATCAATCTTTTCATAAGGCGGCAGTTGATCCGCCTGCTGAAATTCATAGGGAACCCCAAGGGCATCCCCTATCAGAAGTCCGTAAAATCCTCCTGCAATTCTGTCACGCTTTTCCATAGTTATAGTCCACCTTTCTGGTCCTTTTACGGCATTGGTTCGGAATCAGATTCAGGGACATAAAATCCCAGGAGATCCAAACGCTGATTGGAAAAGTGATCACAAGAAGAAGCATCAATTTGAGCAAAACATCTGCAATGCCGTCATTCCCCTACCAGATTCCCCTGATGTTCATAATGATATGCAGCCCCTCTATAGCCGTCAGACAAGCCTTCCCCTTCAGATTATCCCCTCTTGTGGGTACATAGTATGGAAGCAAATGCCCACAGCATGGACACCGTCAAAAAGGCTTAGGGGGTAAATCCAAGCATGTTTTCCAACCTCTCCTGCGCTGCCTCATCCCTTGTGACAAACCAGAATGTGCGCTCCTCGCTGTCATACAGCCCAACAGCCTGTCCCTCCATAGCCTGATAAAGCTTCCTTGTGTTGCCCTCAGCAATCTGCTCCGTAATGCCCGCGATGGGAGACAGGCAGGCCTTCAGCTTCCCGCCCTCCTGCAGCATCTCCGACCCAAAATCCGGGAATTCCCACAAAACCAAACCCAGTCCTTCGTCACAGGCCAGTGCCCACAGGAATTCCGCAGCCAGAAACCCGTCCAAAATGCCATATGCGCTCCACCCGGAAACCCCGTCATTGGCGCGGCGGTATAGAAAAGGACTGTTCAGCTCCGCCGCCCAGTGGTACACTGCCTGATTCTCTTCCAGGAAATTCAGCCTGCCGTCCTTTGTGGGTTTTAAGCCGGACAGGGGACGCACCATATTGCAGCTTGCGTAAAACCTGCCGGGCAGGCAGCGGTAAAATTCCGCCATGGGACGGGGCAGCGGGTTACCCAGCCTGGCTTCCGCGCGGTTCAGGCTTTCCTCCCTGGCCCCTCTGCCCTGGATTCCGGCAAAATCGCAGAGAAACTGCAGCACCGGGGCAATGGAAAGAAGCTCCCTCTCCCGTGGCGGCTCAGGCGGAGCGGAATTGTAGATGGGATGCCCGGACCGGCTCTTGATCCAGACATATTTAAAGCCCATTTGTTTCATAATCTCTTCCAGTTCCCCATCGCTTTTTCCGCCAAAATAAGCCATCCCGGAATACAGGATACTGCCGCACAAAAGCCCGGGTTGTCCTTCCGTACAACTTACAACGAAATTCCGTTTCCTTTTCGCGAGCGCTTCCACAGACATATCAAAAAAATTATCCGGGAAAAATTCCCGCACCTTTTTCCAGTAGTCCGGCGCCTTATCCTTATTGACGGCCACAACGCCGGGCTGTGCCAGGGTCTGCTGATATCCCATCCATTCCACGATCCATTGGGAAAGCACAGCCTCATTGCAGGGAATGTCGCGGCTGTTCAGATGTTTCTTCTCCTTGTTTGTTTCCGGCTCGATATAAAGGCCCCACATCCGGGGATCCTCGGATGGTTCGATGGCTTCGCCGCCTGTTTTTTTGTTATGCCTGCCCACCTCGAACCCATAGCCATATCTCTCATAGCGGCAAAAAGGCAGGATCGTAACCTCCGTATCCGTCCAGTAGATGCGCTTGTAAGTTGTCAGCTCCGCAAGAGGGATCAGCCCTCCCTTTTCCGAAAATACAGGGTCATCCGGATGGAAGCACAGGTACAGCTCCCGCAGGGCTGCAGGCAGGGGGAATCCCAGTTTCGCCTCCTTCTGTGCCATGTCCTCCTCTGTGACAGCGCTTTTCCTGTCGCTGCCAAATGATTTTATCTTAAGCAATTCTTCTGCTATCATTGCGATGTACCTTCCTTATCACGTTCTTCCGATACGCACAATCCTTTTCATCCCGTAGCACAGCCTTTTTACTGCTCTTTATCCATGGCTCCCTTTCTCACCTGTTCAAAATCAATGCTACTGCCTCTTTTAAATCATCACTAAATTCTTCCAGATCATCCATCGAAATAACCTTATCATTAATTAATCCGGCAATATCCCAAAACATGTCAGATTTACTTAATTCTATCCAAACACCCGGCGTTTTCCTATCTCTCTTAATCCGTTTTTCCATCTCCCAAAACTTAGTGGAAGCAGGCAAGTCGCTGCTCAAATAGTCCGCATATTCCTTTACTAACTTCTCCATGTAATGTTCCTGCCATCCACCAATTTTCTCCCTGTATAATTTCCAGTCCCTTTTTGAAGGCTCAAACATTTTTCATTTCCTCCCTCTTACTGATTCAGCTTCCCACAAAATGAAAAGCACCCCTTATCCTTGTAAAACAATCACCAGGGCCAGCGCCAGGATGACAGCCATCAGAACCAGTGAGACTTTAACCGGAGAACGCTCCCCGCTTTTCCAGTCAGAAAGCAGACTGTCGTTGTCATCCTCCATATCAGGCCTTCCTTTCCTTTCCCAGAGTATGAGGTGATAAACCGCGGATATCAGGTCTATGCCCCCAAATATCAATATCACATTTCTTACACAGAAAATGATGAAACCAAGGGGCACTTCGTCCCCATCACTTCCCAGTATAACGCCGCCCCATATCCATTTGATGATTGTCATGATGGCGGCAGCCAAGGTACAAAGCAGCGCCGCAGCCCCGTACTGCTTTGCTTTACGTTTTTCACTGGTGTCCTGCCTTTTGGGAATCTTTTTGGGAAACATGCTGTCCATATTGGGTATCTCCTTTTTGGTCCTTTTTTCTGCCGAATAAACCCATTCTCATGAAAATCCAAGCGGGTTTTCCAACCTCTCCTGCACCGCCTCGTCCCTTGTGACAGACCAGAAGATGCGTTTCTCGCTGTCATACAACCCCACAGCCTGTCCTCCATGGCCTGATAAAGCTTCCTTGTGTTGCCCTCGGCAATCTGATTCGTAACGCCCGCGATGGGAAACAGGCTGACCTTCAGCTTCCCGCCCTCCTGCAACATCTCCGGCTCAAAATTTCACCTTTTGAACAGGCCCGCTGCCTGCATTTCCTTTTCTTTTTCCTCCATCCGTTTCCTGCCCTGCATTCTTTCCGGACAGCCTGTTCTTCCTGTCATCAGGTCTGCTGATGATGCATCGAAGCCACACGGCACTCCGGACATACCTCCACATAGCAGATGCCCTCCATAAAGTCCAGCATCTCCCAGGAAAGCTTAGCCACAAACTTCATGGGCCTGCCGCAGTCAGGGCAGGGGGTGTACTCCCAGTCCTGGATCCAGAATGGGAAGCCGCCTATGGTGCTGACCTCGTCCCAGTCCGCCCCATAGAAGAGAGGGGCAGGGTCTCCAGCCAGCACATAGGGGTTGTCCCCCATCTGCTCCACATCCTCGTCCTCCATGGCCTCTTCGCCGCTGCCCTCATAGGGGAAAATGGGGGTGCTGCCTCCGTCCAGGGTAAAGCGGGAATAGGACGGGTTGGCCCAGGGGATGCAGCCAAGGCAGGCGGTGGCAGTGAAGATGCCTTCTATCCCCAGAAAACCCAGGCGTTCGTCCCGTCCGTCCAACACCAGAAAGTCCGACAGCCTGCCGCCGCACTCCGGGCACCTGTCCTTTCGGGGGCGGAAAATATGTATGGCGCCGTCCCGGGCCCGGTCCCCCTTGACGAGAGGATAACAGGTATCGAAATTCAGCTGCCGCCTCTTCCCGGCCTTGTCAAAGGTCCAGCCGCCGCACTGGGCATACACCGAGGGGCCCACATACAGCTTTTCCCGCCAGGGGCGTGGATGCTGCTCCAACTCATGGAGGGTCTCCAGCGCCTTATCATCCCCCTGCATGGCCAGACAGCACATCAGATTTCCAGCCGTCATAGAATCCTCTGTCTCCAGCAGCCTGGCAATCAGGCCGTTGCGCACGTCCTCCGGGGCGTGGTAATAAATCTCGCTGGGGCAGTACACTTCCTTCTCCAGAGCGGCCCGGGCCAGTTCCGGGGAAAAGACGCCGTGGACATTGATGAGCCCTTTCAAATCTTCGTCCCACCAGTCGTCCTTCAAACGCTCCACATGATTGATGAGATTCTCCAATTTTGCCTGAACCTGCTCCGGGGTCCAGTCCTCGGGCGGGATATACGTTGATTTAGCCATCCTTATCAGCTCCTTTTCTTTTATGTATATGGTCTTTGGTTGTAACTGTTTTCAGAATCGCCAATCCCTTTGTCGGAATCCGCTTTTGTCCCACTGATTATACCACGGTCGGTTTCGAATATCAATGTGCGGCCAGTACTACTTGCAAGTCCTGAACCATGTCCTGTTTAATTACTGGACTTCCACGGAAACATACGAGGCGCTGAAAGTCTATATGGAGATGGATTTTGACGGGCTCCGGTCGGACATCGTGCGGATGCTTGGCGGGGAACGTGTCAGGGTAAGCACCCTAGGTTTCAAGAATGACATGAAGAGCTTCGAGACGAAGGACGATGTCCTGACCCTGCTGATACATTTAGGCTACCTTGGGTATGACTCCGGGAGCAGGGAGGCCTTCATCCCCAACAAGGAGATTATGGGGGATTTTGAGCTTTTAGCTGCAAAGTAAAGACTCCCCGGTTAAGGAGAGTCTTTTGGAAAAGCTGTGCGCCAATGCCCGCTCTGCGGGCTAGATCACCCTAACAGTATATGCAGATATGGAAAAAGAGTTGCATGAAACAACTCTTTTTCCTAGAAAAGCCTTGCGGCCAATGTCCCTTTCGAGACTAGATAACTTATTTGTCTATGTCTTAATTATAGCATTTCCAATAGGAAAGTCAAGAAAATTTACAGTTCCAGGTGGTTTTTCAGCAGTTTTTCAACAGCGGCAAGGCATTCCGGCGTTAAGCGGCCAATCCGTCTGCCGAGCCGGGCTTTGTCAATTGTGGTAATGTCTGTCACGATAATGCGGGAAGGTTCTTTATCCAGTTTTCCGTCTGCCAGTTCAGCGGAGGAAAGGCGCACCTGATAATTGGGGTTTATTTTTGTGCCGTCGCCTTCAATGGGGAGGACATTTACTTTTTCACTGTAAATATTGGCCTTTTTGTTCTGGATGATGACAACAAGGTGGTTTCCGCACAGTTCGCTGCCCACGCCTTCCGTGATGAATGCATTGTAGATTTCTCCGCGGTAAGGTTTTACGGGATGGAATTTCTTTTCGTGGGAAGACCGCAGTTTCCTGTTTTCAATGGAATTATGGTGCATTCTGCACTGTTCGGGTATGTACCGCAGATAGGATATGGCTTTATTGACTGAAATGTGTTTAAGGCTTGTAAGGATTCCTTGAAAAACGGAAGTCAGTGAAGACTTGTCACTGTCATTTAAGTTGTTTAAGGAATTATATTCCATATGCACCTCCGCTTGTTTTTATAGAAAGAGAGTAGCATATTTTGTTAGAAATTGCAATGGAGGAGAATAGAAAGATAGGAATCAGGAAAATGTTTGGTATCAGGGGAATGGGGGATAAGCCGGAGGTCCTGACTAAAAATAATGAAGTATACTGCTTCATTACATTTTCGCGCCTCAAAAGAATACTGTTCTTTATTTATCTACGTTATCTTATCATGCAAAAATCCATTTGTCAATATTGGGGGAAGAACGGACAGGTTTCTGATGGTATTTCTGCTGAAATTTGTCTGAAAATTCAAGAAAATATAGAGATTTGTTACTATTCTGTTATTCACATGCTGAATATTTATTGTTAATATCGTCAAAATCATGGTCTAAACCGGTGAAAAATCGAAGGACTTAGAGAGACTTTCATTTTATCGCCGTCAAAATTCTAGTCAAATTCTATATGAATATATTTGGTGAAATGATTCGATGAAAATGCATTATTTTTGTATAGATATTTGTCTTACCGCCGTCAAAATTCTGGTCAAATCAATTTAAAACCGCGGAAAATAGAGGGAAATCGGTTAAATGTAATGAAGCAGTATACTTCATTACATTTTTTACAGAGAGTATGACAGAATAGAATGGATCATTTATCTATGAATAGAAAATAGCGTTGCATTTAAGGAGTCTTATGAATTTTACTACACCAATATTCATCTTTATTTTTATGCCGATTACATTGTTAATATTTCTTATTTTGGATGCAATGGAGAAAAGAAAGATATGGAATTCTCTTTTAGTCAGGTTTCGTATTAAGGACTTAAGTTTAATCTCGCTCAGTTTAATTTTTTACATGTGGGCCTGTTTCGATGATGTAATAAAATTTATCATCTATATTGTCGGAATTTGGTTAGCCGGCCAGTGGATCGAGCGGAAACGGGACTTATATGTTCAGATATTTCAGCAGAATAGAGATGATAAAGACAGTGTCTATAAGAAGATATCGATATCTGCGTTTATATTGTTGTTTGCGGTTTTATTGATACTATTTTGTCTGGTGCATTTCAAATACATGCCGTTATTAGCAGAGATATGGAATGAACTGTTTAGAGGGAACTGGATAAAAGAATCGATTATGGCGCCGATAGGAATTTCTTTTATTACATTTTCATCCATATCTTATCTGGCGGATATTTATCGCGGTGATGCCTCAGGAGGAGGGATTATTGACTGTGCGCTTTATCTGACCTTTTTCCCTAAGGTTATCTCCGGGCCGATAGTATTATGGAAAGATTTTAGGACGACGCTTGAAAATCAAATGATAACATTAGAAGGTTTTGTATCGGGCCTGAATCGAATTGCGGTTGGATTTGCGAAGAAACTGATTTTAGCGGATCAATTCGGCGCTTGTATTAGTAAAGCTGTTGCCAGTGAGACTGACGCGGTTACGGGATGGGGAATGGCGATTTTATATATGCTCCAGATTTATTATGATTTTTCTGGATATTCAGACATAGCGATTGGCCTTGCAAGATTATTAGGCTTTGAATTTCGGGAGAATTTTAATTTTCCGTACCGTTCCAGATCCATTTCAGAATTTTGGCGGAGATGGCATATTTCATTAGGGACATGGTTCCGGGAATATATTTATTTTCCTCTTGGAGGAAGCCGCAGAGGAGAACGAAGGGCGTTATGGAATGTAGCGGTAGTATTTGCCTTAACAGGGATATGGCATGGAGCCGGATGGAATTATCTTCTTTGGGGCGGAATGAATGGAGCTATGGTGATAATTGAAAAAGTGGTCAAAGACAAGAGATTTTACCAAAAGCTGCCGGATTTTTTGAAATGGCTTGTTACTATGGGGATTACTTTTTTGGGATGGCAGTTCTTCAGGTTTCAGACATTTGCAGAAGTATGGGAATGGCTGAAGCTTATGTTTGGTATGCTGCAGAATGAGACGATCTATTATTCGTGGGAGTATTTCTTTGATATGCAGATCGTCGTATTGGCGGTTATTGGAGGGATAGGTTCGATTCTTCCAGGCGTCAGGGGGATACAGGAATGTCATCGTATTTTTTCGGGTAAGGGAATCGGGTTTGTAATACAGGAATCGGTTATTCTTTTTCTTTTTGTTATAGCGATTCTTTTTATGGTTAATTCTACATACAGCCCTTTTATTTATTTTCAGTATTAAGGAGATGTGTACATAACATGAAAGTGTTGAGAGTTCTGACGATTATCTGTTTCGCTCTGGTTATTTTGATACCGACTCTGATATTTAATCTTGAAGAAGATGCTATTTCCGTGATTGATAACCGCAAGCTGGCGGTTAATCCGTTCTCGGCAGAAGCAGCAGGGAACGGAGATCTGACAGAGAGTATTGAGAACTATGTGGGCGACCGTATCGGATTGCGGGATGAGATGATTCTGGCATATACGGTATTGAATGATAAGATTTTTGGGAAAATGATACATCCTTCTTATGTTTACGGAAAGGATGAATATGTTTTTAGCGGCGGATTGACGGTTTATCCCTGTTACGGTGAATTTCACGAGACATTTGCAGATATGGTTCTGAAAATACAGGATTATTGCAGGGAACGTGATATTCCGTTTGTCTTCGTATTTAATCCGGCTAAGCCTGCCATATTAACGGAGTATATACCTCAGGGGATGAACTACGACCGTGAATGGGTGGATTTGTTTTTGCGGGCGTTGGATAAGCGCGGAATAAATTATATTGATAATACTGAAATTCTGCGGGAAAAAACAGCGGAAGGGGAGAAGGTATTTAACAAAAAATATGATGCGAACCATTGGAACGATCTGGGGGCGTTATATGGTACTAATCAGATTCTTCAGGTAATAAAGAAGGATATACCGGAAGTTCATGTAAATGAAGAGGAAGAGCTTACATTCGGTGAGATGCGGCAGACGACGCTGCCTGTTTCTGAATTCCCGATTGATGAGATGGTTCCGAATATTGAAATTAATATGTCGTATGAAAGCATTGCAGAGGAGTATAGAGAGGAACTTGCATTAAATCCTAATTTTCAAGGGTTTAACTATTGTATAAATTCAGAACGAATAGAAGAAGGTTCACCGCGTGCGCTGGTTTTTCAGGGAAGTTATATGAATGGTTTCGGGAGCAAATATTTGATCAATGGATTTGGTGAATATATTGCCGTACACGATTATCAAAATGTAATTGATTTTCCTTATTATTTTAACATTTTCAAGCCAGACTGCGTTGTGTTTGAGGTTGCTGAATATACGTTCAGTAACGGATATTTTGATCTTGAACGTATGAAGGCAATGGATCTGAATCCGATGCTTGATAACGTACTTTCAAAAAATGATAACATTCAGGACAAAAAGCTTGATAAGGATAAGCTGACTGTGGAAAAGGGGAAGAAGCTGACCAAGATCAATTGGAGGACAGATGAAGATATATCCCGCGGCTGGCTCAAGCTGGATGAAGAGAATGTATATGATTTGAAGAAAAATGAATCCGAATATGAGACTACCGTCCTGACAGAAGAGTATGAGGAATATATGAAGGATATGCAGATTATTTCCATCGGAAAAGACGGGGAAATTTACAGGTATCTTGTATCAGAGGATCGCCTGTAAGTTTCCAACCG
>OFGX01002275.1_pt1 | contig 10298 bp, 8 predicted proteins | sample 1521831 | NCBI WGS metagenome assembly OFGX01 (sample SAMEA3504080, study PRJEB24116) | mouse gut metagenome | biome: mouse gut; feature: mouse-associated habitat; material: faeces | place: Denmark | collected 2011
TGAATCGCCCTCCTTATGGTTTTTGCACTTTCCTGATCTATGATTTTATCTGTAAAGGTAAGAATCCCTGCCAGAACAAAAAGCTGCTGCTCCCTGTCCTGGAGTTTTAATGCCAAGTTCACAGTTTCCTGAATCTTTGCTTTCTTTTCTTCCGGCTTTTTATAAGACAGAGGTAAAATGATAAATTCCATCTGTTCCCTGTCATCCAGCTTTTCCTTGTTTTTCAGCTTATTTTTCAAACGCATTAAAATAGCTTCTCCATCAATTTCAGACAAAAAAGCCGGTTCCACAGACAGTTTAATTGCTCCCACATCATAACTTTCGGATACTGTCTCTCTCCGGATATCCCCGGTATACACCACAACCATACGCAGGTCAGGACAGATGCTTCCTTCCTTTTCATACCGATTCACAATACCAGTTAAATAATTTAAATATTTTACCTTGCTTTCTCTTTTGTACTCACTCTCATAATCCACCAACATCATGCTTCCGTCTTCTAATTCCAGCAGGTTATCTAAGCGAAGCTCATTAACTCTGATTACCGGAATATTGGTGGGCAATACTGCCTTAATCGTTCCGATCTCCACTCCGTATACCTGGAAGCTCTTTCCCTTCAGCTGCTCTGCAAACATCTTGCTGGCTATGTCCTTGTTCTGATAAGCAATATCCTGACTTTCATCTTCAGAAATCTGGTTTTCTGACTTTTCCTTTTCCGCCCGGACCGATTCCATTCTGCATTCTTTTTTTCGCATCTTCTCCTCCTGCCTTAATTTTTTATTTGGATTTTTAAAAGCAGGATTTCAGTTAGAAAGAATAGAATCTTTACAGACACAGCTTTGCTGCAGAACCGGCCTTTTTGACCGCAGAAATCTTTGCTTTGGCAACATTATATCATCCGTAAATGGATATTACAACTGTTTTTTCCATCCCTGATATACATAAAAATACAGATTACCGTCAAAATCATCTCAACAACAGGCTGTGCCGCAATCACTCCATTCAGCTTCCAAAAATGATTCAGAATCATTACTCCTGGAATGAACAGGGCTGCATTTCTCAGGACAGTAATGGTAAGGGATTTTATTGCCTTTCCCAATGCCTGAAAATAGCTGGTTATCATATTGATCACCCCGAGCAATGGCGCAGACAGGCAAAGGATTCTCAAAAAATATGCCGTTTGTTCAATCAAAATGTCATCCTGCAGGAATACGGCGGCAAGAAGCTTTCCAAAAAGTATAAAGACAAGAGTAAACACTGCACCTATGCAGATTCCATACAGCACCGTATATTTCACCAGATCAGACATCCGCTTTTTCTCATTTCCCCCATAGCAATATCCCACTAAAGGGGCTACCCCTTGGGACAGGCCCACCAACAGCAAGATGGGAATCATATCCAGTTTATAGGCAATCCCGTAGGAAGCTACAGCGTCAGACCCGTAAATGCCGATATAGTTGTTAAGAACAATATTGGAAACACTCATAAGCACTGTGATAAGGGCTCCTGGAATCCCAATGCTCACCACACTGCGAACCATAGCTGCATTTGGCAAAAATCTCTTAAGCGCCAATGGCACCAATGGATTTCCCTTGTGTTCTTCATGAATCATACAGATAATATAATATACGGCTGCACATACAAATCCCAAAGAGGTTGCCAGGGCAGCTCCTGCTGTTCCCCATCCCAATACAGCGATAAAAACATAATCCAATACCATATTGATTCCGTTTCCAAGCACCAATCCAATGGTGCCCTCCTTTACCAAACCAACGGAACGAAATAAATGGACAAATCCATTGGACAGCATGATAAAGGGCGCACCTGCAAAAATCCATTTCAGGTAATCGCAGGTATAGGCAATATTATCTGCATCTGCCCCGGATATTCCTGCCAGCGGCTGCAAAAATGCCAACCCTAAAGCAAGAGTGATAACGCCTGAAAATGCCATGGCATATACACAAAAATTCATAGTTGTGCCGGCATTCTCTCTCTTTTCTTCCCCAAGCAGCCTGGCAATTACGCTGCTGCCTCCCATCCCGAAAATGCAGGCAATGGACATAATTATAAGCAATATGGGCGCACACAGGGTTACTGCGGCAATCATAGCCGGTTCTTCTGTCAGAGAGACAAAAAATGTGTCAGCAATATTATAGATAAGGGTTGTGAGCTGTCCTAACATGGCCGGGAATCCTACCCTCATAATTGCTTTGGTAATATTTTTTTCTTCATAAACAGATGTCATATTTTCATTCCCTCCCTTGAACTTTCTTCCATTATAGAGTAAAATAAATTTGAAAAACAAGACATATGTCCGGTTAAAGAGAGGGCCTATGAAAAAAATTTATGATAAAGAGAAAATCGCAGCCTGCCTTTCTCACAGCAGATACTATGAGGTTCTTGCTTCCCTGGATGTGGATTTCTATCTGATAAAATACGAAAAAGGGGAATTGGTGTGCTCCCCTTTTCAGAGAGAATTGCTGTTTCAGATTGTGGAACAAGGCTCTATTGACATTTACTTCATCCGTGATGATGGTACCCGTTATTCTCTGTCTAAGGGAGCTGCCGACTACTTTCTGGGAGACATGGATATCTTTTATCCCAAAAGCAGCAGTATTTATGCCGAAGCCGCCCAAAGCCTGATCTGCCTTTCCTTTTCCATTGAAAAACACAGGGAAGCATTGCTCTCCAACAGCCGTTTTCTGGCGCTTATTTGTTACAGTCTTTCAGCTAAAATGGGAGCTATCACTACCATTGAAGCTGCCCCCGCATCTCTCACAGAGCGGGTTTTGTCCTACATGAAGTATAAATGTGATGACAAAATCTTAAAAGGAATCGAGCAGGCAGCTTTTCATCTCCACTGCAGCTCCAGACAGCTTCAGCGGATTTTAAATCAGAGTGAAAGGGCCGGATTGGTCAAAAAGCTGGGGAAGGGGACCTACCGGCTGACATAAGGCAAAAAGAAAAATATCACCAAAAACAAAAAAACTATAGCAATTTCTGTCAAACTTTAGTAAAATTTTAAGGAAAGCTTTTCCAGAAACCCATCCACTGCAACAGGTAAATTACAAGTTACCTTTCCTCTCATTACACAGGTGATAAAATTATGAATCTTTTTAATGTAATAACACTTTTCGGAGGGCTGGCCATGTTCCTATATGGCATGCGCATGATGGGGGACGGCCTGAAGGCCAGCTCCTCCGGCACTCTGAAAAAGGCAATGGAACGCATTACCGGCACCCCCTTAAAGGCATTTCTTCTAGGGCTTATTGTCACCGCCGTCATACAGTCTTCTACTGCAACCATTGTCCTGACCTCCGGCCTTGTGGGCGCAGGCATCATTTCCCTGCATCAGTCTCTGGGAATCATTATCGGCGCCAATGTAGGCACCACAGTCACCGGCCAGATTATCCGGCTTTTGGATATCAATTCTTCCGGAACCTGGTTTTTACAGTTATTAAAGCCATCCACCTTAGCGCCCCTGGCTTTAATCATCGGCATTATTATTATCATGGGAATAAAATCCAGTGATTCCGCTAAAATAGGCCATATCATCATTGGCTTCGGTATTCTGTTCTCCGGGCTTATGAACATGGCGGACGCGGTCAGCGTCCTGTCTGACAGCGGCATTGTGGAACAGCTTTTCTCCCGCCTGGGAGCAAACCCGCTGCTGGCCTACCTTTCCGGAGCAGGCGTTGCCTTTGTTCTGCAAAGCTCCTCTGCAACGGTCGGTATTCTGCAGGCATTTTCCACCTCCGGACAACTGACCTTCGGAGAGATCTATGCGGTTTTAGTAGGCATTTACCTGGGAGACTGTGTAACTACTGCCATTGTCTGCAATATCGGGGCAAAACCAGAGGCCAAAAGAGTCGGTGTGGTAAACATTTTATTCAATCTGTGCAAATCCGTCCTGACCCTGACTGTGGTTGTGATTATTCACCGGGCCGGGCTGCTGGACGGTATATGGGAGCATCCCATTTACTCCGGCGGCATTGCCAATGCCAATACCATTTTTAATCTGTCCTGTGCCATTCTCCTGCTTCCTTTTGTAGGGATCTATGAGAAGATCAGCCATCGGCTTGTAAAGGATGAGCCGGTGGCCGTAGGAGAATATGATGAAATGTTAGATGCCTTAAATCCTGTGTTCATCAGCACACCGGCCATGGCATTCGGACGCTGTTATGATATTCTTCTGGTAATGTTTACGCTGGCAAAGACGAATATCAGCCGTGCATTCAACATGTTTACCCAATATGATGCAGAAGTTATAAAGCTTATGGAGGAGGATGAGAATTACATTGACAGCATCGCAGACCGGGTAAGCAATTACCTGATTCAGATCTCTGCCACCATTACCTCCCATTATCATGTGGAAATCATGAACTATTATTTTTCTGCGATTACAGAGTTTGAACGTTTAGGAGACCATGCCCTGAATATAGCCGGAATTGCCAGTGAGCTCAACGAAAAGGACAGCACTTTTTCTTCTGATGCCCTCTCGGAACTGGCCGTGCTGCGAGAATTGCTGGAGACCATTTTAAACCATACAAATGAAGCGTTTCGCAAGCAGAATCTGACGGAGGCCCGCCAGATCGAGCCCTTAGAGCAAGTGGTCGATGACATGGTAGTTGTGTTAAAAGAACATCATTTAGAGCGGCTCCGCAAAGGAGAATGCGGATTTTTCAATGGTTCGGAATTTTTCAACCTGCTTTCAGAGGCAGAACGAATCTCAGATGTGTGCTCTAATATCGGTGTTGCAACAGTAGCAAGATCCACTCCCGGAATCAACCATCAGGTACATAATTACATTTCTGTGCTCCATTCCGGGCGGGATGAAGAATTTAACCAGATATACCGGCAAGTCCATGACAAATATTTCCAACAGATCTTAGAGCGTGTCTGAAAATACCAGAAAGGAAAGAAGATTATGAGAATCGCAGTTATCGGCGCCGGAGCTATGGGCTCCATTTACGGCGGACATTTATCCCTGCACAATGATGTATATCTGATTGACACCAATCAGACGGTTGTTGATCATATTAATCAAAACGGACTGATCTTACAGGAAGACGGAAAGGACGTAACCTACCATCCCACTGCCGTCACCTCCACCCAGGGCATAGAACCTGTAGATCTGGTGATCCTGTTTGTCAAATCCCTGTTTTCCAAAGCTGCTCTCAGCAATAATCAAGGCATTATCGGTCCCAATACGTATCTTATGACCCTGCAGAACGGATCCGGCCACGAAGATATCCTGGCAGAATTTGCACCTGAAAGCCGGATCATCATCGGCACCACAGAGGACAACGGCGCTGTTTTAGGATTAGGCCATGTGCGCCGCGGAGGAAGCGGCAAGACCAATATCGGAATGCTCACTGAGGATAAGGAGAATTTCCTTACCAAGCTAAAGGAATGTCTGGACTCCTGCGGTTTCCAGGGCAATATTCATGAGAATATCCGTCAGCTTATCTGGAACAAGCTTTTTACCAATGTATCTCTCAGTGCTGTTACCGGCGTTCTTCAGGTTCCCATGGGCTTTATTGCCGGCAATGAGCACGCATGGGCCATTACAAAGCAGCTTATCCATGAAGCAGTTGCGGTTGCCCATGGCCTGGGGCTGGAGGCAGACGAAGAAGATATTACCGAAAAGGTCCGCCAGACTTCTCTCGGCTCCCCGGAGGGCATTACCTCTATTTGCGCTGATCTCCGCGACGGACGCAAGACTGAGGTCAACACCATCAGCGGTTCTGTAGTCCGTGCCTCAAAAAAATGCGGCGTACCCGCTCCCACTCACGAGATGATCGTGGAATTGGTTCACGCCATGGAAGAACGGAGCAGATAACCGCTGCGATCCTGCTGCCTTTCGTTCTGATATACTTTTAACTGCGAAAAAAGTAAAAACGACAAGATAAGAAAAGCAGCCGCAAAACAACATAATGCTGCAATATACGACATCCATAATCTTTGAAGATTATCGTATATTGCAGCATTGTTCAAGTTTGCGGCTGCCTCCTATAGTTTGCGGACGCCCTTTAAAATGTTATGGCTCCTTACCTTCTCTTTACACAGCTACTTTTACAACGACCTTTTTCACTGCCTCTGGCCCTCCTGCTTGACACCTGGGCTTATGGGCATCTTCCGGAGCTACCACGATCAGATCACCGGCTTCCAGCAATACGGTTCCGCAAAGAGCAGGCTCCTCATAAAAGATCAGATCATTCTCCTCAATCCGTTCCCGAACCACAAGTCCCTCCCGCTTACAGAAACCAAACTGTTCCTTGCCTGACACAACATACTGAATATCAAAGTATTTCTCATGTGTCTCAAAATATCCTTCTTCCGGCTTAATGGTCGTATACTCCTGAATATTCGCCACCACGGTATCTCCCATGATCGGATAACTTCCTACAGAAAGAGCAGAAAGATCCGTCTCCTCCAGCCATTTATAGGCTGCTGTAAATTTCTCCTCCAGATAATTGTACTTTTCTGCAATCTTAATGTTTGAGAAAAACATTTCTATATCCTCCTTATTTTGGGCCTGCTTCCATTATTTATTGCTCTGCCCTTTTTTAACTCATATATACAAGGTAACATATTAAATTCCGGTTTGCAACTGTTTTTTTGTCAGTTTTTCCTATAGAAACATTTTTTCGTTTTTCCATTGCTTTTCATACAAAGCATGGTAAAATAAAGGTAAAAATATACAGTAAAAGGAGAATCCCCATGTTTTTCGGAAACATACACAACGCCATGATTGAGCGGCAGATTGCCATGATGCCAAAACCCCTTCAAAGTGCGATCCGTTTTTTAAAAGACACGGATCTTGCCTCCCACGAGCCCGGGAAATTTGATATAGAATTAGACGGGGTTCCCATGATTCTCCAGGTATTGGATCTTTCCACTGCCCCCAGAGAAACCCTTCGCCCGGAAATCCACCGAAAAAATATTGATGTTCAGTTCCTGGCAGCAGGAGGACCGGAGAAAGCCGGGTATTATAATGATGACGGCAGCAATCAGGTGGCGGAAGATCTGTTAGACACTCCCCGGGATATTTTATTTTATCACAACAACCCGTCTGCCCCGGAAGGTACGATTGAAATGACGGTAGGAACCTATGCCGGCTACTTTCCATGGGATGTTCATATTCCGGCTATCCAGGCAAGTGACCCCCCTGCCCCTATCCGTAAAATTGTCATAAAAGTGCCTGTTGATGCCTGTTAGCATATAAGCCCATCCGCATTTTTACTGCAGATGGGCTTATATTATGTTCTCATATATAGATACTGGTTCCTGATCAGTTTGTCAAAACTTTGGATGCCGATTCCTACAGTCCTTGCCATAAAATACCCCTTCCACATATCTGCCTTATTTCATTATATATGGATTTTCATAAATATACAAGAAAATCGTCCGACTTTTCCAATCGCTTTTTCTATTACTTGCATACATCACAAAAATCAAAAAAGAAACGGATTCCGTTCCATCTGTCATAGAACAGTAAATTCCGTCTCATTTTCTGACATTACAGGAACCACTTCCCAGTCTCTGTAATCATAATTCTGCATTTACGCTTCCCTGCAAGTTCATCCTTCCCCGAACTTCTCCCGCAACTTCCCCAGCGCCTTTTTCTCAATCCTTGACACATACTATCCTGTCAAGTTAGGGATAAAAATTTCTCCCCCAGCTTCACAATTTCTGTCCTCTCCTCATCAGGATATATGTATAAATCCATAATGTCCTGCTCTTTATAATAATACAGAACCCCGCAAACATTCCCTGTCTTTAGCCACGCTTTTTTCTTTTCTCTTTTTACAATGGGTCCTCTTTTTTCCGTACCCGCATGATCAGTAACTCGAATTTCACAATCATATATGTTCCCGCAATATTCCACACGCACATCTAAATCATCATCAGCAAAAAGAAGTTCGTATTTTATATCTCTCTCTTTCAGCTTTTCCAATACCCTATATACATCCTCTCCTGCTTTAGATGTTCCACACCGAAACTCATCACTTCTTTCATCTATTAAAGTTCCGTTTTCCAGATATGCTTCAATCTTCCGAACAATTCCAGAAGACTGAAAATCGGAAGACTTATCTAACAATTGATAGATTTCCCTTCTGATTCCCTCATTCTGCGCCTGTGTTTGTCGCATTTTACGGTAAAATCGTGAGTTTAATTTTAAGTCGTCAATGAACTGTTGCCCCTGTGGCGTGACTCCATACAGTTTATAATGATTCTCCGCCCTCAGTCTACGTATATGGGGATGTTGTCCTCCATAGATGTCGTCCTTACACGGATCCAAAATTATTTCTATATTCTGATCGCTTTTTGTTCCATTACATTTACAACAGGAATAAACCATATTACCATAGCTGTCCAGATTCCAAGCCACATCTAACTGCCTGGATACAAAATGGTCTTTCTCAAATAACCCTTCCCCTATCACATTATCTCTTTCTTTCATTCCACAATATGCGCACTCAAATTGAAAGTCATTTCTGAGATACATTTTATATTTTTCAGAATTATAGGTAATCCAATGCCTTTTTCGTATATAAACCATTCATTTTTCCTTTTTTGTAGCTTTACTTATTTGCTGCAGTAAAGAATTCAGTTCTTCGTTCTTTTCCTTCATAAAGGACAATGTATTATTCTCTTTCCGCAAAGCACACGCACGCCTTATTTTGGCAATCAGTTCATTCATCTTTTTCGTATCTTTCAGTTCTGACTTATTTAACTGATAATCATATTCTCCCAGTTCATCCTTATAATCGTCCAGAGGATAATTCGTCAACAAGACCGCATAAATATTGCTATCATGACTGCGAATCTCTCTCAACACCTCGATTCCCTTGTAATCAACCGAAGCCTTCTCCAATTCATGGTCTATCAGTAAAAAGTCCACATCATTCTCAACCACAAAATCATAGAATTCATTTAATGACTGAGGATACGTATCAATCCCTATCAATTTAATTCCAGGAGACAAACTGAATCGTCCCTGCATCAAAGTGACATTTTTCGGTTCATCCTCAATATACAATCCTGTCAAAGTCTGCATTAAGCGTCCTCCTTCATAAAATGAACAACTAATTTCGCTCCGCCAAGGTCTTTTGATTCTTCTGCATGTACCTTTCCACCATAGCTTGTCACAATATCTTTTACAATATTCAGCCCCAACCCGATTCCATCTTCTTTTGTAGTGATAAATGGCTTAAATATTTCTTCTCGCATATTTTCCGGCACCCCAGGCCCGCTATCTTCAAAATAGAGATAAATATCTTCACCCTTTTGTTCAAATATAATCTGTATCTTCTTTTTCTGTCTAGCCTTCACCTGTTCAAAGGCATTGGTAATCATATTGATAATAATGGATTCCAAATCAATCTGACGCATTGTAAGACCTATATCTTCCTCTGCTTTTAGCTGTAAGTCCACATGAAATGCCTCCAACATACCCTGATACAATCTGCAGATATCCCTCAGAACTCCGCCAAAATCCAAATTTGTATGGGGACTTCTCTTTTTCTTTCTCAGGAACTCCACAATCATCGAACTATATCCTGAAATTCTGGTAAAATCCGACTTAATATTATCCGTTATTTCACCAAAAAACGGGTTTTCAATCATTGGTGCAATCTCAGCATAAAAAGACAATGTGTTATCGATTCTGGATATGATATCCTGGGTCTCATGTCCGAAATTTCCTGTCAAAATGCCAAGCGTTGCCAGATTCTTATACATGGACAATTCAGTTTCCTGCATTTCCACATATTTTTCATAAGCTTTCTCTGTTTTTTCGTACTGCTCCTCTGCCTCCTTCTGTCTTTTATCTTCTTCAGACTTCCACTCTTTCAATGAACTTGCTACTGTCTCATAAGACGCGCCGCTTTTTAATAACTGCAGTGTATCCTCATATCGTTTTTCCTGAACATGTTTCAGTTTCTCTGCGGTTTGTTTTTGCTTCTGCCTCTGCTCTTTTTGCTTTTCCAGTTCAGATTTTGTCTTTTCGTACTCTTCTAACCTTATCTCTGTAATAATCTCTATACAGGTAAGAACAAATTTTTTCAAATCCTCATATGCTTCATTCTCAATAATCCCTTCCCGGTTCGTTGCATCAATCAGCAGCGGGTTCTTCTCATCTGATATTTTAATCACGCCAATGGTCTGATTATTGCCAACGCGGTACCCATGTGTATCACTAACCTTTGACTTATCTAAGCCCAGCCAGTCATTATCTACATCCCCATATGGCTTTACCCGGAAATTGTCCCGATATATTTTTATTCCGCAAT
>OFGX01002280.1_pt1 | contig 10296 bp, 7 predicted proteins | sample 1521831 | NCBI WGS metagenome assembly OFGX01 (sample SAMEA3504080, study PRJEB24116) | mouse gut metagenome | biome: mouse gut; feature: mouse-associated habitat; material: faeces | place: Denmark | collected 2011
TGATGCAGGACAACTCTTATCAGAAATTCGTTTCCTTCTATCCGGAAGCATTTACAGATCTGTCTGACAGCGGAATTGATTTTTCACAGTTTGCAGAAGGTAAGCTGAGTTACTCCACAGTTGACGGCAAGAACTATGGTGTTCCATTCGATAACGGCGCGGTTGTTTCCTGTTATCGTACAGACATCCTTGATGAAGCCGGATATACTATCGCTGACATCACCGATATCGACTGGGATAAGTTCATCGAGATCGGCAAGGTAGTAAAGGAGAAGACCGGCAAATACATGTTATCAGGACAGGCTAACAGCCAGGATATCATCATGATGATGCTTCAGTCCGCCGGCGCTTCCCTGTTCAACGAAGACGGCACACCGAATCTGGTTGGCAACGATCCTCTGAATGAGTGTATCGATATCTATCAGAAGATGGTAAAAGAAGGTATCTTCTATGAGGTTAATGAGTGGGATGAGTATGTATCCTCTATTACTAACGAGCAGTGTGCAGGAACTATCAACGGTAACTGGATCATGGCTACGATCATGGGTATGGAAGACACAGCAGGCCTGTGGGAGATCACCAATATGCCTAAGCTGGTTAAGACTGCAGATGCAACGAACTACTCCAACAACGGCGGATCATCCTGGTATATCAGCTCCAACTGCCAGAATACAGACCTTGCGTTTGATTTCATGGCAAAGACATTCGCAGGAAGCGTAACACTGTATGAGAACATCCTTCCGACAACAGGCGCGATCAGTACATGGGGACCGGCAGGCGATTCCGAAGCTTATCAGGCTCCGCAGGAATTCTGGAGTGATCAGCCGATCTTCGCAACGGTTGTAGAATTCGCAGAGAAGACACCTTCCAACAATACAAGCGCTTACTACTATGATGTACGTGAAGTTATCTCTACCGCAATCCAGGATATCATGTCCGGTGCAGGAGAGAAGGACGCTATCTTAGAGCAGGCACAGGCAGACGCTGAATTCTACTATCAATAAATCATAAGTCAGGCTGTATCTGTAAGGAAACTGAACAGATAAGTCAAGCTACTATGCGGGGGGACCGCCCTGGCGGTTCCCCTTTTTGCGTCTCAAAATGCAGTCAATTGACAAGTAAAGGGGGTCTTTTAGTGGATTCTAAGAAAAAAGGTATGAGCTTACTTGCAAAGCAGAAAGCTGCCGGCTGGGCGTTTTTGACTCCGGCAACGCTGATGATCGTAGTTATGAGCTTCTATCCGATGGTCAGGGCATTTCTCCTTTCCTTACAGACAGGAAGAGGCACGAACTACACGTTTACAGGAATATCCAATTATGCACGTATGTTTGAAGACAGAGTATTCCTTCGCTCTGTAACCAACACATTTTTCTATCTGGCAATTCAGGTGCCGATCATGCTGGTGCTTGCGATCCTTCTGGCACAGCTCTTGAATAACCGCGACTTGAAATTTAAAGGGCTTTTCCGTACCTGTGTATTTTTGCCTTGTGCAACATCACTGGTTTCCTATGCAATTATTTTCAGATTCCTGTTTGCACAGGATGGTCTTGTGAATAATGCACTGGTGGCACTTGGGATTTTTAAAGAGGGGTACAATTTCCTGGGAAATGCCGGGACGGCAAAGATGGTTATCATCCTGGCCCTGATCTGGAGATGGACAGGATACAACATGGTATTCTATCTGGCAGGACTGCAGAATATTGAGTATTCCGTATATGAGGCCGCAAAGATTGACGGTGCCAACGGCTGGAAGACATTCTGGAGCATTACCGTACCGCTGCTGAAACCGACGATTATCATGACATTTATCATGTCTATTAACGGTACGCTGCAGCTGTTCGATGAGTCAGTCAACCTGACCAACGGCGGACCGGCAAATGCTACGATCACAATGTCGCACTATATTTACAATACATGTTTCCTGCGTGCTCCGAACTTCGGCTACGGAAGCGCTATGGCATTCTTTGTATTTATCATTGTTGCAATCCTTGCATTTATCAATCTGAAAGTAGGTGATACACGTGACTGAAAAAAAGAACAGATCAATGATCCAGCGCAGGCTGATTCCTACGTACATATTTTTGACTCTGGTTTCGATCATCTCCGTGTTTCCGTTTTTCTGGATGATCTCTGCGGCGACAAACAACTACATTGATATTTCCAAGGGACGTCTGCTCCCAGGAAAGTTTGCGGCGGAGAATTTCCGCACTCTGGTAGAACAGCAGCCATTGGCCCGTGCCATGACAAATTCGTTTATATATGCGATTGCAGTGACAATCATCTGTCTTTTCATCTGCTCGCTTGCAGGATATGGCTTTGAGATCTACCATGACAAATGGAAAGACAAATTGTTTTCAATACTGCTTCTGGCAATGATGGTTCCGCAGGTGGCGACCATGATCCCGTTATTCCAGATGTTCAGTGCGGCAAAACTGCTGAATACGGCGGTAGGTTTCTTCCTTCCGATGATTTCGACGCCGTTTATGATCATGATGTTCCGACAGAATGCCAGGGCGTTTCCGGTGGATATCATCGAAGCTGCCCGGATCGACGGATTGAATGAGGTACAGATCTTTTTCCGCATGTTTTTCCCGACCATGAGGTCTACCTATGCGGCAGCGGCTGTTATCACATTCATGAATGCATGGAATGCATATCTGTGGCCGAAGGTAATCATGACAGACGGCAAGTCCCTGAACATGGTTATGTTGATCGCCAACACCATCGGCGGATACAAGATTGATTACGGTATGATCATGATGGGCGTATTGTTCTGCTCGATTCCGACCATGCTTGTATTCTTCATCCTGCAGAAACAGTTTGCAGAAGGTATTACCGGTGCGGTGAAATAAGACTTTGATTCAGATACTGATCAGGCCGCCGCTGATACCGGCCTGGCGGTGAACCGTATAATTTTATATAAGGGAGCGCTCCTGAGTATTTATACGAAGGTGAATCTATAAAAAAAGAGTTTCGCTTGCGGAGCTCTTTTTTTACACAAAATCAAAAAGGAGTTGGAAGAAATGAGTGAATTTATACTGAATGTGATCCATCGCCCGGAAATGGTGCCCGAGTATTCCGCGACTGTGACCGGGCATGGCAAAGAGGAGGACATCGGGGATAAGAAGCTTTTGACGGAATCTCTTGACATCTTCCGGACCCAGCAGAGGCTTGCCCATGAAAACGGATTGAAGGTGACGATCCATATGACCTATGCCTCCCTGTTCAACGCGGAGGCGGTGCAGATCGCAAAGGACGACCATGAAACATACGGGGATGAGATCGCGCTCTCCCTTCTGGGGCTGCCCTGCGAGCAGTTCCGTGAGAAATATCAGACAAAGGATTTCTGCATCTGGATGTTTTCCATGGAGGACAAAAAGCGGATTGTGGACGATGTATTCGGCAAATTCCACGAGATTTTTGGTTTTTATCCGGAATCCACGGGCTCTTATTATATGGACGCGGATCTGACCAACTATATCAAAGAAATGTATCCCTCTGTCAAATGTGCGGTAGCCACCTGCTGGGAGGAAGGGCCGAAGGCGTACCATACCTGCAATAATTCCTGGTATACGCTGTTCGACGGCGGCCCCTGGGCGCCCTGGATTCCTTCAAAGCAGAATACCCATGCTCCGGCGGCCAATGAGGAGGAGGACAGCGGGATCGTGGCGATTCCGCATTTGTCAAGGGATCTTCTGGCCTGCTACGACGGCAACGGCTCCAATTTCGGAACCCATCCCCAGAATGTGCTGCGGGGCATGATCTACGATTCCAAAACATGGGAGTACCCGTATCTGTACAACCTGATCGACCAGTACCGCGCCCAGGAAAAGTACAACAACGGCTATGCGTACAATATGATGTTCGTAGGCCCCGGCTGGATGAATAAGATGGGACGCTGGGAGGCGCCTTATGAATTGCTGCTCAAATCCTATTCCGACGGCTGTAAATATTATGGGGACCTAAAGAAGGAAGGGAAGCTCATCGACATGACCATGTCGGAATTTGCGGATTATTACCGGCGGAAGAAGACATACACGGAGCCGGAATGCGCGCTCTGGCGGGACATTCTCTATGGCTCTGACAAGCAGGTGTTCTGGTACGCAGACCCCTATATGCGGGCCGGCATCAACATGGATCAGGGCGGCGCGCTTTTTGATCTGCGTCCCTATGCGGCCAAGCTGAGATGGGAAGTGGGGATTGGTACAAAGCATGTGCAGGATGCCTCTTATCCGTTTCTGATCCAGGAAAAATACCGGGCCGGGTATTTTACCCACTATGCGGGGGAAGGAACCATCCGGAGCGCCAAGCTCAGCCATAACGGGGAAGAGGTGGATCTGTGCCTGTGCCGGACAAAAGCCCATTTTTCCCAGGAGGGGAATACGCGGATTCTGACGCTTGATCCGGTAACCATTGAGTTCGCAGACCTGACAGTGCAGCTTCAGACAAAAGAATATTTTGAGGAAGGAACCGGCTCCGTCAAGATTGAAAGAACGATCCTGGAGATGAGTGATCCTTCGGCAGAGGTCGAGCTGAATGAATATATGGTTGCATGCTATGGAACAACGGAGTATCCGGAGGACATGAGCGGAATCGTCCTGCGGTGTGAAGGCAGCGAAGAGAAGCAGATTACCTACGCATACAAATGCAGAGAGGAAAGCCTGGAGAATGCGGAAGCAGTTCTGGCGGTGATCCCGGCCATTGAGACGAAGGTTTCCATGACACAGACCGGAGGAGGAGAGGGATACATCCGGGAAGGCTATGCATTTTCCCCGATGTTTACGCTGGGATATAAGAAAAAGGTTTCAGAGAAGGAGGTATATGCGACATGGCTCAATCTGGAAAAGGCAGATTAAATTACAGGTGTCCCTCCTGCTTCATGAGGGATCTGGACATTGATATGTTTTATGATAAGGAGAAGGAGGAGTACTACTGCCTGCGCTGCCAGTTTACAGGGACGGAAGAGGAGGTACTCTCAGGAAACGAGGCGGTTCGAATCCGGTATAAGGCAATGCATAGAAGGTTTGAAAAGTTCGATTTTGATTAGAGGAGAGGCATAAAAACAGTCCGTATCCTCCCATAATGAAAGGGTGAGAATGGATTGATTCTCACCCCGTTTTGTGATATGCTACAAAGAGTAAGAGAGATTACCTCAGAAGGGAAGTACTCATGGACAAGATATTGTTAATCGATGATAGTATTGTAGTAGGCGATTCTTTAAAAGCAATCCTGGAAACAGACTATGACGTGACCCTGTGCCATGATGCCGACAGCGGGCTTGACCATGCCATGTCCGGAAAATATTCTTTGATCCTTATGGATATTATCATGCCGGATGTGGACGGATTTACGCTGCTGAAAAAGCTTCAGGACATGATTCTGACCAGGTATATTCCGGTCATCATTGTGACAAGTCTTTCTGATGTGCAGCATGAGGAGGAGGGGCTTACACTGGGGGCGGTAGATTACATTACAAAGCCGGTTGTCCCGGCCATCTTAAAGGCAAGGATCAATGCCCAGCTCAGATCATTTGACAGGCAGATGCATTATAAAAAGCTGGCTATGGTGGATGAACTGACCGGGATCGCAAACAGAAGACGCTACGAGGAGGAGTGGCGTATGAAGTGGCGGGAAGCCCTGCGCCTTGGGATTCCGTTTTCGGTCTGTATATTTGACATAGACAAGTTTAAGATTTATAATGACAGCTTCGGACATCCGGCCGGAGACAAGGTTCTGACAAGTGTAGCGAAGACCGCGTCCTCCTTCCTGCACAGGGCTACGGATTTTGTGGGGCGCTACGGCGGGGAAGAATTTGTTGCGATCCTTGTCGGCAACAACGCCCAGTCTTCCTATGAGTTTTTCAAAATCATCCGGCAGGCCATTGAGAACCTGCATATCCCTCACAACTCTCCGGTATTCCAGTGGATCACGGTCAGCGTGGGAGGGGTCACCGTAATTCCCAAGAGCGGGGATGTATATGAGACTTATCTGAAGATTGCGGACTCCATGCTGTATACCGCAAAAAAATCCGGCAGGAACATGGTCGTATGGTCCGACGGAGGCATGGAGCAGTGGCGGGAAAGATCGTGAAACGCCAGATGCGGCCTGTTTAAGGCCCGAGATTTTGCAGAATGGAATCATGCCGTCCGGCACGGATAAAAAAAGCAGCCGGGCATTTGTAAATGACAGGGAAAAGCCGGGTACTGAGGATACCTGGCTTTTGCAGTCAATGTGCATACAGGCGCGGCCTTTTTGCACAGGATTAAAAAAATAGGATTATGACAGCTTGGAGGGATTATGGTGGAGATTGGGATCATACCGGAGCCTAAAAAAATATTGCCGGGCGGGGAAGAATGCGCGGGTCATGTGATCCGGGAAAAGAAGCTGAATCCTGCTTTCGGGGAGGAAGAGTACCGCCTGCAGTTAAAAGCAGACGGAATCTGGATTGAGGGCGGCAGCGAAAAAGCATGCCTGTACGCGGAGATGTCTCTGGAGCAGATCCGGCTGCAGTGCGGGGAGGACTTGCCGTGCCTGACGGTGGAGGACAGCCCGGAGTATTCCTGGAGGGCTTTCCATATTGATTGCGCCCGGCATTTTATTCCGGCAGAGGAATTGAAAAAAATGATCCGGATGGCTGCGCATTTTAAATTTAACAAATTCCACTGGCATTTTTCCGATGACCAGGGCTGGCGTATCGAGTGCAGGCGGTATCCTCTGCTGCATGAGGTCGGGGCAGTACAAAAAGGGGACCATATGGGCAATTATGACTCGGAGGAGACAGAGGATCGGTACTATACAAGGGATCAGGTCCGGGAGATCGTGGCGTATTGTAAGGAGCTGGGAGTGGAAGTGATCCCGGAGGTGGACATGCCCGGGCATGTGACCGCCCTGCTGGCTGCTTACCCCCAGTACGGGGGCAGGGGAGAGCAGATTCCGGTGGAGACCAGGGCCGGTATTTTCCGGGATATTCTGTGCGCGGGAAAGGAAGAAACCTTTGAGTTCATTGAGGGGCTTCTGGAGGACCTTCTGGAGCTTTTTCCTGGAACATATTTCCACATCGGCGGGGACGAGGCGCCCAAGGAGTACTGGAGCAGCTGTCCGCTGTGCCGGAAACGGATGGAGGAGGAAGGGCTTTCGACTCTGCAGGAGCTGCAGGGATACGTGGAAAACCGGATCACCGCGTACTTAAAATCCAGGGGGCGGACCGTGATCGTATGGAATGAAGCGGCATACGGAGGAAATCTGGACCCGGATACCATCGTACAGCTCTGGACGGAGGACAAGGAGAACCGCCTGGGAGCGCATATGGAGAAGGGCGGAAGCGCCGTGATCTCCATTGTGAAGAACTGCTATTGCGACTATCCGTATGGGATTACATCCCTTCAGGATGTCTATGAGCTGGATGTGCGCCCGGAAGGACTGGAAAAGGCGGAAAAGGGGATTCTGGGAACGGAATGCCTGATCTGGACGGAACATATCCGGGATATGGAAAAGCTGGAGACGATGTGCTGGCCCAGGTATGCGGCTTCGGCCGAGGCAGGCTGGTGCGGGCAGAAGAGGCCGGGATATGTCTCATTTGAAGGGAGAATGAAGCGTCTGTTTCCTGTGTTTGAACGGTATGGAATCCATGCGGAGAAAGTCTCCGGCTGGGTGCCGCCGAAGGAAGAAGCAGAAAGACAGAAAGCAGAGTTTGAAAAGAATTTCAGCGCGGAAGACCGGCAGGAAGTGGAGAAAATGCAGGAAATCATCTGAAATGCTGCATCAGGCGTTTTGAATCGTTCAGAAAGCAGCAGATCAGCAGCATGTTTTGCGCATGAATGGTGCGTAAACAGCACAGGAAATGGATTCAGGAGGAAATGAAACGTGGAAACATCAACAGAATTAAGGAACCTACTGCACAGGATTGACCATAAGGGATATCCGGCGTACAAGGATACAAAAGGCACATACCAGTTTCAGGGGTATGTGCTTTCCATCGACCATGTACAGGGCGACCCGTTCGCGTCGCCGTCTAAGGTGAGCGTACACATGAAGGGCAAGATGGCAGGCTTTCCCAGGGAATTGTACTGCGGGGACTGCCAGAGAAGGGCGCTGCAGGACTATCTGACCCGGCAGTTCCACCGGGCGGCGGAGAGCTACGCGTTTAAGGCTAAGGGTTCGGGCAAGAGCGGCCTGATCTCCATCAGCAGATGCGGGCAGGAGGTGTTGGAGAGGACTGCTTTTTGGATGGACGACAAAACCGGGGATATCGTGGTGCGCCTGGAGATTGGATTTCCGGCCAACGGGCGTACCATCAACGCAAGGGAGCTGGAAAAGATCCTGTTTGATTTTCTGCCGGACTGCGTGGAAAAGTCCCTTTACTACAGAACCTGCGATAAGAAAAGGGTGCGCGGTGCCATTGACCTGGCCGAGGACCAGGAGTATATCCGGGGACAGTTGGAAGCGATGGGGCTGACGGCCTTTGTGGCAAACGGGGCCATCCTGCCGCGGGAATCCGGCATCTCGCCGCGTCCCATGAAAGGGGCGGTTCCATTCCGCTCCCCGAAAGAACTGGAAGTGACCATGGAACTGCCTCATAAGGGAACCCTTTCCGGCATGGGAATCCGAAAGGGCATTACCCTGATCGTGGGAGGCGGTTACCACGGAAAATCCACCCTGCTCAAAGCATTGGAGCTGGGGGTATATGACCACATCGCCGGGGACGGACGGGAGTATGTGATCACGGACGGAACCGCTGTGAAGATTCGTGCGGAGGACGGCCGGAGCATCAAAAAGACCGATATTTCCATGTTTATCAATGACCTGCCCAATGGGAAAGATACCAGCGGATTCTATACAGAGGACGCCAGCGGCAGCACCTCGCAGGCGGCCAATGTGGTGGAGGCCATGGAGGCAGGGGCCAAAGCGCTGCTGATCGATGAGGATACCAGCGCCACCAATTTTATGATTCGGGATGAGCTGATGCAAAGAGTTGTGAAAAACAACAAGGAACCTATTACTCCTTTTATCAGTAGAGTAGGTACTCTCTATGAGAAGTTTGGTATATCTTCTATAATTGTGGCGGGAAGTTCTGGCGCTTATTTTCATGTGGCAGATCAAATTATTCAATTAGATTGTTATGAGCCTTTTGATGTGACAGAGGCGGCGAAAAAGGAAGCAAAACAATTTCCCATAGTAGCTGATCTAGATAATCATTGTGAAAAACCAGAGTTTCATCGGTGTCCAAAGCCCAATATGGCGTTGAAAAAAGCAGATCGGGTGAAAGTAAAGGTTATGGGACGAAATTCTATACAAATAGATAAAGAAAATGTGGAACTTCGGTATGTGGAGCAATTGGTAGATGGCGAGCAGCTGGCGGCATTGGCTTATTTATTAAAATATGCCCAGCTAAAAATCATGGATGGAAAAAAGACTTTATCCCAGGTTGTCAATGAATTGGAAATGATAATGGAGAAAAAAGGAATGGAAGCTTTGTCAGACGCTTCTTATCTGCCCATGGCTTTGGCAAGACCAAGAATCCAGGAAGTTTTTGCCTGCCTAAACCGATATAGGGGGTGGCCTATGGAATGAAGAAGAATAGGACTTTGTTTTTAGATATAGGAATTATGTTTCTTTTCATACTTGGCATTTTGTCTTTCGTTCTTTCCAAAAGACAGGATTTATTTGGATTGGATGAAGATATAAAAAAGGAAGAAGGGAACCTGTTAGGAGGTTATCAAAATAATTTTTTAGGCAATACAATGGATTCCATTGCCAATGCTTATATTAGCAGGGAAGTGGAAGGGCTTATTTTGGAAACAAAGATGTTTGACACAGTGCAGGTTGTTCCTTATTTAAAGCTGGACTTAACAGATGTAATGGAAATAAATCATGAGTTTTATGTTCTTTCTCCTAATGAACAGGGATATTTAAAAGATTCCTATACTTATGAGGAGGAGACCCAGGCAGGAGCAGTAAGTGAGACTATACACAATTATCTGCCTAATGAGAGAATTACTAAGACCTTTGTACCAAAGGGAATTATCCTTCCTGAACAATCATCCATTGCAGTGACAATGAGCAGGGAGAATATGTCAGGAGAGGGACAGGAAGGAGAAGGTTCTGTTTCTGTTCCCGTAGATCCATCCTTTTATGAAATGATTTCCGATGCAACAGGAATTCCAGAGGAAAATATTTCTATAAATGCTTATGAAAGACAGGCGCCAGAAAAAAGGGAAGAGAATAAAAATATGGAAACAATCCTTTCATCGAAGGTGTTTACTATTGTTCAGATTGGAATAGGAATACTGCTTTTCT
>OFGX01002281.1_pt1 | contig 10290 bp, 11 predicted proteins | sample 1521831 | NCBI WGS metagenome assembly OFGX01 (sample SAMEA3504080, study PRJEB24116) | mouse gut metagenome | biome: mouse gut; feature: mouse-associated habitat; material: faeces | place: Denmark | collected 2011
CGGGGCAGCGCGATGCGCGACAGGTCAAGGGAGTCGACCCAAGTATTCTCAAGCAGCGGGTAGCCAGCAGGATGTTTCGTTGTGAAATTGCGATCAAACTCCGCATTGTGGGCTACCACCACGGCGTCTCCCACAAACTCCACGAGCGATGCCAGGGCTTCGGCGGGGGTGGGGGCCTCGGCCACATCCTCATCGTGAATATCGGTCAAATGGGCGACTTCATCGGGAATGGGCCTGCCAGGGTTCACGAAGGTGATGAACCACTCGACGATCTGGCCGCCTTCCATGCGGGCAGCGGCAATTTGGGTGAGCTCGTCATGGTTAAGAGAGAAACCAGTGGTCTCGGTATCGAGCACTACCACATTACCGTCGAAGGGGCCAAAATGGCCAGTACGGGCCCGCTCCGGCAGACTCTCGTAGAGGGCGACCACCTCAGGGGGCGTTCCATCGGTAATGAAGTTCTTCAGCTGGCCCTCAAGAGGAGTAGTGTCTCGTGTCATAGCGTTGCCCTACCTTCGCGGCGCACCCCTGATGCCGAAAAAAAGGAACCTCGTCCAAGCGAGCGTTCCACAGATGATCGGCCTCGGTTATGGTGTGTACTCAATAGCTTTCGGTATTGTAGCAGCCAGCGCAGGGAGAACGTCATGGAACGGTATTTTGGTACATATCAAACATTTCAAACGGCGTCCCGCAAGGACGCCGCGGCCCTGCTCGGCTCGAACAATCTTGTCGGGGATCAGTACGCTATCGAGTGCACCATCGAGAGCGGGGTCCAGAAAGCCTGGCTCGTCAATCGCTTCGGGTCTCGCATCGGGTACTTCGACCCCGACTTCTCGCGCCAGCTAAGCCTGCTGCGCGCCCAGGGTCTCACCTTGGTCGGCATCCTCTCCTTCGTGGCCTTCTCCGAGCAGCCAGAGCCCGGTGAGTACTGGGGGGAGGCGGCGGTCATCGCCTACGATGCCCGCGATCAGAAGGCCTTCACCCGCTTTGCGGAAGGTGTCGGAACCCTTATAGGCAAGGGGATTCGCCCCGCACTGGCCTTCGATGGGGCCGCTGTTGAGCGAATTGTCGAAACCCAGGGCGCATGGCTCCCCACGGATCGCGTTCCCTTGCCAGAAAAAAAGAAGGGCATGGCCATTCTCAAACGAAAGCGTTCCTTCACGGATGGACTTGTGGAGCAGGGCCGCAAAGGGAACAAGGGGTGTTATTTTCTCAGCTGGGCCCTCATGCTCGGCCTTGTTGCTCTTATCGTATTCGGCCTGAAGGCATGCGGCGTCTTCTAACAGGCGAGCGACACAGGCAAGAAGGCCCGAGGAGAACCTCGGGCCTTCTCTTTCCCCAGGGATTAGCGACCAGCAAGGGCGCTTTCAATCAGCCTGGTACACAACTCAGGGAACTCGATACCCGCCGCGCGGCCGGCATCGGGAAGCAGAGAGGTGGCGGTCATGCCGGGAATCGTATTGGTCTCGAGAATCCACGGCGTCCCTTCAGCGTCCAAGATAAAGTCCGAACGCGAAACGCCAGTGCACTCAAGGGCTTTGTGTGCCCTCTCGGCCAGATCCTGCACATAGGCCGTTGTCTTCTCATCAAGACGAGCAGGGCAAATATGCTGTGATCCCCCGGGAGCATACTTCGAATCGAAGTCATAGAATTCACCACGAGGCACGATTTCGATGATGGGGAGGGCATGCGGATCCTCGTTTCCGAGCACAGCAACGGTAATCTCCGTGCCCTCAATAAATCTCTCGACGACAACGAGGTCATCAATCTCGTGCACGGCTTCTATGGCGCTGGCAATCTCCGCCGCGCCCTCGACGATATAGATACCAAGAGCGCTTCCCTCAGTTGCCGGCTTCACCACACATTGCCCGTTCATTTTCTCAGCAATGCTCGCCGCATCGTACGCCGCTCCGCGCTCAAGGTATGCGAAAGGAGCTGTGGGAATACCTGCCTGAAGATAAAACAGCTTAGACTTGGCTTTGTTCATCGCCGTCGCGCTCGCCCACACCCCCGGCCCTGTGTAGGGAAGCCCGATCGTCTCTAGGAAACCTTGGAGGCACCCGTCCTCTCCCCCCTTGCCGTGAAGACAGAGAAACGCAACGTCGAAGTTTCCATCGATAAGTTTCTTCAAGTCTTCCCTCGAAGCGGGGTCGAAAGCCTCAACAATAAAGCCGGCCGCCCGGAGTGCCTCACCGGCACCCTCACCCGAAGCGAGGGAAATCTCACGCTCGCCGCTTGTTCCGCCAGCCAGCAGCGCCACACGGATCGACGAAGGATCTACAGTTTGAGCCATGCGTGCACCTTTCAGGACGAAGAATATCTGAGATAGAGTATATCAGAGGGTCGATTGTCTATAATGGGCCCATGAACAACCAACTTATAAAACTCTCCGTCGATGAGCTAACCACGCTTATGGAAACCTGGGGATTCCCCCGGTTTCGAGCGAAGCAGGTCTACGAATGGATCCACAAGCATCACTGTCCCTCCGTTGATGCCATGACGAACGTTCCGCGGGCTGTGCGAGACAAGCTCGCTCAAGCCTTTCCCTCGCAGGGCCTCTCCGTTTTCGACCGGCAGATTTCAGCTGACGGGACGCGAAAATATGTCTTGCGCTTAGAGGACGGTCTTCTCGTCGAAACAGTGGGGATGCCCGTTTTCAAGGAAAGCGGCCTCTTGAGCCGTCTCACCGTCTGTGTGTCATCACAGGTGGGCTGCCCTATGGCTTGCTCTTTCTGCGCAACCGGAAAAGAGGGACTTGGCCGCAACCTATCTGCCTCCGAGATCATCCAACAGGTGTCGCTGGTTCAGAAAGACTTCGACGCGAGAGTGAGTAACGTCGTGGTCATGGGCCAAGGAGAGCCTTTTCTCAATTACGAGGAAGTGATTGACGCCCTCAAGCTCATGAATGCCTCTGACAACCTCAATATTGGAGCGCGACATATCACCATTTCCACCTGCGGCCTTATTGATGGAATCCATCGGCTCTCCCTCGAGCACGAGCAGTTCACCCTTGCTGTCTCTCTGCACTCAGCCGTCCAGGAAACAAGGGATCAGCTTATGCCGCGCGTTTCCCAACAACCGCTCCCGCTTCTGAAGAAAGCCCTGGAATCTTATATTGAGAAAACCCGTCGGCGCGTGAGCCTCGAATACCTTCTCATACAGAAGGTAAATGACTCCGAAGCGGATCTTCAGGCTCTTATCCGCTTCTGCTCGGACCTTCTCTGCCATGTAAACCTTCTTCCCATGAACGCCGTTGAGGGGGCGCCCTATCAACCCTCTAGCATGCAAACTATCGGGCACTGGACCAATGAGCTGGAACGCCATTCCATCGAGGTAAGCATGAGGAAGTCTCGGGGAAGCGATATCGCAGGGGCTTGCGGGCAGTTGAAGAACAAGCTTGTTTCACGTGAAACATCTCACGACATCCAGGTTATGTAAAACCAATTTCTCGACCATTAACCTATAGGGAAAAACAAGAAGGAGGCTGTTTCACGTGAAACAGCCTCCTTCTTTGCATAGCGAAAACTTCTCTTTAATCGTTTTCGCTTCCAAGAATCTCATGGACGAGCCGCTGGAGATCCTCTTCATCCTTAAACTCAATCTCGATCTTGTTTTTCCCTTTAGCAGACTTCACGCGAACATTGGTCTTAAGTGTTTCTCGGAGCGTTCTCGCCACCGTCTTGTACACCGGAGGAAGAGAGGGGCGGGCAGTTGATGACGAAGCATCTCTCTTACCGGAAAGGAGCCGAGCGAGATTTTCTGCTTCGCGTACCGTGAGCGACCCTTCGACAATTTTCTCCGTAAGCTTCGCCTTACCCTCTGCAGTGGGTACCGAAAGAATAGCGCGAGCGTGACCCGCCGTGATCTTCTCCTCATACAAAAGCTGCTGTGCTTCTTCGGGAAGATCAAGCAAACGTAGCGCATTTGCCACAGTGGATCGACCCTTAGAGACTGCTTGAGCCACCTCAGCCTGCGTCATGGAGCGCCGTTCCATCAGTCGACGATAACCGTAAGCCTCCTCAATGGGATTGAGATCGCTTCGCTGAATATTCTCGATCAGGGCAAGCTCAAGAGCCTGATTGTCATCGACATCTTTGATGCGAACGGGAACTTTCTCAAGACCGGCAGCTTTAGAAGCCTGCCAGCGGCGTTCGCCGGCGATGATCTGATACGTCCCGTCGTCCATCCTGCGAACGAGTATCGGCTGCAAAAGACCATCTTTCTCGATAGAGTTCGAGAGCTCTTCGATCTCCTCTTTCTTGAACTGCGTGCGCGGCTGATCGGGGTTGGGAGCGATCTTTTCAATCGGAACCTCGTCAGTACTCCTATCAGAGTCATCGGCCGCGCCCGATACTTCAGTCAAAGACACTACCTCACGGGGAATTGGCTCCGAGAGAACAACCCCGCTCAACTCTTCCTCGATAGCAATTGCAGCTGGACGAGTCGACACAGGAGCCTCACGAGCAGCCTCCTCCTCGACCTCAACCGTTACCCGCTGACGCTCCGGAGCCGGAGCCGCCGGCGCAGGTGAATCATAGGTACCGGGAAGCAACGACCCCAGTCCACGGCCGAGGCCGCCACGACGCTCAGGCTTAGCCACGTGAAATCACTTCCTTCGCAAGCTCGATATAGGAGAGGGCGCCACGCCCCTTCGGATCGTATTGAGTGATCGGCTGACCAAAACTTGGAGCCTCAGACAGTTTAACCGTGCGCGGGATGGGGGTTGAAAACACCAAGCGCCCGAAGTATTCGCGCACCTCATCGACAACCTGCTTAGACAACGTTGTCCGGCTGTCATACATAGTCAGCAAGATACCATAGATATCGAGCGTCGGATTAAGCCGAGATTTGACACGTTTCATTGATTCAAGAAGTTTTGTCACACCTTCAAGAGCGTAGAACTCGCACTGGATAGGAATGAGCAGCTTATCCGCTGCGACCAATGCATTTACTGTAAGCAAACCCAATGAAGGAGGACAATCAACCAAGACGAAGTCATAACGGCCGCGCATACTCCCGACAGCATCCTTCAATCGGTTCTCTCGGGCCATCTCGGCTACAAGCTCTACTTCCGCGCCGGCAAGATTGATGGTGGCAGGAGCGATATCCACTCCCTCGGTAATATCGGGAATGATGACGTCCTCAATGGGGACGTCGTTCAGCAACACATCATATATGCACTGTTGAATCAAGCTCTTCTCGATACCCAGACCGCTTGAGCAGTTGCCCTGCGGGTCAAGGTCGACGAGGAGAACCTGCTTTCCCATCTCACCGAGGGCTGCCGCCAAGTTAATAGCCGTCGTTGATTTACCAACTCCGCCCTTTTGATTGATAATGGCAACAATCTTCGTATTGCCAATCACATGGCGAACAGGAGCCTTGTCCCTGTAAGACTTAAGAGGCTGCATCGGTATCGCCTCATAAGAGGAGCCTTCCCGTTCGCGGATCTGAACCTCAACTTCTTCAATATCCCTCTCAAGATAAGAAGTCTCCTCTTCTAGAGGAGGGACAGCATCTTGCTCCTGGGAAACGCGCGCGGCGTCGATAGCCTGATTTTGTTTCGATTCTCGCTTTAGACCATCAAAGAATCCCACAGGAACCTCCTTCCTTTAATGCCTGACAGTATAGCATCGCCGTTGACGGGAGAAGCCCTCTTATCGTCTATAGGGAGAAGTAATGTTTCATGTGAAACATTACTTCTGCGGCTTGAGGGGATTTCTCTGCGCAGCTCCAATCCGACGTGGTAGCTTGACGAGCGACTTACCCACTTTTTCAAAAGCAACAATAGTGCGCTTGGTCTCCCCGTCGCTCAACATCACCTCTCGTGTCGATATCAAGCGCATACCGAGCATACTCTCGACACATCGGGCCTCTTTGAGTTCTTCCTCAGATAATTGTGCTTTATAGCAGACGAGAACTCCCCCTTTCACGAGCAATGGGGAAGCCAATTCGAGAAGAGCACCAAGTCGGGCGAGAGCGCGGGCAGTCAAAACGGAGAACGACCGTGGCTGAGATAGCGCCAACTCCTCAATGCGCCCACGGTACGTAGATACTTGCTCGCCAATTCCAAGTTCATCAAGGACTGAGTCCACAATAGCCATCTTCTTTTTAACGGAGTCCACAAGAACAGTCTCGCGTCCTGTTGCCAAGGCTATAGGCACCCCGGGAAAACCTCCACCAGACCCTAAATCACCATAACGGCCGGCAGGGGCTCGGTTGATCTCAGGTAGACCCACCCAAGAATCTTCCAGGTGAAGGACTTCGGCTTCCTCGCGAGAGGTTATACGCGTGAGATTCGTCCTCTTGTTTGCCTCTAGAATAAGATCAAGGTAACGGCGAGAAGTATTCTCGGCGTGAGCAAAATCCATAGCAAGCTCCTCCTCTCGAGTATCGAGTATCAAGAACATCAATTCTAAAAGAAAGGGAGCGTCCAACGGGGCGCTCCCTTGAAAACTCGCTGAAAGAAGACGAGGTTAGCGGGGAACCACAACCACGTGCCGAGCAGACCCCTCACCTTCAGAGACCGTCTCAACACGGTCGTCGTCACGCAGAGCTATGTGGATAATGCGGCGCTCATAGGGAGTCATCGGACGAAGCCCAACCTTGCGGTGCTGACTTGCTGCGCGGTTGGCTGAGGAGTGAGCGATCGACTCCAGTTTCTGACGCTGCCGGTTCTTGTAACCTTCAACGTCAACAACAACCGGATAACGGAACCCGATAGTGCGCACAGTGATCATAGACACGATAAACTGCAGCGCATCGAGTGTCTTCCCGTGACGGCCAATAAGAACAGCCATGTCATCGCCGCTAATATCGAGGATAAGCTCTCCTTCGTCGCCCTCGTACTCGTCGATAGTCACCTCGCCAACATTGAAGTAACGGAGGATATCCTGAAGTGCTGCGATAGCCGTATCGGCAATGTTGTCGAGCATCTCATCGGTGACAACCAATTCGTCGCCATCGGAACCAGCTGCTTCCTCCTGTTCGGAAGACTCCTCGACTACAGCCTCCTCGGTAATCTCCGTATCCTCATTGAATTCTTCGACCATAAGGAGCTCCTTTCCTCTTCGAGCGACTCCGCAGCGAAACCTTGGATCTGCGGGCAAACAAAAGAGCATGTTTCACGTGAAACATGCTCTCAAACAACAGGGTTTAGCGCTTCTTCTTAGGGCGCTTTTTCTTCTCCTTGCGCTCCACGTTGACCTCAATAGGTTTTACCACCAGCGCTTCCTCCTCCTCGCGCTTCTTGTCCTGCGCACGACAACGAGCAAGCGTCAGCTGGTTCTGGCCAATGCCGATAACCGAGGAGGCGCCCCAGAACAAGAGCACGCCAGCGGGGGAGCCCCAGGAGATCCAGAGCATCATGATGGACATAATGCCGCCCATCATGAGCGTCTGATTCTTCTGCTGGGTGTTCTCCGTCTTAAGCTGCTGGAGAACCATGGGCAAAAACGTTGCACCGGCGAAAATCACCATGAGGATCAGATAGGGGATGAAGGTCCCGAACCCTTCTGCAAAGGCTCCAGATGGCGTCTGAACCAAGTTGGGGACAAGGTTGTAGAACGAATAGCTCGTTTCTCCCACACGATCGCCCATCTCGCGAAGCACCTGGAACAAAGCGATGAAGATCGGCATCTGCAGCAACATGGGCAAGCAACCAGCAAGAGGGTTGAACTTCATCTCGGCGTAGATCTTCTGCATCTCCTGAGACTGGCGCGTGGGGTCATCGGGAAAGCGATCCTTTAGAGCCTGGATTTTCGGCTGAACCTTCTGCATAGCGTAATTGGACTTCGCCTGCTTATGCATCAGGGGGGCCACAATGATGCGGAAGATGATCGTCACGATGATAATCGCGAGGCCCCAGTCATGGCAGAAATTGTAGAAGAACTGAATGACATCGAAGATCCAGTCCTTGAAGATATCCCACATAGTGTTTCAACCCTTCTTAATCCGACGACCTACGGCACGGGATCGTATCCGCAGGGGCCGCCGGGGCGGCACTTTAGTATCCGTTTCACCGTCAGCACAAACCCTTTGCGGAAACCATAGCGCTTAAAAGCGATCAGGCCGTATTCCGAGCACGTAGGAACAAACCGGCAGGCAGGCGGAAACAGGGGGGATATAGCCATACGGTAGAACATGATGAGGCCTACGGCGAATAAGGTCGGAACCTTCTTTGCAACCTCAACGACCTTCTTCATGGGCACGGTCCTCCCTACAGGATTCCAATCGGCGCTGCACCTGCTCGCAGCTTCGTGCAACATCCTGATAAGACGCCCTGCACACTGCTCCCCGCGCGAGAAAAATAACGTCTTTTCCCGGCCAGGGACCCCCCATCTCTCCGCAGAGGGCACGCATGCGTCGTTTAGCACTATTGCGCCACACTGCATTACCCAATTTCTTTCCTGCAATAAAAGCAACACGACCGCACTGGTCGTGTTGCTCGTCTGCACCTCGTTGTGTGTCCGAGGCCCGCTCTCCTACGATAAACGTCACATACGGTGTCTTGATCCGCTTACCAGAGGAAAAGAGCTGGGAGATTTCAGTGCTGGAGGTGATAGTTTCCACGCCTGATTTCTTCCTTAGACGGTGAGACGCTTACGCCCCTTAGCACGACGGGAAGCGAGAACAGCGCGGCCGCCCTTGGTGGACATGCGGGCACGGAAGCCGTGGCACTTGGCGCGCTTGCGTTTGTTCGGTTGATAGGTGCGTTTCATTGTTTTCTTTCCCTTTCATGGTTCAAAGAATAGCTTTCAAATTATATACCACAGACAAACCCTGTCAACGGGGAACTCTCGGTGAAATCGTAAAGGCTATTAAACCCTCTCGGCGAACGCATCGATGGAGCGTCTTCCACCTTACCCGAACACTCACGTCGAGAGGGATAGCTTTTGCCCCCCCCCTTCTTTCTTAAAAGGATAGTGGTGGTAATAAGCATGGTGGATTGGCTGAGAACTTGTTGTTCTCGCAGGTCGATCAAGGAAACAGTATGTGCCAAACCCGTTCGTTTCCTGTACCTGCAATCCACTATTTTGGGAAATCCGGCCCGTCGCCCTCTTTCCCGTCGTGGATAAAACCGGAGTTATGCCCACCCTTTCCAGTGTGAATTCGCCTTCTACGCACCGCTTACTCACTGTATTCGCTAATGATCTTCTGGAGTGCCTCAATCTCCTCCTGCACGCCTCGGTTGTCCTTCAGCATCTCCTCGACGCTGGCTACCGAGTGCATGGCGGTGGAGTGGTCTCGGTTGAACTTCTTTCCGATATCGTTGTAGGGCAGATCGAGGAGCTGCCGACATAAGTAGATAGCGATCTGGCGTGGGTACACGACCGACCGGGAACGCTTCGGGCCCACGAGGTCACTTCGGCTCACCTTGAAGAACGATTCAACAGCACGCTGGATGTCCTCAATGGAGAGATTTCGCGACGGTCCCCCTGAAAAGTGATTCTCCAGGAGCGTGCGCACTTCCTCGACGGTCATGTCTGCACGGTTGAACAGCATCATCTGGTAGATGACCTTGGTGACGGCGCTTTTCAACTCGCGGATGTTGGAGCTCGAATTCTCGGCGATGTACATCTGGATATCGCCGGCCAAGGTGAAGTTGCCCAACCCCTCGCTCCGGCTGTACTCGTCGGCGAACGATTTGACAATTCCGAGCTTCGTTTCGATCTCGGGTGGCTGGATGTCAATCACTCCGCCAGCGGAGAAACGCGAATAGTAGCGCTCGTCGATGCCGATGTTCTTCGGCATGCGATCCGCCGAGAGGACAACCTGCTTCCCCTGGGCGGTGAGGGTGTTGAACAGCTGGAAGACGATATCGAGGGTCTGGGTTTTCCCCTGCAGGTACTGTACGTCGTCGATCAGCAGTACGTCCGCTTTCTCGTAGTAGGTCTTGAAATCCTTGTAGCTCGATTTCTCTCGGTCGTGAGCCCGCGCCGCCTCGACATGCTTGGAGAGAAAGTCGGCCGAGTCGGCGTACACCGTGCGCATGCCCGGCCGTGTTTCCTCAATGTAGTTTTGAATCGCCCGCATGAGATGAGTTTTGCCCAATCCGCTCTTTCCATAGATGAACAGGGGGTTCAGCGGGCTGCGGCCAGGGGATTCGGCCACCTCGACGGCCATGGAATAGGCCATGCGGTTTGAATCCCCAATGACGAAGTTGCCGAAGGTCAACGAAGAAGTGGAGCAGCTGGGTCTTGAGGCGCCCCCTGTTGCGGCTTCTGGCGCTGGTTGAGGAGAGTAATGGTCGATCACGGCCGCTTCATCATAGGGGGGCATATAAGGTTGGGG
>OFGX01002284.1_pt1 | contig 10277 bp, 8 predicted proteins | sample 1521831 | NCBI WGS metagenome assembly OFGX01 (sample SAMEA3504080, study PRJEB24116) | mouse gut metagenome | biome: mouse gut; feature: mouse-associated habitat; material: faeces | place: Denmark | collected 2011
CTGCTGTGTGATTTTCTCCGCGCGGAAAATTACACAGTATCGGCGGTTCAAACAGCCGAAGAAGCCTTGCTGCTGTACGAAAGATACGGCGCAAGGCTTGTCGTGCTTGATATTATGCTACCTGGCAAGGACGGATTTTATGTTCTGGAAAAAATTCGTACAGAAAGCAACACGCCCGTACTGATTGTAAGTGCGAAAACGGAAAAAGAGGACAAGCTGAACGGATTGAATCTCGGTGCGGACGACTACATTGAAAAGCCCTATGATATTGATATCATGCTCGCAAAAATAAGCGGGATTTTTAAGCGTCGTTATGCTCTTGATGAAATTACTGACGGCAATATACGCATAAATAAGGCCAGCCGCACCGTTTACAAAAATGAAAAAGAACTGGAAATGACAACGAAGGAATTTGAACTGCTCCTGCTTTTGATGGAAAATAAGGGCAGGGCTTTAAGCAAGGAATACATTTTCGGACAGGTTTGGGGCAGCGACAGCTTTTCGGAACAACAGACACTGACAGTACACATAAAATGGCTGCGGCAGAAAATAGAGGACATCCCCAAAAATCCTAAAAAAATAGTAACTGTATGGGGGGTGGGCTATAAATATGAAAGCGTTTAACAGAATTTTTTCTGCAGTTACAGTTGCAATAATGCTATTGTTTGCTGTTGTGAATATGATTCTTGCTGCCGACAAGACCGATGGGAGCAGGCAATATCGAGTGGAGATAAGCCGTCTTGTCCATGAAATAGAAACGAATGGGTCTGCCGACATTTCCGAATGTGTGTATGTAACAAATATTGAGCGATACGGAGAAAAATTTTACAGCACGGACAGTGACTATGTAATCTATGAGATAAACGGAGAACTTTACCGTTTCGATTACAATAGTAACGGCTACTCCAACAAGACATATTTTATGGGAATCGTAAATGCCATTCTCGGCGTTATAGCGATTTTATTTATCGCAGTCATGCTTTATATAAAATACGCGATTCTTGCGCCCTTTGAACGCCTGAGCAGTCTCCCCTACGAGCTTTCAAAAGGAAATCTCACCGCACCGGTAGCAGAAACGAAAAACCGATTTTTCGGGAAGTTCCTTTGGGGAATCGATGTTCTCCGTGAAAACATCGAACAGCAAAAACAGCGGGAACTGGAAATGCAGAAAGAAAAGAAAATGCTGCTGTTATCGTTTTCTCATGATATTAAAACACCGCTCTCTGCAATAAAACTATACTCGGCGGCACTGTCGAAAAATTTGTATCCGGACGCGGAAAAGCAGCACAAAATCGCTGAAAACATCAATGAAAAAGCAGACGAGATCGAGTGTTATGTTTCGCAGATCACGATGGCTTCAAGAGAAGATTTCCTTAGCCCTGAAGTGGAGATAGGCGAGTTTTATCTTTCGGAGCTTATTGAAAAAATCACAGGATATTACAGGGAAAAACTGGCGCTTATCAAAACAGATTTTAACGTTGGGAAATATAAAAATTGTCTGCTTTTAGGAGATTTGAGCAGAAGCGTTGAAGTGCTGCAAAATATGATGGAAAATGCCCTCAAATACGGCGACGGCAGGAACGTGGAATTGGTTTTTCCCGAAAGCGACGAATGTGTCCAGATTGCAATCAGAAACGGCGGCTGTACGCTTGGGAAGGAGGATCTGCCGCATATTTTCGAGAGTTTTTGGCGTGGCGCAAATGCGGAAAACATTCATGGCAGCGGGCTGGGGCTTTACATTTGCAGACAGCTCATGCGCAAGATGAATGGCGATATTTTTGCGGAGGTCAACGATGACATCATCACCGTCACAGCCGTTTTCGCAAGAGCATGAGTCGTTTGTGATGGAAACTTTTTATGAAACCGGATAAACCGAAATCAGAAATTAAACAAAATGCCAGATGAAAACAAAATATCTAAAAAGCAGTTTGTATAAATATTGATCTACTTTTTGACCCTTATGATTTCGGTAAGTGTCTTTTATGCATTTAAATACGAACACGGAAACTATGCATATTATTACGGAAACTTAATGCCCTCTATAATCTGGTGGATGCCTATTTTGTGGGAGGTCTGGGCGATAGCCCTATGGGGGCGATTTCCATCGTGTTCCCGTTAGGACAGGTAGTCGTGGGGTTAGGGCTGATGTTTGGCAACGGCGCGGCATCTTATCTTTCAAGATTATTGGGGCAGGGCGACAGGGATACTGCAAACAGGGCGGCGAGCACAGCATTGTATAGCAGCGTGTTGATTGGCGGGGTTCTGATTGTCTTTGCTGTAGTTTTTCTCAGACCGGTCTTAGCGTTGCTTTCCCAAAATCTGTGGTATCAATGGAATCCTTTATGCGCAGCCGATTGCGGATGCGTTTTCGGCTGTGATTACTATTTTTATGGTATGTTTTGATATTTTGGTGGCATTCCAACCGGTTGACAGAGGAAGAATGGAAAGAGGTTTACGGAGGGCATGGATCATGAAATGGACATGATTGGATTTTTGGGCTTCTATGAGGGCCGTAAGCCGATATTGTATGAGAGTTCAGAAAATGGGAGTGCCATCAATCAATTGCTGCTTGACCAATAAACAATAAATTGATAATTGATTCTTCCGTGGGTTCTCTGCTATACTGTAAACACGCCGGCAGACTAAAAATCGGAGGAAAACAGTATGCAAATCGAATTTGGAGAAAAAATCAGAGAACTACGCAAACGGGACGGAAGAAAACAGGAAGATCTGGCGGCAGCTCTCGGTGTCACAAAGCAGGCAGTCTCCCGCTGGGAAGCGAACGGCGGATACCCCGATATGCAGATGCTCCCGGCCATCGCGAACTATTTCCATATCACCATAGACGAGCTTTTCGGATATGATAACGACAGGCAGATAAGATTGCAGTCGTATGTAAATCAGGCCGACCAGATACGCAACGGTGGGGACATAAGACAGCTTCTGGAGTTTCTGCGGAATGCGATTTCAGAGTTCCCGTCGGAATGGCGGCTTCAATGCCGCCTTGCAAACGCTCTGGCGATATTGGGATATCAGGAGTGCGAACCCAATGCAACCATTTCCGAAGGAGGTTCAGTTTGCCTTGACAGAGAGAAGAATGCCCAAAACCGATACCTGAAAGAAGCGGTTTCCGTATATGAAGCAGCTTTAAAAAAAGATGCTTTAGAAAAGGATATGGATGATGGCTATCGCACAGGGGTAATCGGGGCTCTCATATGCCTTTATTCCTTTATAGGTGATTTTGAAAACGCGGAAAAAACGGCGCGTTCCCAGTCGCCAATAAAGATCAGCCAGGAAGTGCTCCTGGCAAGGGCTGCAGAAGGCGAAAAAGCTGAAGAATACTGCGGTGAAGCAATCCTTGCCCTGATGCATGAATTATACATGGTGATAGATGGCTTCATAACAGCGAAACATTCCCTCACATATTCACAGGCGGCGCTTGACGCGGAGCTTGCTGTGGCGCGATTATATGAGAGCATATTGGAAGACGGAAACTATGGAAGCTTTCACAACGACATATGCATGCTTTATTTGAACTGTTCTGCTATAGCAGTACGGCTGAATGAATCAGAACACGCATTGAAATATCTTGAGATTGCATTGGATCATTTTATGCAATGGGAGCATTTTTCCAAATCAGATCAATTGCGGGAAAGCCATCAGCTGACGGCACCGTTAGTCAGCAAGGTGAAGAGCGGCGCAACAAGCTTTGTTGTGATGAATCGTGAATGGTTCGAGAAGCGGATTCCCGCAGCATATGTGGACACCATCAGGAACAATCCGAAGTATGCATTATTTTTTGAAAAATCATGATTGCTGTTCTGCTCTGCCCCCTTGTCTGCTGAAGTGACAGGGGGCAGGCTTGGACAGTGATTGAGGGGATACAGTTTGGCACCGGGCAGACCGCGGCCAGTGCAGAGGATTCTCATGAGCTGATACAGCTTTTGCGATTGATTTAGAGATGAATTAGTACAAAAAATTCATCAAAAAAATGTTGACAAGTCCCTAAAGTGTGATTAAAATGATAAAGAATCAATGAAAGACAATGACGGAGCGAGTACATATTTTTGAAAGTTACAGAGAGCCGCGCAAGCTGAGAAGCGGTACCAGTAGAATCTATGGAAAATCCCTCCTGAGTCGCAGCACCAAAGCAGCCATGCGAGTAGATGCTGACGGGTTCCTTCCGTAAAAGAGGACGCATATGTTGGTATGTCGTAGATGGGATAAGAAGAAAAGGCAGGCTTCTACCGTTTGCGGTGGAGGCCGTTTTTTATTAGGAATTGTCGGAGCAGTGGGAAGAAGAATTCAGAAGGAGTGATACGGAAATGAAGAAAACAATGGAAATCAGATGGCATGGAAGAGGGGGCCAGGGGGCCAAGACGGCTGCGCTTCTGCTGGCGGATGTGGCGTTCAAGGCTGGAAAGTTCGTACAGGGCTTTCCGGAGTACGGGCCGGAGCGCATGGGAGCGCCGATTACGGCCTACAACCGCATCAGCGAGGAGCCGGTCACGGTGCACTCCAACATCTATGCCCCGGACTATGTGGTAGTGGTGGACGACGGGCTGCTGGAGACCACGGACGTGACCCATGGACTGAAAGAAGACGGAGCTGTCATCATCAATACGGAGAAGGAAAAGGACACGTTGCTGCCGTTTCTCCATGACTATAAAGGCAAGGTCTACACTTTGGATGCGAAATCCATCTCCATGCAGACATTAGGGAAGAACTATCCCAATTCCCCCATGCTGGCAGCGGTGGTGGCGGTGTCCGGCGTCATGGAACAGGAGGACTTCCTGAAAGAGATGGAGGCATCTTTCCGGCATAAATTCGCCAAGAAGCCGGAAGTCATTGACGGCAATATGAAAGCTCTGGAGCTGACATTTTCGGAAATCACCAAAGCAAGCGCATAAAGCATTTCCAGGTTGTCTGGTGCGAAGCCTTCCCATGGGGTAAGGACAAGTTTCAAGCTTTTCTCTAAAGAAATTGTATCAGTGATTTTCCGACAATTCTTAAGGGGGAGAGACTTGGGGTTGATCCGCACGGACAGTTGTATGAGGAAAAGAAAGGTAGGACAAATCCATGATAAGTGATAAGATAAATGAAAGCAGCCCCTGGCAGGACATCACGGAGGGCAATCAGATCTACGAAGCCGCCACCTCCAGGGAGTTCTGCACGGGAGAGTGGCGCACGTCCACCCCGGTGTGGAACCAGGAGAAATGCAGACAATGCCTTCTGTGCACCCCGGTCTGCCCGGATTCTTCCGTTCCGGTGCGGGAGGGGCAGCGCACGGAGTTCGATTACGACCACTGCAAGGGCTGCGGCATCTGTGCGAAAGTGTGCCCCTTTGGCGCAATCACCATGAAGGAGGGAAAATAAATGGCAGTCAGAGAACGTCTATCCGGCAATGAAGCCGTGGCATACGCCATCAAACAGATCAATCCGGACGTGATGCCGGCATTCCCCATCACGCCCTCCACGGAGATTCCTCAGTATGTGGCAAACTATATCGCCAACGGGGAAATCGACACGGAGTTCATCCCAGTGGAGAGCGAGCACAGTTCCATGAGCGCCGCCGTGGGGGCTTCCGCGGCGGGGGCAAGGACGCTTACGGCCACTTCCTCCTGCGGCCTGGCCCTGATGTGGGAGGAGTTGTACGTGGCGGCTTCCAACCGGCTGCCGGTGGTGCTGGCGTTGGTGAACCGGGCCCTGTCCGGCCCCATCAACATCAACGCGGATCATTCCGACAGCATGGGAGCCAGGGACAGCGGGTGGATCCAAATCTACGCGGAGTCCAACCAGGAAGCCTATGACAATTTCCTTCAGGCCTACCCGATTGCGGAGCACAAGGACGTGATGCTTCCGGTGATGATCTGCCAGGACGGCTTTATCACCAGCCATGGGGTGGAGAACATCCTCCTGGTGGAAGACGACCTGGTCAAAGGGTTCGTGGGCCAGCGGGAGCCGGAGCATTATCTGCTGAATCCCCAGGAGACTTTGGCGGTAGGCCCCTATGCGGTGTCCAGCTATTACATGGAGACGAAGCGTGGCCAGCGACAGGCCATGATCAATGCCCGCAGGGTGATTCTGGAGGTGGCGGAGCGTTTCCGGGCCATGACAGGCCGGGAATACGGCTTCTTCGAGTCCTATCGCCTGGAGGATGCGGACTATGCTGCTGTAATCATCGGCTCTGCGGCGGGGACATGTAAGGCGGCCATCGACCAGATTCGGAATACCACCGGGAAAAAGGTGGGCCTGTTGAAAATCAGGGTGTTCCGCCCTTTCCCGGAGGAGGAAATCGCGACGGCGCTGGCCCATGTGAAGGCGGTGGCGATTCTGGATCGTTCAGAGATGTTCTCCGCCACGGGAGGTCCCCTGGGCGCAGAGGTCAGGGCAGCCCTCTACCAGGCAAAGTGCGGCGCGGAAGCAGTGAACTATCTGTACGGGCTGGGCGGCAGAGATATCACGGTGGATGATTTCTGCCAGGTTTATGAGAAACTGGAAAAAATCGCGGCGGAGCACAGGATAACGGACATGTATGATTACATAGGGCTCCGCGGTGTGTAAGGAATTGTCTACAAATAACTGCTACGAGTTGAAAGCCGTTTTCCTTGTGTTTCAGGGCTTTTTCCTACAGAAGTTGTAGCAGTTATTTTCCGACAGTTCCTAAGGAATTGTTGGAGCAGTTTTTTCGGCAGTTCCTAAAGATTTTCTAAGGCTGTAGAGTACACAGCTTAAAGCGCTTAAGTGCATGGCGCTTGAAGATTTAAGTTACACACAGAAGAATGCCCAAAGTGCGGGTATTCTTTCAAGCGCGATTTTTGCGCTTTGTGTGCACCGAGTTATCGGGTGTCTGGACGATTGAGATTCTTTTTATAAGGAGCAGAATATGGAGGCAGCATATAATTTTAAGGAAATCATGAATAGGCCGGAGCGGCTGGCACCAGGGCACAGGATGTGCGCGGGCTGCGGCGGCACCATCGCAGTCCGCGGGGTGCTGCGTTCGCTCCATGAGGGGGACAGGGCGGTCGTGGGCAATGCCACGGGATGCCTGGAGGTCTCCTCCTTTATGTACCCTTACACGGCATACGAGGACAGCTATATCCACAATGCTTTCGAGAACGCGGGAGCGACGCTTTCGGGTGTGGAGACCGCATACAGGGTGCTGAAGAAGAAAGGGAAGATCAAGGAGGATTTTAAGTTCATCACTTTCGGCGGCGATGGCGGCACCTACGACATCGGGTTCCAGTCCCTGTCGGGCGCCATGGAGCGGGGGCATGACATGGTGTATGTGTGCTACGACAACGGCGCATATATGAACACGGGAACCCAGCGTTCCTCCGCAACGCCTCAGTTTGCGGACACCACCACCACGCCGGCCGGAAAGGCGTCCGACGGCAAGGTACAGGTGAGGAAGGATCTGGCGGCCATCATGGCGGAACACCACATCCCTTATGTGGGCCAGACCGCCTTCACAGCCAATTTCAAGGATCTGCACACCAAGGCGGAAAAGGCAATCTACACGCCGGGAGCGGCTTTTCTGAACATTCTTGCGCCCTGTCCCAGGGGCTGGGGATATGAGCCCTCGGAGCTGATGGACATCTGCAGGACGGCCGTTGACACCTGTTACTGGCCGCTGTACGAGGTGGTGGAAGGGAAGTGGATTCTAAGCTACAAGCCCAAGGCGAAGCTGCCCGTCGAAGAGTTCCTCCGCACCCAGAGACGGTTCCGCCATCTGTTCAGACCCGGACAGGAGGAATTGATCGCGCAGTTCCAGAAGGAAGTGGACAGGAGATGGGAGGAGCTGCAGGCACGCTGCGGCCAGTGAGGGGCTGGCAGTGAATCCGGAAAAGTAAGCATTTTCGGCATCATGAATTTGATAAGGGGAGACAGACTGTATTGTGCGGGGCATGATACGGTCTGTCTCTTTTTGGAAAAGGGGATTCTAAGCGGAAACAGAACAAAAGAGGAAGCAGCTGTCCGGGCATCTATATGCAAAAAGTGGACTCAAATCAGTCCTGCCGCAGAAATCTGAAAGAGGAAAGCGGAGTGGCCGGGCTATGGGGGCAGCCTGTCAGACTTGCCAGTGCCGGAGCGCTTTGGGGAGACATGCGACAGCAGATAGGGTCTGGCGGCCGTAGAAGGAGGACGAGGAAGGATATGGGAACCCAGTACGGATATGTGCGCGTAAGCACTAGGGAACAGAATGAGGGCAGACAGCTGCTGGCTCTGAGCGGGGTGCAGGTGCCGGAGAAGAACATATACATGGACAAACAGTCCGGCAAGGACTTCAACCGGCCAATGTACCAGAAACTGTTGAAGAGATTGAAGCCGGACGACCTGCTCTATATCAAGAGCATAGACCGGCTGGGCAGGAACTACGGCGAGATACTGGAGCAGTGGCGGATACTGACCAGGGAGAAGAAGGTGGACATCGTGGTGCTGGACATGCCGCTGCTGGATACCAGGAGGGGTAAGGATCTGATGGGAACATTCTTAAGCGACATCGTACTGCAGGTGCTGTCCTTTGCGGCAGAAAACGAGCGAAAGAACATCAGGGAACGGCAGATGGAAGGCATAGAGGCGGCAAAGCGGCGCGGTGTCCGCTTCGGCAGGCCCCCCAAACCCACACCTGAAAATTTTGAGCAGGCCTGCGGGAAATGGGAGGCAGGGGAAATCACGGGGAGGGAGGCCGCTGTGGAATGCAGTATGTCCACGTCTTCTTTCTATAGAAAGGCGGGAAGCAGGGAGAAGAGGTAATTCGTCTGCGCCGGTGGCCGGGCAGGTTATCCTTCGCCTTCCTCTTCGCTTTCAGGAACGGCTCTTACCGTAATGCCGTTTACGGATACACTGCCGTCCAGGGCGATTACAAGGCATTCTCTGCCGTCAATGTTGCGTGTCTCAATCAGATCCGTGCGGTCCGGACTCACCTTGATGACCACATCCGGCGTCTTGACCTCGAAGCTTCTGGTGTTCATGACATTGCTCATGAGCAGGGAAGTGTTTTCACCGGCGGTCTCGTCATAGCATCGGTCAAATTCTGACAGCTTGTCGTTGGAAACACCGCTGTCGGCAAGGATGGTCTTGACTTCATTTTTATCCAGGATCACGGGTTCCGGCGCTTCTTTGTGTTCTTCTGCCAGCTCCGTGAATCTGTCATGGATATTTTTCACCACTTCTATGCCGCAGTCTTCTCCCAGCGTATCCTCAATCAGCGCCTGGAAGGTCTCTTTCTGGCTGTCCGCGGACATCGGAAGTGGGCAGCCCAGGAGCTGTTCCACGAACGTCTCCCGCAGTTCTTCCGGATTTTTGGAATAGTAGAGGACACTGTGGATGTCTGAACTCCTGTCATTGAAGGCAGGGAACAGGAAGCCGCTCTCCGGAAGCGAGACCACCCAGTCGCGGTTGCGGTTGTGGAAGGTGTTCTCCTCCGCGTCATAACTCAAACCCGGTTTTGACAATTCTACAGGGCAGATGCAGGATAATATGTACTCATATATATCGTCGGAAGCGTCGTCCATATCAATGCCGTCCGTAGTCCGTCCCGGCACGTCATAGACATCATGCACGATCAGGATCAGGTAATTGCCTACATACTCGTAGTTTTCGATGATTTTATCGTAGTACTGCTCCAGCAGGGCTTCGTCCTGAAATGGCATACTCTCCCCGGCCTCCGGCTGCGGCTCTTCCGCAGGCGCGTGGTGTTGCAGGCCATGGGCTTCCTGCTCCGCTTCCTTTTTATGCTCGGAAGCGGACAAGAGCTTCTTCAATTTCTTTTTAAGCGACATTTTCACAGCACCGCCGTTTCCAAATAGATTGTACTGACATTATACTCAATATGGCGGTCAATGGCAAGCGCAAATTTGTGAAATGATTCCGAGCCGCCAGAGCGTCCGCAACGGCGCTGGGCAGGCGTTCGCACAGTTCTTTGATACTCAGCGATTCTCCTATTACAAGATGTTTTTACATGTTACAGCTGTAATATTCTGTTCTCAAGATGTATAATAGGCTTGACAGCGGTTATACCTTTTCAAAAAATCTTTATGATGATAGTATCACACAATGGAGGCTGAATATGGATCTGGACTACAAAGAAATTGGCAAGCGGATTGCCCGCAGAAGGAAGATGCTCAACCTGACGCAGGCGAAAGCGGAGGAAATGTCCGATATCGGCTACGGATACCTCACCAGCATTGAGCGGGGCGTTTCGATCCCGTCCACAGAGGTGGTCATGCGCCTGGCCCTCGCGCTGGACACCACGCCGGACGAATTCCTGGTGG